>OGCQ01004452.1_pt1 | contig 11372 bp, 10 predicted proteins | sample 1570161 | NCBI WGS metagenome assembly OGCQ01 (sample SAMEA4384402, study PRJEB24528) | human gut metagenome
GCTCAGGTCATGGGAAATGAACAGGTAGGTCAGCTTTTTGGTCTTCTGCAGATCCTGTATCAGGTTCAGCACCTGCGCCCGGACCGATACATCCAGGGCAGACACCGGCTCATCCGCCACCACAAAACCAGGGCCTGCAATCAATGCCTGGCCAATGCTGATGCGCTGGCGCTGCCCTCCGGAAAACTGGTGCGGGAACAGCGCCCGCTGCGCCTGATGCAGCCCGATATGCTCGAAAACCTCCTTTTCCCGCTCCTCGCGTTCCTCGTGGCTGCCCAGGTCCATAAGATTCAGAGGGTCCTGCACGATCTTGCCCACGCGCATACGCGGGTTGAGCGAGGAGTACGGGTCCTGAAAAATCATCTGGATATGACGGCGGAAGAAAACATGAAAGAGCAGTATTATGTTTTGGGTTTGCCGTCTTTTGAAGGAATCCCTCAGATTTTGAAACTGGTGGGGCTGGAAGATGCAGGGAAGAAAAAGGCAAAAGATTTTTCTCTCGGGATGTGTCAGAGACTGGGAATTGCGATTGCGCTGGCAGGAAAACCAGATCTGCTTGTGTTGGATGAGCCAACCAATGGTCTGGATCCACAGGGGATCGTAGAGATGAGAGAACTGATATTAAAGCTGAACAGGGAAAGACAGATCACGGTGCTGATTTCAAGTCATATTTTGGATGAATTGTCAAAACTTGCTACTCATTATGGGTTTATTGACAAGGGAACTATAGTGAAAGAGATTACGGCAGAAGAGCTGGAAAATACCTGTAGGAAGTGTGTGAAACTGCAAGTGACGGATACTGCTGTACTCGCTCATATTCTGGATAAAAGAGGTCTTGAATATGAGATCTTGTCAGATACGCAGGCAAATGTTTATGGGGAACTAGTAGTTTCCGATGTTGCGTTGGAGTTGGCAGAACAGAATTGCAGGATGTTTTCCGTGCAGGAATACGAGGAAAGTCTGGAAAGCTATTATCTCAACTTAGTGGGAGGTGGCAAGCATGAATAAATTATTTCGTGCGGGACTCTATCGGCTTCGCAAAAATAAGGACGCATATGCCTGTGTTATCATTCCTCCCGTCTATAGTGTCTGCCTGATGCTTTCGCAATATATGCAGATGAAAGAAAGTGGGGCAAATTATCTACTGGATCCGTTTCTATTTCATTTTTTGCTGGTGATGGGAGTTTTGCTTTCGGTATTTGTCAGTTTATATGTTGGAACAGAATATCACGATGGAACATTGAGAAATAAACTGATTAGCGGTTCTTCAAGAAATGCAGTATATGGATCGAATCTGTGGATCAGCTTTCTGGTTGGGACGTGCAGCGTGTTGTTGGCTTATACGGCAGGGTTTGCGGCAGGTATTCCCATGTTCGGCGTGATAGAGATGCCGGCTTTGACAATGCTGCAGACCTGTGTGGCAGGAATTTTGCTGGTGCTTTCTTATGTTTCGATCTTTCATATGATCTCCATGCTAAGCTCCAGTAAGACAACCTCTGCGGTAGTCTGCATTCTGGCGGCGGTTTTTATGATGGTGTTTGCGGGGATTGTTTTTTCGAAATTGTCTCAGCCGGAGATGATCACACAGGCGGTAATCGTAAATGGAGAAACCGTTATGGAAACAGTAAAAAATCCTGCTTATCTGACGGGAATAAGCCGTACGGTTTATCAAAATATCCTGGATTTTCTGCCGGCAGGGCAGGCTGTACAGATTTTTAATCAGGGAGTTCTGAATCTCGGAAAAATGATGGGATATTCGATTTTGATCATTTTCGGAACGAGCCTGGCAGGATTGTATCTATTTAATCGGAAGGATATCAAATAGGAGAAGTGAGTGGAAATGGAAGTTGGAGTATGGTGTGGAGCAGGGATTCTGGTTTTGTATAATATTGTGCTGCAGATCAAGGTGTATCTGTTGCGAAAATCAGCAAAAGAAATCCGGAAAGATTTTCAGAAATTATTGAAGACCAATACAAACACCATAATCCGGATTTCCAGCCGTGACAGGGAGATGTGTGCGCTGGCTTCTGCAATCAATCTGCAGTTGGAAACATTTTATGAGAAAAGACGATGCTATGAACAGGGAAACCTGGAACTAAAAGAAGCGGTTACCAATATCTCTCATGATCTGCGGACGCCATTGACTGCGATTTATGGTTATTTGAACCTGCTCAAAAAAGAAGAATGTCCGGAGCATATAAAGCGTTATCTGGATGCGATTGAAAACCGGGCACAGGCACTCAAACAATTGACGGAAGAATTGTTTCGTTATACAATTGTGATATCAGAAGCGGAAGAGATGACGCTTCAAGTCTTACCGTTAAATGGGATTTTGGAAAGCAGCATATCCGCGTATTACTCCGTTTTAAAGCAGAATCATATTGTTCCGGAGATTTCGATTCCGGATCAACAGATCACGGGGAGAGTAAATGAAAATGCTCTGTCCCGTGTTCTTGGCAATATTCTCAGTAATGCGGTGAAGTACAGTGACGGCGATCTGAAAATTGTATTGTCGGAAGACGGTGATATCCGGATTTCCAACCATGCATCAGGTTTGTCAGAAGTACAGGCAGAACGATTATTTGATCGTTTTTATACCGTGAATACGGCCAGAAAATCAACAGGCCTTGGATTATCTATTGCAAAGGCACTGATGGAGAAAATGGGCGGAACCATCACAGCGGATTACAGAGAGAACGTACTGGAGATCTGCGTGAGTGTGCAGAAGTTATAATGGAATTACAGAAGTTATTTATGAGGGAGAGAGTCTATGAAAACAATCGGCATGATCGTTGCTGTTGAGCTACAGTCAGTACTGAAGCGTTATGGAGCAAAACTGGTTAAGAGAAAAGAGACAGCAGGGTATCAGGTGCTGGAATATGAGACGGACCAATATCGGATGGTTATTGTGAATTGTGGACCGGGAGAAATTGCGGCAGCATCCGGAACGCAGTTTCTGATCAGTGAATATCAGGTAGATATCGTGATTAATTTTGGTGTAGTGGGTGGTCTTACGGAAGAGATGTCCAAAACAAAAGTCTGTATTGTGGAGAAAGTTGTTCACTATGATTTTGACACAAGTGCAGCAGACCATACAGAAGTGGGACGATATTCGCAGTATCCCGATATCTTTCTTCCAACGACGAAAGTGTTAAGTGATACAGCCAGAACGATTCATCCGGAATTAGTGCCTGTAGTCTGTGCTTCGGGAGACAAATTTATTGCAGATCCCGAGCAGAAAATAAGAGTGCATGAAATGTTTAGTGCGGATATCTGTGAAATGGAGGCTGCGGGAATCGTGCTTACCTGTAATCGAAATCAGGTGCCATGCATGTTGGTAAAATGTGTGAGTGACGGAATTGAAGGCGGTTTTGAAGAATTTCAGGAGACAATGGATGCGGCAGCAGATCTGTGTCTGGAGGTAGTGGAGAAAATTGTTGCCGGAATGGAAATTAGTAAGAGGTGAGACATTGAAAATTAGAAAGAAAAAAGCAACTTTTGCAATAATTTTTATATCTATTTTTATAATCATTGGTATAGTTACTTTTTCCTATCTACGTTTAAAATCATCCAGGGAGTCGGCGGCAGTTTCCTGTATAGAGGAGGACATTAAAAAGGGCAGTGTTTCTGGAAAAAACAGAGAAAAGCTGGAATCTTATTTGTCAGAAGAAGGACAAGATGTGCCATATTACTTTATAAAAGGATATTTAGATTACCAGGACGCAGAATATGAGATGGCAATTGAAAATTTCAAATTGGCGGCAAAAAGTATGACAGATACGGACGATTCATTTTTAAAAATATATACTTATATTTTTTGGAATTACGCCCTGGAAGAAATGGGAGAGACTGAGGACTTAATTCAAAACAGTAAAATGGCTTTGACCTATATGGCACAGGATAAAGCGTATAAAAATGATATGTTTTTACATAGGGAAATCGCAGCATTTTTATTTAACAATGCTGCGCACATTGGGGAGAGCACGGAGCTTTTGACCGATTATCTAAACAACACAAGAGGTCTGAGTAATAAAGTAAAAGTTCAGTTAAACGGAAACATAGGTCAATTATACAGTTTGAATGAAAGGTACTCCGAAGCGTTGATGCATTATTTTGATGGTATTTATATCATTGATACAACATCAGATATTCCGGATGATAATTATTATAAGTGCAAATTTTTGACTTGCATTGGCGATATTAATTTTATGCTGGAAGAATATGAAAATGCAATTTCCTATTACAAAGATGCAATAAAAGTTACTCTGGATGATAAAAACAGGGAAGCTTCTGATAAGAGCCTTTCTGTTATCAATGGGGCTCATGCTTACATTAAGCTTGGACAATATGAGAAAGCGATTGTCTGGCTGCAGCAGTTAGACGAGTGGATTCCAAATCTTGAGGCGTATGCCAGAGATGATATTGAAATTTTGAAAAATGACATCTTGGCAAAAGCTGAGATTCACAATGAGCAGTTTGAAAAAGCAGAAGAATATCTTGAGAATGCAGCAGCGCTGCTTGAAAATGATGACGAAGAATTTTCAAGCAAAAAAGATGTATATGCCAATTTGACGTATGCGGAATTATATATGGCGCAAACCAGGTATGAAGAAGCACTGTCGTTGTATGAACAGCTCTTAAGTCAGTCTGCGGAAGAAGAACTTGGTCTTGAAGAAGTTATTTATCAGCAAATGTGTAAAATTTACCAGGAAAGAAATGATTTTGAGAACTATAAAAAATATAGTACCTTGTACAGTGATCAGATAATCAAAAATAATAAGAACTTTAGCAAGACTTATGTTTCTTCGATTCGAGAGGTGTATCAATATCAGCTGCTGGCAAAAAAAGAGGGACAATATCAAGTGGCTCTGCTGGTGAATATTACGGTGATCTTAGGGTTGCTCGTCATCGTGGTCTGGACTGTCAGATCCGGGATGAAATCAAGAAAAATGAGCTTTACAGATTCTATGACTGGCTTGTTTAACAGAAAATATTTAACGTACTATTTGGAGAAAAACAGAAAAAAATTATGGGAAAAACCGACTTCTGTTTTTATTATTGATATTGACTATTTTAAAAAGTATAACGATCATTACGGACATGTTCAAGGAGATTCTGCGATAAATGAGGTTGCCGATATACTGAGAAACAGTGTAAGAAAAAATGATACGGTTATTCGATACGGAGGCGAGGAAATGGTGATGTTCATTTCCGGGATCAGGCCTGATGCTGCTTTGAGAACAGCAGATGAGATTCAAAAGAAGCTTTCAGAAAAAAGTATAGAGCATAAATACTCAGATATATCAGACAAACTGACTGTCAGCATGGGGATTTATAATACAGAATATGCAGGGCAGGATATTTATAGTCTGATTGATAAGGCAGATATTGCGTTGTATCGCGCAAAAGAAAAAGGACGAAACAGATATGAAGTATATACAGAGGAATACTGATTGTTCGAAACGGATGATATATTATCGAAAACCATAGAAAAGGGAAAAGAAAAAAATGAATGGAAAAACAATGAGTATCAATCGAGAAGAAATACTTGCTTTGACAAGACGTATGACAGTAAAACGAACTTCCATGACCAGAATCGCAGGATGCTATGCAGACGCAGAAGGTTTTATTGACGGAACATTTAACGTGAATTTTCTGAAACTATCTCCTGCAGAACGTGAGAAAAATCTGGAGCTTGCGAAAACGGTTCCATTTGCACAGACCAATCAGAATCTGAAACGCTATGTATTTCCAGAATCTGAACAGGGAGGTATGCGTCAGCTGCTAATGGGAATCCGGGACTGTGGGTTAAAAAACGATGCACTGTTGGATGTGTTTTACGAGAAAGTGACAGAAGTGTATCAGACAGAACAGGAGTATGCTGTGTATTTGTTTCATGACCGGTATGACATTCCTGCAAAGGCGAAGGATAAGGAACGACTGGGAGAATCTGAGCAGATGTTTGAGTATCTGATCTGCGTGATCTCTCCGGTTACAGGAGATTATGAACCGGGAAAACCAGAATGTGGATTTTTATTTCCGGCCTTTTTTGATGGGGGAGCGGCATTGAATTGTGTGGATGTGTTTCAGGCAGATTCAGAACATCCGCATCAGGAATTACTGCAGATATTATTTTCCGAAAAATCTTGAAAAAAGGAGTTTTTTCAGTATAATCAAGCACATAGGTAAAAGCATTGAGAGATTTGAAAGGGGGATGACAGCCATGTTTATGTACAGCTGTGTTTGCGACCGACAAATGGGGAATGTCGGCTCTTTTCATGTGCAATCTCTGATAGAAAAAGCGCACCGATTACTCTGTGACAAGGAGGATCTGTGCGCTTTTTTTGTGCCAAATCTAATAAAATAATGAAGGAGAGAACACAATGAAAACAAAAAAATCATGGCAGTCAGTTCGGCACTTATGATTGGGACAACGACTGCTCTCACAGGATTTCCAGCGGTGGTACTGGCACAGGAGAATATGCAGGAAGCCGTGACGTCGGAACAAGAAGAAAAGTATACAAAAGTGTCTGTGAAGAATCCGGTGGCGGACAGCGAAGAACTTACAGGGGAAGGGCAAAACAACGGGCGTGCTCAGCATGCGTTTGACGGTAATGAGTCAACAGTGTGGCATACACTCTGGAGCCAGGATGGACAGAAAAAAATGCCGCATTGGATCAGTTACAGTCTGGATCAGGTGACCAAGATCGGAAGAATCGATTATCTGGGAAAACCGCTCAAAATGGTGTGGGAAACGGTGTTTTTAAGAATATAGATGTTTATTATACAACAGATCCGGGAGCAGATCCGGCCAGTGATACGGGATGGAAAAAAGCAGGGTCTTTTGAGAATATTACATATAGTCCATCTACTGGAACAGGCACCAATCGTGCAGCGACTTTTGAGTTTGACCCGGTAGAGGCGTTAAAGGTCAAAATTGTTGTCAGAGAAAGCTATTCGTCAGGTTCCGGGCAGGAGCCGGAGAACCAGTATGCAAATGCTCTGGAAATCACAACGTATGCGGTCAATGATGTTCCGGAGGATAAATTGGAGATTGGTGTAACGATTGATGATCAGTCATATACAGGGAAAAGCATACAGGAGATCGTAGATAAAAATAGTATCACGCCAAAGAATGTAGAGAGTCTGAGCATTACAAACGGAAATCTGGAATACAAGGATCTTGTCTGGCTGGGTGGTGTAACTGATCACAACGTCAAATTTCGAAATCTGAAAAGATTGACAGTTGATTTAGAACATACAAAAATGTATACAGAGACAGGAGAAGAAACAAAAGCATTGCCGGCATACGCATTTTCAGGGCTGAATAATCTGGAAGAAGTGAGGCTTTCGGGAGTGAAGGAACTGGGAAGCTTTTGTTTTCTGAATGCAGGGAACAGAAGCTCTCAGGGCTTGGAAGTGTTTGAAATTTCAAGTGTTACAAAGATTGCAAACCATGCATTTAATGGGGCGAAGTTCACGGTGAGAATGAAAACTTTGAGTTTGCCGAATGCTCAGATCATCGGAAACAGTGCTTTTGACAGCGGTGGAGCAAATTTTACATCAGTTGATTTGAGCGGTATTGTGGAATTAGGGGAAAATGCATTTAAAGAGTGTTCGTTTGAAGAGCTTGTTTTCCCAGAATCATCAAGATCCATCGGGCGTAATGCAACACCGATCAAGGAAGGAGCTTCTGTAACATTTTTGTCAGAAACAGCACCAGAGATGCCGACTATTACAGGGCACACTCCGTTTGGGGATACAGATGAGCTGAAGGAGAAAAATGCAGCAGTGACGGTTCCGGGAGCTGGTATCAGCAGTTATTATGGAGAAAAAGTTACGAATACGTCCGTCTTTGTAAAAGAAGATATCAACCCAATATTTAGAAATTGGAATATCAATGCAACAGGACATTGTCTTGTAAAATATATGGTAGATTCAAAGGAATCGTTTGCATTTGTGCCAGAGGGTGAGAAGATTGGAGAGGCAAGACTGCCGGAAGTAACGATTCCGGAAGGAAAGGTGTTTAAAGGCTGGTCAGAAAAAGAGGATGGCAGCGGGGAGCTTTTTACAAAAGACAGTAAAGTTAACATAAGATCCGGTATGGCTTTTCAGTGCGATTATACAGTTACCTTTAATAGTATCTGAAATTAACACAGATCAAGGTTACATGAAAGTCAGAATAAATTCAGATTATAAATATTATAATTTTAAATTTGAAGAAAAGAAAAATACACCGCCGGTTATTAATGTAGAGGATAAGGAGTTAACAGTTGGAGATACTTTCGATCCTTTGGAGGGGGTGACAGCTACAGATGAGGAAGATGGAGATATCAGCGGAAGTATTGAAGTGTTGAATAATGAAGTGGATACAACAAAAGTTGGTATCTATGAAGTGACGTATAAAGTAACAGACAGTCAGGGAGCAAGTACAACAAAGACGATTTATGTAACTGTAAATCCAAAACAGGAAGTGCTGAATGAAGTGCCGGTGATCGATGCATCCGACCGAGTATTGACAGAAGGAGACGCATTTGACGTATTGGAAGGGGTAACAGCTACAGATAAGGAAGACGGTAATCTGACAGATAAGATCCAAGTGCTGAAGAACACCGTGAATAAAGAGGAAGCAGGAACCTATGAAGTGACATATAAGGTAACAGACAGTCAAGGAGCAAGCACAATAAAGACGATCACAGTTACTGTGAGGGAAAAGAGTGCAGATAAGCCTGCGGAACCTCAGAAGCCGAACAAGCCGGCTGACACAAAGCCTGGAAAACCAAGTCAGCAGTCCGAATCGCCGAAGACAGCGGATATGTCTAATATTGGTTTGTTCGGATCTATGTTTGCAGGTTCGTCTGGATTACTGACAATGTTGCTGGGGAAAAGACGCAAAAAGAAATAAGTGGTTTATGAGATTTTAGATACAGTAGCAGGTGCAAAATCGGAAGTTGTGCAGAAGACAGTGCTCCGATCATGCCTATTTTGGTGTTGGAGAGGAGTGGAAAGAGGAAGACTTTGTGTATCACCTTTCAGATGCAGAGTGGAAGGAGTTTGAGAAAGAATTTGCGGATTTGATTAGATAAATCTGGAAAAGGACTTGAAATTCAATGAAGATCAAGTCCTTTTCTTTTTAAATCTGTTTTGTTGTCCACTTGCTGCAATCCCATACTGCGTGTACGACATCCTGGTAAAATTCCGGTTCATGGCAGATTAAAAGCACACTTCCACGATAATCAAGCAGTGCTTTTTTCAAGGAATCTTTTGCATCCACATCCAGATGGTTTGTCGGCTCGTCCAAAAGCAGGATATTGGTATCGCGATTCACCAGTTTACAGAGTCTTACTTTTGCCTGCTCTCCTCCGCTTAAGACGCGAACCTGGCTTTCAATGTGTTTTGTTGTAAGTCCGCATTTTGCCAGAGCAGAACGTACTTCATATTGTGTGAATGAAGGGAATTCCTGCCAGATTTCTTCAATACAGGTTGTTCGATTATCTCCTTTGACTTCCTGTTCAAAATATCCGATCTGCAAATTTTCTCCCAGTTCACAGGTGCCGGAAATCGCAGCCCGAGAATACTTTTCAACAATGTCGTCTTTCCGATTCCGTTGGCGCCGACCAGAGCAATTTTCTGCCCTCTTTCCATAGAAAGAGACAGTGGTTTTGACAATGGTTCATCGTATCCGATCACAAGATCTTTTGTCTCAAAAATATATCTTCCCGGAGTTCTTCCGTATCGGAATTTGAATTCCGGTTTCGGACGTTCTGCTGCAAGCTCGATCACGTCCATCTTGTCCAGTTTCTTTTGTCTGGACATTGCCATATTTCTCGTAGAAACACGCGCTTTATTTCTTGCTACAAAGTCTTTTAATTCGCTGATTTCCTGTTGCTGCCTTCTGTAGGCTGCCTCTAACTGTGCTTTTTTAACGGCATATACCTCTTCAAAATGATGATAATCTCCTACATAGCGGTTCAGCTCCTGATTTTCCATATGGTAGATAATATTGATCACATCGTTTAAGAACGGGATATCATGGGAAATTAAAATAAATGCATTTTCATAGTCGATGAGATACCGTTTCAGCCATGCGATATGTTCTTCGTCCAGGTAGTTGGTCGGCTCATCCAAAAGCAAAATATCGGGCTTTTCAAGCAGTAATTTTGCCAGAAGGACTTTGGTGCGCTGTCCGCCGCTTAGATCGGTTACGTCTCTTTCGAGACCGATATCCAGAAGTCCAAGTGCCTTTGCAACTTCTTCAACTTTGGCATCGATAATATAAAAATCGTGCAGAGTCAGAGTGTCCTGAATGGTTCCCAACTCCTCCATCATTGTATCCATTTCTTCCGGAGAGGCCTCTCCCAGGGAATCGCAGATTGCATTCATGCGTTCTTCCAGTTCAAACAAATATGAGAATGCGGACTTTAATCCATCTCGAATCGTCATTCCTTTTTCTAAGACCGTGTGCTGATCAAGGTATCCGACACGGACATTTTTTGCCCATTCAATCTTACCTTCATCCGGCATCAGTTTTCCGGTAACAATATTTAAAAAAGTGGATTTTCCTTCTCCGTTTGCGCCCACCAGTCCAATATGTTCTCCCTTGAGAAGGCGAAAGGATACATCTGCAAAAATGGCGCGATCTCCAAATCCATGTGTGAGATGCTCTACATTTAAAATACTCATGACATAACTCCTTTTTGGTCGTATTTCACTTATCAGAACCATTGTACAGGAAAGAGTTGTATTTGTCATCAAAATTCACCTTTTTGCAGATTTTCCAGTGCTTTAAAAGTAAGCTGTCCGCCTTTTCTCTGTTCCAGAAGCATGGCACCTTCTGTCCCGTAGTGATTCTGCCGCTTCATGGACATCATCGACACACCATGGTATCTCTGATAATATCCTGTGGAAAAACCGCCCCGGTTATACAGATCCATCAAATCCTGGATATCTTTTTTCTCCACATGATATCCTTCTTTTCCTTTTTTACGGTAAAGATCCACATATTTGCGGTACATGGCTGCCACACCTGCCGCATACTCCGTTCGCTTCATCCTGCCTTCGATCTTCAAAGAATCCACGCCCACTTCGGACTTAGCCAGAACTGCTCTTTTCCTTCATATACATAAGGAAGTCTGCACGGCTGTGCACAGCGTCCACGGTTCCCGCTGCGTCCTCCGATCATACTGCTCATCAGACACTGACCGGAATAACAGTAACAAAGTGCCCCGTGCACAAAACATTCGATTTCCAGAGAAGTATTCTGCCGGATCGCTGCGATCTCCTCCAGGCTGATCTCTCTTGCCGGAACAACTCTGGATGCTCCCAGTTTTTCCAATAAAGCTGCACTTTGCACGGAATGGACCGACATCTGT
>OGCQ01004460.1_pt1 | contig 11351 bp, 5 predicted proteins | sample 1570161 | NCBI WGS metagenome assembly OGCQ01 (sample SAMEA4384402, study PRJEB24528) | human gut metagenome
ATTACCATTCAGAATTTCCACGTTACGGAAATATATATTTTCGACACTTCCGCGTTTTCGATCCAATGAGTACTTGGAATCCAATACCTTGATGTCGACAAACTTTTCCTGAGCATCTTCAACGCGGATATCTTCATACACAATGTCATGAATGTGAGCGCGATCTGCATTGTGGATGGTCAGCACGCCGCCAGACTGATTACCCTCATACTCGCAATGAACGATGTCCAGATCTCGGAATGTGATGTCGCTAATCTCATCGCAGCGCACTTCGTATCCGATTTCCACGGCGTTACCGGGTTCTGCATTCCACAAAACGCAGTGTTCTACCAGAATATTCTTCACATCCCTATTGGCAGCAGGGTCGGGATAACTTGCAGCTTTGATGCACACGCAGTCATCCGAAGCGCGAATAAAGGAATTTCGCATGGTTACGTCTTCACAGCCTACAATATCGATACCATCACCCGTGCAAACTCGAGACATGATGTTTACATCCTCAATCTCCACATTCCGGCAAGCGCCAGGAACCAGGTGCCACGAACCACCGTCCACCATGGTGATGCCTTGAATCTTCACATCATCGCAAAACACCATTCGAATCATTGGTCTGCCGCCACCGTTTTCTTCTTTCGGATGCCATACACAACCATTCAGAATGCCGTTTCCTAAAATTCTCATGCCGTGGGCGAAAAAAGCATTCACACAACCACAGACAACACTACCCTCTTCCAAGAAAACCGTTTCTTCCGCTTTGACCTCTAACGTGCCAACATTGTAGACTTTCCCACTCTCAAAAAGATGATCCACTTTTTCGGGCTTCGGGACACGCTTTGTGCACAAGATAAAAAGCGGTGTCTTCAAATTGCCATCTAACTCCAAGGTGACCTTACTGGGCTTTTCCAACCGGAAGCTCAACTCTCGGCCGGAAATCTGAGCCTGAACATTGGTCTTGGCAGGACGGAAAACCGCCTTTTGGAAATCTTTGGATACTTTTACCTGAAAACTTAGCGGAGAATCGTCGTCCACAACCGGAATTACGTAATCAAAACTATCCGTGTGGTAAACCGTCAGCTCCTTTCCGCCGCAAAGCACAGTGTACAAAGGAGATTTTTCCAGTTCCTCAACTTTATACAACGGCTCCGTAATTCTTGCAGGATTGGGATTATAACGCACAGCCACTTTTACTCCTCCTTAAAATAATGGTTTTTCCTTTATGGAAGTGATTATAGAATATCATGTCTGAAGAATATTGAAAACAAACAATTTTTTCTTTTATTCCTACAAAATTAAGCTTTTACTGAATTTTATTAGTGAAAACATAAAGAATCGCCTGCATTTATGCCGGAATTACATCATTCATGATGAGAAACTGTAAAAGCATCATGTGGCAGTCGGTATACAGGAGTTTCAGCATAAGTTTAGGCTACAATATCTTGCGCCGCAAACTCGGAGCCAACTGTACCGTTTTACCGATATAAAGAGCCGCTTACAATAAGGAGGTAATCGAGAAAATCCACTGCCTCCGCACCGCAGATATTTCATTCATATTGTATCAATTTTTCAAACATTTGTCGAGTATAATTTATACTATTTTCCAATTTTACTTCCCTGCCATACTCTATTAAAGCTTTTATAGTATAGCAAACGGCCCATTTGCATCACTGAACACAGCTTTGTATTGTTTTCGGATATATTCTTTTTCGCGATTGTCCCACAAGATCGGCACCGATGTGATACCAGTACCGCACATTATAACGTTGAGCTTTTACACAATTATGCCTGTTTTTCAATATAGCAAGACCCCCGATCTGCATTGCTGCAAATCGGGGGTCTCTTTATTTCAGCGGTTTACGCCGCTTTTGTACGGTTCAGTACAGGCGGAAAATTCCTTGCGGAATTATTCCTCCTCAGAAGCCATGTGTGCGAACTTCTCGTACTTCTCTTCTGCGTACTTCTCAGCCTTCTCGAAGAGCTGCTCGGCTCTCTGCGGGAATGCACGGGTAAGGCTGTTGTAACGAACCTCGCCCATGATGAAGTCACGGTAAGAAGCAGACGGCTTCTTGCTGTCGAGCTGGAACGGGTTCTCACCGTTGTCAGCACGGCGCGGGTCGAAGCGGAAGGTATGCCAGTAGCCTGCTGCAACTGCCTTCTTCTCTTCGTTCATGGAAACGCCCATGCCGCCCTTGATACCGTGGTTGATGCACGGTGCGTAAGCGATAACAATGGACGGGCCATGATAGCTCTCAGCCTCATGCATAGCCTTCAGGCACTGGTTCATGTCGGCGCCCATAGCGACCTGCGCAACATAAACATAGCCGTAGCTCATCATGATGGAAGCCAGATCCTTCTTCTTCACAGACTTACCTGCAGCCGCGAACTGTGCAACAGAACCGACCGGAGTAGACTTGGAAGCCTGTCCGCCTGTGTTGGAGTAAACCTCGGTATCGAAGACCAGAATGTTGATATCTTCACCGGAAGCCAGAGCGTGGTCAACGCCACCGAAGCCGATGTCGTATGCCCAGCCGTCGCCACCGAAGATCCACATGGACTTCTTAGCGAGATAATCCTTATCCTTCAGAATCTCGGCTGCCTTCTCGGAGGAGGAAGCCTCAAGAGCCGTGATGTAAGCCTCAGCCGCCGGACCGTTTTCAGCGCGGTCAGCCATGGTCTCAACCCACTTCTCAGCTGCTGCCTTCAGCTCTTCGCTTGCGCCTTCTTCTGCAACAAGCTCATTCGTGAGCTGCTCCAGACGGCCGCGAATTGCGTTCTGTGCAAGCGTCATGCCAAGGCCGAACTCAGCGTTGTCTTCAAACAGGGAGTTCTGCCATGCCGGGCCGTGACCCTGCTTGTTGACGGTGTACGGCGTTGCCGGTGCGGAACCGCCCCAGATGGAGGAGCAGCCGGTAGCATTTGCAATGTACATCTTGTCGCCGAACAGCTGGGTAACGAGCTTAGCGTACGGAGTTTCACCGCAGCCGCCGCATGCGCCGGAGAACTCGAGGAGCGGCTGCTTGAACTGGCTGCCCTTGACCGTGGTGTCCTTGAACTTAGCAAGAACTTCCGGCTTCGGATCCAGCTTAACGCCGTAATCGAATACTTCCTGACCCGGGCGCTCGTTGTCGATCGGGGACATTGCGAGAGCCTTGTTGCCCTTCATGCCCGGGCAAACCTGTACGCAAGAGCCGCAGCCCGTGCAGTCCAGGGTGGAAATCGTCATGACAAAGTTCATGCCCGGCATACCGGTCATGGCCTTGCTCTTCACAGCAGCCGGAGCCGCCGCGAGCTCTGCATCTGTCATCGGCACCGGACGGATAACCGCGTGCGGGCAGACCATAGAGCAGAAGTTGCACTGGATGCAGTTTTCCGGAATCCAGGTCGGAACGTCAACTGCAACGCCGCGCTTCTCGTAAGCAGCGGTGCCCTGCGGGGAGGTGCCGTCTGCATACTTTTCAAAGGTGGAAACCGGCAGATCCTTACCGTGGAAGGTGTTAACCGGGATAACCACGTTGTTTACATAGTCCACGAGCTCCGGACGGTCGCCGGTCGCAACGTGCTTCGTGGAATCATCCACAGCGTCCTTCCAGGAAGCCGGAACATCAATCTTCACGTAGCCGTTAGCGCCGCGTTCAATAGCGTCATGGTTCATCTTAACGATGGCGTCACCCTTCTTGGAGTAGGACTTCGTAGCCGCATCCTTCATGTAGCGGATTGCGTCTTCCTCCGGGATGATCTTCGCAATGGAGAAGAATGCGGACTGGAGAACCGTGTTGATTCTGGTGCCAAGGCCGATCTCCTTACCGATCTTGAAGCCGTCGATCGTGTAGAAGTTGATATCGTTATCAGCAATGTATTTCTTAACCTTGCCCGGGAGCTTCTCGTCAAGCTCTTCCGGCGTCCACTGGCAGTTCAGCAGGAAGCTGCCGCCCTTCTTCAGGTCTTCGACCATGTCATAGGTGCCAAGGTAAGCCGGGTTGTGACATGCAACAAAGTCAGCCTGGGAGATGTAATAGGTGGACTTGATCGGCGTATGACCGAAACGCAGGTGGGACATTGTCAGACCGCCGGACTTCTTGGAGTCGTAGTCAAAGTAACCCTGTGCGTACATATCGGTGTGGTCGCCGATGATCTTGATGGAGTTCTTGTTTGCGCCGACGGTGCCGTCGCCGCCCAGACCCCAGAACTTGCACTCCTTGGTGCCAGCAGCTGCGGTGATGGGAGCGGGCTTGACCTCGGGCAGGGACAGGAAGGTGACGTCATCGGTGATACCCAGAGTGAAACGCTCCTTCGGCTGATCCTTCTCCAGCTCCTTGTACAGAGCGAAGATGGAGGACGGGGGAGTGTCCTTGCTGCCCAGACCGTAGCGGCCGCCGGTCAGAACGACATCGTTCAGGCCAGCCTCACGCAGGGTAGCGGCAACATCCAGGTACAGGGGCTCGCCCAGAGAGCCGGGCTCCTTGGTGCGGTCCAGCACAGCCACCTTCTTGGCGGTCTTGGGCAGGACCTTCAGCAGAGCGGAGGACACCCAGGGACGGTACAGGCGGACCTTGATGATACCGACCTTCTCGCCCTTGGCGTTCAGGTAGTCGATGACCTCATCAGCAACGTCGCAGATGGAACCCATAGCAACGATCACGCGGTCAGCATCGGCTGCGCCGTAGTAGTTGAACAGATCGTAGTTGGTGCCCAGCTTTGCGTTGATCTTAGCCATGTACTTCTCAACAACAGCCGGCAGAGCGTTGTAAACGCTGTTGCAGGCCTCGCGGTGCTGGAAGAACACGTCGCCGTTCTCGTGGGAACCGCGCATCTTGGGGCTTTCGGGGTTCAGAGCCTTCTTGCGGAACTCCTCAACAGCCTCCATGTTGCACATTTCCTTCAGATCAGCGTAGTCCCACTTCTCGATCTTCTGGTACTCGTGAGAGGTACGGAAGCCATCGAAGAAGTTCAGGAAGGGAACCTTGCCCTCAATGGCGCACAGATGTGCGACAGGGGACAGATCCATAACTTCCTGCACGCTGCTCTCGACCAGCATTGCAAAGCCGGTCTGACGGCATGCCATAACGTCGCTGTGATCACCAAAGATGTTCAGAGACTGAGTAGCAACGGTACGTGCAGAAACATCGAACACGCAGGGCAGCTGCTCAGCAGCGATCTTGTACATGTTGGGGATCATCAGCAGCAGGCCCTGAGAAGCGGTGAAGGTGGTGGTAACAGCACCTGCACCCAGAGAGCCGTGCACAGCGCCAGCAGCGCCGGCCTCAGATTCCATCTCGACAACCTTGACCTGATTGCCGAAGATGTTCTTCTGGCCAGCTGCGGACCACTGGTCCACAGAGTCAGCCATCGGAGAAGACGGGGTAATGGGGTAGATGGCAGCCACGTCCGTGTAGGCATACGCTACATGGGCGGCAGCGGTATTGCCATCCATAGTTTGCTTTGCTCTAGGCATTTTTCTTCCTCCATTATTCAGAATTTGGTACCTTTTGCGCGGGGCAATATGCCCGCTGGGACCGGAGAACCCCATAAAAGGCACTATTGCTTGTATACTATAATAGCAGATTCCGGCAATAAAGTAAACGCAAACCGCCCGACAAACGCACCAAAAATTAAGAAATTTTTTAGCGGTTTTGTACTTTCTTTAGTGCGCTAAAGCAAGCAGTGATGCTGATTTTCGGTTTTGGGGGGTGGGTAAGCCCTCTCAGGCGCTCCCGCGCCAGCTCCCCCAAAGGGGGAGCCAAGCCGTTAGCCTCGATACTAAAGTATTAGGTACAACGAGGAAGCTTCCGGGCGTGCTCTTGGCTCTCCCTTTGAGGAAAGACTTCCCCCGCTCCGGGGGAAGATGTCGCGCAGCGACAAAAGGGGGAATCTGGCAAAACCGTTAGGTTTTGACTGAGAGGGCGAGGACGCTAACCCGCAGCGTCGCGCTTTCGCAGAAAGCGGCGCTGCAAATGCCGTTTTCCTCCACGACCCCTCCCGTGAAAATGCGTTTGGAGCGCTCCGCAGAGCGCGACAAACGCGAAATTTAAAATATTCTTTCCGCTGAATATGTGCAGAGCGCAGCGGAGCACATTCCAAATCGTCCCGCCCTCTTGTATTTATCATATCTTTATTGACAACAAACCGCACTTTGCCGTAAACTGAGAGCATAAAACCGGCGCTGCGCCGGAAAAGGGGCGTAAAACAAATGAACGATACCGTACACTTTGAAAAAACTCTCTCCAGCGAGACCCTGTTCGAGGGGCGGGTCATCACCCTGACCAAGGACACCGCGCTGCTGGAAAACGGCAAGACCGCTACCCGCGAGGTGGTGCACCACCACGGCGGTGCCTGCATCCTGCCTTATTTTGCAGACGGCACCATCTGCATGGTGCGGCAGTTCCGCTATGCCATGCAGCAGCAGCTGTGGGAGCTACCCGCCGGCAAGCTGGAAAAGGGCGAGGACCCCTTTGCAGCCGCCAAGCGGGAACTGGAAGAGGAGTGCGGCCTGACCGCCGACAACTACATCTCTCTGGGCGAATTCTACCCCACCGTGGGCTACGATACCGAGGTCATCTATACTTGGGTAGCCACCGGTCTGCACGAGACCAAGATGCACCTTGATGCGGACGAGTTTCTGACTCCCGACCGTGTGCCGCTGGAAAAGGCCTATCAGATGGTCATGAGCGGCGAAATTAAAGACGGCAAGACCATTGCGGGCATCCTGAAGCTGAAGGCTCTGCTGGACGAGGGCAAGCTGTGATCCTGTACGAGGATGCCGCCCTTGTGGTGCTGGACAAGCCTGCCGGGCTTTCCAGCGAGGAGGGGGTGCCCGCTGCGCTGCGCGCCCACTGGAACGCGCCTGATGCCTTTGTTGGGGTGGTGCACCGGTTGGACACCGGTGTGTCCGGGTTGATGGTCTATGCCCGCACCCCGGCGGCTGCCGCCGCCCTGAGCCGTCAGGTGACCCAAAGTCAGGACGCCTACGCCGTGCAGGATGGCCGCGCCGAGGGCAAAGCCGCCGCGCCACAGTTCGTCAAGCAGTACCGTGCGGTCATCGCCGGTGCGCCGGACACGCAGCTGTCCTCCGCAGGGCTCTTGCGGGACTACCTGTTCAAGGACAGCCGCAAGGGCAGGGTGTTCCCGGTCAGCCGTCCCCGCAAGGGGGTGCGGGAGGCGGTGCTGGAATACCGCATCCTTGCCACGGCAGGGGAGAACAGCCTTGCCGAGATCACCCTGCACACCGGGCGCACCCATCAGATCCGGGTACAGTTTGCCAGCCGCAAACACCCGCTGTACGGCGATGGCAAATACGGCAGCCGCCAGAAGGGCAGCATTGCCCTGCAAAGCTGCGGCCTGCGCTTTGTGCACCCGGACACCGGCAAGCCCATGGCCTTTTCTCTGCCCCTGCCCGCCGCCGCACCGTGGAAGGAGTTTTTGGAATAAGGCTGTTGCTCATTTCACCCTCTCAGGCGCTCCCGCGCCAGCTCTCCCAAGGGGAGAGCCAAGGTCTAAAGTTCGTTGCTAAAGTTTTAGGAGCAATGAGAAAGTTTCTGGCAGTGCTCTTGCCTCTCCCTTTGAGGAAAGACTTCCCCCGCTCCGGGGGAAGATGTCGCGCAGCGACAAAAGGGGGAGTGTGGCACGGCGTAAGCCGTGACGGAGAGGGCGAGCCCTCTAAAGGAATCATCATTTCAATTAGGTGAGTGATATGGAACAGCAATACAAGACTGATGCCGAAATTTACGCCGTGCTGGAGCGGGAGATCATCGACCTGACCATCCGTCCCGGCTCTTCGCTGAGCGAGAACCCGCTGTGCGCCCGGTTCGGTGCGCCGCGCTCCCTGATCCGGGTGGTGCTGCAAAAATTGCAGGAAAACGGACTGGTGCGCATCGTGCCCTACAAGGGCACCACCGTCACCCGGCTGAACCGGCGCATCGTGGACGAGCTGATCTACGAGCGCACCGCCGTGGAGGGGCGCATTCTGCGGGACTTTGCCCCCATCGCCACCCCGGCGCAGCGTGCGCAGATCCGCGCGCGGGTGGACGCCTACGAAGCGCTGGCGCGTGCCGAGAACCCGGACTATAACAAGCTGTACGAGGTGGACTGCCGCCTGCACGAAACATGGTTTGCCGCCATGGACAAGATGTACCTGTGGAGCACCTTACAGAACGCCCACGCCGATTACAGCCGGTTCCGTATGCTGGACACCATGACCACCGGCGGGCTGGACGAGGTAATCGCCGACCACCGCAACCTGCTGAACGCCATCGAGCGGTGCGACCTTGCCGCCTTTGAGCCGCTGGTGGAGCGCCACCTGTACGGCGGCATCCGCCGCCTTGGCAGCAAGCTGACCAAGGAATATGCCGACTTTTTCGAGCCGGAGACCGTGAAATAATACAAAATTGTTCCACGGGGAACAAAGATGATATAACAAGCCCGGAGTGTCCGCAGACGCTCCGGGCTTTTGATATTCAGAACACCCCGGTGATGAAAATTTCCAGTCCGATGCCGATAAGAATGACACCGCCCAGGATATTTGCCTTGCCGGAAAGCTGTGTGCCAAATCTTTTACCGATGCACAGACCCGCCATGCAGAGGAAGAAGGTGACCACCGCAATGATGATGGCAGCGGTAAGCGCCATCAGCCAGCCGTACTCCGAGATGGTGAAGCCCACCGAGAGGGCGTCGATGCTGGTAGCCACGCCCTGCATGAACAGTGCCCCGGCGCTGAGCTGCGCCGCCTCCTCGGCTTCCTCGCCGCGGATGCCGTCTGCCAGCATCTTGCCGCCGATGTAGCTCAGCAGCGCCAGCGCGATCCACGGGATAAAACGCTCAAAAGACGCGAACAGCTCCACAATGGTATGCACGCACACCCAGCCGATCATAGGCATTGCGGCCTGAAAAATGCCAAAAGTGCCCGCAATTTTGCACATCGTGCCCTTGTTCATTTTAGGGTCGTGCAGGCCGTTTGCCATGGACACCGAAAACGCATCCATCGCAAGCCCCACGCCCAGCAAAACGCTGTTGAGAAAAAACACAAAACTCCATTCCATTCTGTCTGCCTCCTGTTTGTTGACCGTAATCCAAACCAAAACAAAACCCGGCCCCGGGCGCATTGTACGTCCGGGACCGGGTGATTTTTTGAGATCCACTCCATGTGCACAGGCGCAGCAAACACGCACCAAAACACATGAGTCTCGCAAATGAAAGCAAGCCAGACCGGAAAGCGGTCATTGTGTTGACTTGCTGCGCTCTGCAAAGCGCCTGCTACTCCCCCACGGGTATTGTGATTTCGTTTATTCTAGCACAGATTCAAGGGGAAGTCCAGACAAACCTGACGGAAGGAACGCGCCAAAAATGCGCTTTCCACCGGGCGAGACGATTTAGAATGCCCGCCGCGTGCGCTTTGGGCATTTTCAGCGGAAAAATCATTTGATATTTCGGGTTTCAGGAAAGTCTGCGGACTTTCCTGAAACCCATTTTCACAGGAGAGGTCGTAACGGCAAGCGGCATTTGCAGCGCCGCTTTCTATGAAAGCGCGGCGCTGCGGGAAGCGTCCTCGCCCTCTCCGTCACGGCTTACGCCGTGCCACCTCTCCCAAAGGGAGAGGCCTTGGCAAAAAGATGAAGTCCGTGTGGACTGCCAAGGGCTCCCCCTTTGGGGGAGCTGGCAAATCCGAAGGATTTGACTGAGAGGGCGAGCCTGCTTCAGTAAAACAATCAACAGCAAAGAGTTCCTGTTTCAGCTCAATTATTCCTTCTCCTCGGGGTCTGCCTCCGGGGCTTCGGTGGCGGCGGCAGCATCGGCGGCTTCCATCTCCGCAAGCTGCTCGGCGGTGGGCTCGGCATCGGCTTCGGAAGCATCGATCTTCTCGGTCTGTGCTTCGTCGTCGTGGTCGGTGCGTGCCAGCACCATCACCTTGTCGTTCTCGCCCAGACGCATCACCCGCACGCCGGAGCCGTAGCGGCTCTGCAGCGGGATCTCGTTGGCGTGCAGACGGATGATGATGCCCTCCTGACTGCTCAGCAGCACATCGTCCACATCATCCACGATCTTCACGGCGGCAACCTTGTCGCGGCTCACATCGTAGTTGCGGATGCCCTTGCCGCCGCGGGCGGTGATGCGGTAGGTGTCGATATCCGAGCGGCGTCCCTTGCCGTTCTCGGTCACGGTCAGCACCGTACCGCCCTCGCGGCAGATGCACACGCCCACGACCTCATCGCCCTCTGCCAGACGGATGGCGCGCACGCCGTGGCCGTTACGACCCATCGGGCGGGCGTTTTCCTCGTTGAAGCGGATGGCCTGACCGTTGCGGGTGGCAACGATGAGCATATCGTGGCCGGAGGTCAGGCGGGTCCATGCCAAGGCATCGCCCTCGTTCAGGGCAATGCCGATCAGGCCGCTCTTGCGGATGTTGGCGTACTGCTCCAGCGGGGTGCGCTTGATCAGACCCTGCTTGGTGACCATGGTCACATAGCCGCCCGACTGCTCAGCATCCTTGCTCTGGCAGATCATGTTGGTGACCTTTTCGCCCTCCGCCAGCTGCAGCAGGTTGACAATGTTCATGCCCTTGCTGGTGCGGCTGCCCTCGGCGATGGTGTAGCCCTTGATGCGGAACAGGCGGCCCCGGTCGGTGACAAAGAGCACATAGTCGTGGGTGGAGCCTACGAACATCTCCTGCACGATGTCCTCTTCCTTGCGGGTCATGCCGGAGATGCCGCGTCCGCCGCGGCGCTGTGCCTGATAGGTGGCCTTGAGCTGACGCTTGATATAACCGGCCTCGGTCAGGGTGTAGACGCACTGCTCCTCGGCGATCAGATCCTCGATATCCACCTCGCCGGTCACGGACTGGATCTCGGTGCGGCGTTCGTCCCCGAACCGCTTCTTCATTTCCAGCAGCTCGTCCTTGACGATGGCAAGCACCCGGGCGTCATCCGCCAGAATGGCTTCCCAGTCCTCGATCTTGGCCTGCAGGCTTGCCAGCTCTTCCTCGATCTTCAAGATCTCCAGACCGGCCAGACGGCCCAGCTGCAGCTTGACGATGGCATCCGCCTGCGGGTCGTCAAAGCCGAACTGCTCCATGATGGCAGCCTTGGCCTCTGCCATGCCGCCCTTGCAGGCGCGGATGGTGGCAATGAGTTCGTCCACGATGTCGGTAGCCTTCTTCAGGCCTTCCAGAATGTGGGCGCGCTCCTTGGCCTTTTTCAGGTCGTACTGGGTGCGGCGGCGCACCACTTCGTCCTGAAATTCCACGTATTTCTGAAGCATCTGCTTCAGGGTGAGGACTTTCGGCACCTTGTGGTCGATGGCCAGCATGATAACGCCCACGGTATCCTGCAGCTGGGTGTACTGGTACAGCTGGTTCAGGATGACCT
>OGCQ01004462.1_pt1 | contig 11351 bp, 8 predicted proteins | sample 1570161 | NCBI WGS metagenome assembly OGCQ01 (sample SAMEA4384402, study PRJEB24528) | human gut metagenome
TCAACGAAAGGATTTACGGACGGTAGTTCTATTGAGAAGAAATACGGTGAGCAGATTTTAGGCATTGGTGATACAGCTAAAGAGTACTTTAATATTATGTATCTCCGTCCCTGGATGGAACGTTTCTTTTCAGAATGTGGATATCTGTAGAAAATGGCTTGTAGTTGCGAAATAAAAAAGATGCAGAGTGAACTGGAACGTATCAGTGATCTTGCAAAGAAAGCAGCTGTCTTGGATGGTTGCATGTATGTCGTTTATCAGAAAGAAGATGGTACCTATGCTTTTGATAAACTAGGAGTTGAGATAAAAGGAAAGATTGTTGAATATAGACATTACCTGTAATTATGGCAGATTTAAAATTAAAAGATTTCGTTGATGAGAACGATTTGCAGAAATTGGTGGAGCTTGATAATACTATTGAGCGTGTGAGGGCTGATTATGTTAATGCGGCCAAAGAATTAGCAAAAGGTTTGAAACTAAATGTAGAAGGCGTTGCTGATCTTGAAAAGTTGAGTAATCTTTATAATACTCAAGCAAAAACGGCTGGTTCTGCATCTGCTGAATTAACCGAGGCTCTTAGAAAACAGTCTGAAATAACTCAAACTGTCAGTAAGAAGATAGAGGAAAAGCTAAATGTAGAGAAATTATCTGCTGCTGAATTGAAGAAACTAACCAAGGCAAACTCGGATAATGCTGCGTCCTTGGAAAAGGCTGCTAAAGCGGAAGCTAACTTGACAAAAGCGCAGAATGCCGGTAATACTACTCGTAAGAAAGCTGTTTTATCTGAAGAAGAACGTTTAAAACTTATCAGAACTGCTATTACCTTGACTAATCAGGAAGTACATAGCCGTTCACAAGCAAAGGAAATGAATAAGCAGCTGCAAAAGGCTGTTGATGTTTTGAAAGATACGGATGAAAACTATATTCGTACACTTGCCCGTCTTAATTCTACTATTGGAATCAACACTGATTACATAAAGCGAAATTCCGATCGATATAGTCAACAGAAAATGACAATTGGTGCATACCGGGAAGAAGTGAAGGCTGCATGGATTGAAATACAGAACGGTAATAAGTCCATGCAGAACATGGGAATTATTGCCCGGAATGCTGGAATGATGCTTAAAACGGAGATGGCTCCTGGGCTAAACAAAGTTGGTGCAGGATTGAAAGGGTGGGCTGCTGGATATATTGGTGCACAAGCTGTTGTTAGTGGAGTTGTTGCTTTATTTACAAAACTGCGTGAAGGAGTAGGTGATATTGTTAAATTTGAATTAGCTAATAGTAGGCTTGCTGCAATATTAGGAACCACTTCTGATAAAGTGAAGGAGTTAACTGCGGATGCTCAACGTTTGGGTGCTACAACGAAATACACTGCATCCGAAGCTACGGATTTGCAAATAGAACTTGCTAAACTAGGTTTTACTCGAAAAGAAATATTAGACGCAACAGAGCACGTTCTAAAATTTGCACAAGCTACCGGGGCAGAATTAGCAGATGCGGCTTCATTGGCAGGTGCTTCTCTTCGTATGTTTAATGCTGATACAAGAGAAACTGAAAGATATGTGTCTGCGATGGCTGTCGCAACAACCAAAAGCGCATTGTCGTTTTCATATCTCGCTACTGCATTACCAATTGTTGGACCGGTTGCAAAAGCCTTTAATTTCAGTATTGAAGATACTTTGGCTTTGTTGGGTAAATTATCGGATGCCGGCTTTGATGCTTCAATGGCTGCTACTGCTACCCGTAATGTTTTTCTAAATTTAGCTGATAGTAATGGAAAGCTGGCAAAGGCGTTAGGTAAGCCCGTTAAAACATTGCCTGAGTTAGTTGAAGGATTGAAATCGCTAAAAGAAAAAGGGGTAGACTTGAATACTACTCTTGAATTAACTGATAAGCGTAGTGTTGCCGCTTTTAATGCCTTTCTCACCGCTGTTGATAAAATATTACCACTTAGAGAACAGATTACTGGTGTAGAACGTGAATTGGGCGATATGGCTCACACGATGGGAGATAATGTTCATGGAGCTCTTGCTAACTTATCTTCAGCATGGGAAGCGTTTATGCTTTCTTTCTCCGAGTCAACGGGACCTGCTAAGGAGTTTCTTAATTGGATGGCTGATAAAATAAGAGGTATCGCCAATGATTTGAAATCTCCTGAAGAAAAAATAGAAAAGATAGATTATAATTTTAGAACACTTGCAAAAAAAGATGCGAACAAAAAGTTATTGGAAGTAGAAAAAGATTTTCAGGCAGAATATAAGAGGCTTATTGATGCTGGTGATACAGAGGAACAAGCATACACAAAAGCTGTTATTCAAATGAAAAATAAACGTATTGAAGTAACGGCCCAAGAGAGAGAAGCTTTAAAACGGATGAAAACTCGTGCTCAATATGCAACATCAGAGTTTGAAGATATGTCTTGGATAAAGAATGGTGCTGCTAAAATGTTTGGCTATTACACATCGGAAGCAGAAAAAGCGGATAAGGCTCAGTTGGAATTTTCTAAAAACTTATTCAAAATAGCATCTAGCGATGAATTTAATCGTGGACTTGATGTGATTGCAGAAAAGTTCCGTCCAAAGGGTAACGACAAAAATGGTTCAGGTATAACAGTCCTTACTGATAAAGAAAAACGTGAACAGGAAAAAGCTCTCAAAGAGAAGCTGAAAATTCATGAAACTTATCAGGAGTCAGAACTAGCTCTTATGGATGAGGGACTGGAGAAAGAACTTGCTAAAATTGGTGTTGCTTACTCGAAGAAGATTGCTGCCGTCAAGGGTAATAGCAAAGAGGAAATTGCTACACGTCAGAATTTAGCTAAGGAAATGCAGGAAAAGCTAGATGAGTTTACTATTAAGTATAATTCTGATCGTGAGAAGAAGGATGTTGAGAACGCTCTTGCTGTTGTAAAAAAGGGGTCCCAGGAAGAACTTGATTTGAAATTGCACCAGTTGGAATTGCAACGTGAAGCAGAAATTGATGCAGCAGAGAAAACAGGTGAAGATGTTTTTCTCATTGACGACAAATATGCAAAAAAGAAACAAGAACTTTACGAAAGACATGCATCCGATCAGGTGCAATTAATAGCAGAGAATGCAGCGCATGAGCAGGAAATCCGGGATGCTGCATATGTTATGGATACGCTTGCTCTTAAAAAACAGTTAGCTTCTAAGGAAATAACCCAGCAAGAGTATGCAGAACTTGAGTATCAGTTAAAATTAGATTATGTACGTAAAACAACCGAAGCTGCAATTGATGCGTTGGAGTTGGAACTTCGAAACGAAAATTTGAGTGCAGAGGATAGGGCAAAGATTGCAGAGCAGTTACAGAAATTGAAAGCGGACCTTTCCCAGCAAGAAGCAGAAGCGGAAATAGATGCTATCAATAAAGTTACTAAAGCGGATGAGAAAGCACAGAAAGAACGTCAGAGGAATCTGAAAAAATGGCTTCAAACTGCATCTCAAGCAGTGGGTGCTATTGGTGATCTAGTCTCTACTATTTATGATGGTCAGATTCAGAAAATAGAAGAAGAGCAGGAAGCTAATGATGAGAAATATGATAAGGATGTAGAACGAATACAGAATCTAGCTGATTCGGGAGCAATCTCCGAAGAAGAAGCAGAAGCTCGTAAGCGTGCGGCCAAGGAAAGAACTGAAGCTAAGAATGCTGAACTTGAAAAACAAAAACAAGAAATGGCACGTAAACAAGCCATTTGGGAAAAGGCGACTAGTGTCGCTCAAGCTGGAATAGCCACTGCACTGGCAATAACTGAAGCTTTACCGAATATTCCTTTATCTATTGTTATTGGTGCCATGGGAGCAATTCAGGTTGCAACTATTCTTGCAACTCCTATTCCTTCCTATGCAGACGGTACTCAAGGTAATGATAGGCATCCCGGCGGTGCCGCTTTAGTTGGTGATGCCGGTAAACATGAAGTTATCATGTATTCTGGAAAAGCATGGATTACTCCTGATACTCCAACTTTAGTTGATATTCCTAAAGGTGCGCAAGTCTTTCCTGATGTTGATAAGGTAGATATCTCTAATTTTGATATACCGGATTGGGACTTTCCCACATTTTCACCGACATATTTTGCATCTTCTTCCGGTGACACCATTGTTTTCAATGATTATTCCCGATTAGAAAAAAGGGTTGATAGAACAAATTTCCTTTTGATGAAGAGTCTAAAAATGCAACGCCAAGATGCTTCTAACCGTGAATTTGAACTGTATAAGTTATCTAAACTGAAATAGCCATGATTGAAAGATTAAATCAGATAACATTGAGTGATTTCATTGAACTTTCATGCGGAAACTATGCTTGTTTGCTTTCGGACTGCAAATCTATGTCCGAAAGCACGCTTAAAGAAATAGCGTCTAAATTACTTGTCGAATACAGAAGTATTGTTAATCCTTCGAATATGAAGGCTATGGTAATGGACAAAGAGGATATGCTGAAAGAACGTGCCAAACTATTGAGTCTTCGTATTTGTCAGGCTCTTGTTTCTCTTGGCTTTTATGATGATGTTCGTCAGGTATTGGGTCAACTAAATGTAGATACCCGAAATATGAGTGATGAACAAGTAATATCGAAGATTGATTATTTACTTCATTCTGCAATTTTTGAGCAAAAACGGAATGAGGAAAGACGCAGTGAGGAACATAAAGGAAGTAAGGCTACTCCTGAACAAATTCGTTCTTCTTTTGATGCTGAGATTGCTTTTCTAATGACATTCTTTAAAATGAGTATTGATTCTCGTGTAATTAGTGCTGCTGTCTACGCAAATATCGTTCATCAAGCTGATGTTGAAATATCGATCAGAAAAAGAAGCACATGATAATATTGGTACTACATATATGCTGTAATTCGATTAATTTTTAATTAAAGCGAATTATTTCATACAGTCGTTTGTACATCTCCTTTAGAATCACAAACGACTTTTTTATGAATAGAAAAAACAGCATCCATTGTATAAATAGGCATTTATACAATGTTTTATTGTCAGAATTACGTACATTAGAGACGAAGTGTAATCGGATAACAGCAGAAGTGTCCGAGGTAAAAAAAATGATTGCCTTATTGCCCCCCGATATAGGCACTCTTATTAGTTCAATCGAGCGTTCTGCTAAGGAAATGCACGAACAAAGTATCATGCACCGGAAATATGTGGAAAGGTGCATTAATGGCGAACCGAAGATACACCTAATAAGGAGGGCTGACAATGGACTTTGAAAAGGAATTATCAGAAATATATCCTTGGATATTAAAGGTGGCAAGAAAATTCTGCTGTTCCATGCAAGATGCTGAAGACTTAGCCGGTGATACAGTTTATAAGCTACTTGTGAATCGTGATAAATTTGATTGTTCTAAACCACTTCAACCGTGGTGCCTTATTATAATGAGGAATACTTATATAATAAGATACAATAGAAATTCCCTTATACATTTTACAGGGCTTGATATGGTAGACGGAAGTGCCATTTCTAACTGTACAGCTCATTCAATACTGTTTGATGATTTGGTTTCCACAATACAACGGTGTGCTAAAAAATCCCGTTGTATTGATAGTGTGATGTATTATGCTAGTGGATATTCTTATGATGAGATAAGTGAAATCCTGAACATTCCTGTTGGAACTGTAAGAAGTCGTATTTCTTCTGGACGAAAACAATTATGTCAAGAACTTAAATATTAATTTTATATGTTATTGTAGTGATTACTGGCAATCGAAAAGAAATATTATATAATTTTTTCCGATTGTCAGTAATTTATTAAATTATTATCTGTTTCTAACTTGCCATTGAAAAGTTATATCAGTTTCAGTCATCTCTAATAACTTTATTAATATAACAAAGGTACTATCCGTTGGAGAAATAATTGCAATATCTCCAACTTTCATTCTGGCAAAATGAGAAGGCTCTCTAAACACAAAAGGGTCTGTAATATCTTCAAATTTTTGGGCTCCTTTAGCACTGCGAATTGATTCATTTGGTCCCATTAAATCTACGATCCCATGTACATATTGCAATGTACACCATCTGAATTTGATGGAACGATTATCTTTTTCAGAAAATTTTATTTCAAAATTTTTACCACTGCCAATTACCGCTACTCGTCTTATACCTGATCCATATCCAATATTACAGTCACCATAAATAAAAGTCGATGATTCAATTTTATTCCTTAGTTTAGGTGTGAAAAAGCTAACATTAATATTATTTTCAAGTAGTTTTTCATAACCTTGGCAATAAATTGCCCCATTGGGGTCTAATATTCCTATAATTACATCTTTGATACCACTCTCTATGATTAAATCTGTGCAGGATTGCAGTGGCTGATTATTTGCTATATTTATGCACGGTTCTAGAGTTGTCACTAAAGTTGCTCCATTAAGAGTAGATTTATCAAGTTTCTATATCGCTATTCTTTCAGCATGTTTTGAGGACTCTTCATCCTTAAAAGCTTTTGCCAATATGATTCCGTCTTTTGCTATTACAGCTCCAACTTTAGGAAATGAAGTACATTTTGATTGTTCTTCTATTGCAATCTTCATTAAATCGACATTTGATAATTTCTGTTCCATTTTGATTATTGTATTTGTTTTTTTCAAAGATATAAATATTAAATTGAAAACAAGAATGCTAATATGAAATATTTTCACTTTTGAAAGCTATGATAATTTTTTAATATAGATATCGGTATAAAAAGGAAGCTGTGATGCGAATGGCGATATTTCTTTTGAAAGTAAATAACTATATATAGGGAGTTTTAAAATGAGAATTTCTTCTCTTATAATGTATTCCTTTGATAAATAGATGATTATATGATGATTTGATAAGGGGAGACTTTCAAGAATTTAGCCAATCGGAAAACCGGTTGGCTTTTTCTATATATTTGCTCGTGAACGTTCAAAAGGAGTTAAAATGCTTTGTAAATATGTACTTACCGTTGATAGTATTTCCTATGATATTCCCAAATCTTGTATTCAGAATTGGGATGAAATAAAGTTTTCCCGTAAACGCTCCGGACTTGAAGGAATAACTAGAACCTTTACTTCAAAATTCCAGTTTGTGGGAGAAGCCTATGATCTCATATTGGAGGAGTATTTGAGCAAATACCTAGCTTCTAATGCTAGTATCACTGTTTATACTATAACTAATTCTCATACTTATGAAGAATTCTTCAGTTGCCGACTGGATTTCGGTTCATTGACCTATGATGGAAATACTGTTTCTATTAATTCGATAGATGATAGTGTCGCTAATATCATAAAGGCTAACAAAGGAACGCAGTACGAATATTCGGTAGATGAGATAAAAGATACATATCAGCTTTATTATGATTCTGTAAGTATGAATTATAGTCAACCGCATACATTAGGTGGTAATACTGTAGAAAATGATGCTTCTTTGCAATATATCGTAATTGACAAAGGAATATATGTAGAAGCTATAACATATTCGCTTCCCTTATATATTTCTGGTGGTGAACTTCCGTCACGGGATTCACCTCTTGAGTTTTATGATGTACCACAGGAATCGAAAGATGATCCAAATGTATTTGTTAAAGCCTTGTCCGACATTGATATAGTATTGAATTTTAGTTTTGAATACTATATCAGTTATAGTGATGCGTATACAACTAAAGCTGAAATTGTTCTAGGTGGGCGTTACGAAGATGGTCGTTTAGTCGAGTTGAAAAGATGGGGGTATAATAAGGGGGATGTTACTCCAAGTAATCTGAATGAATCCATCAAGATTCATCTGACTAAAGGGCAGGCTTTATTTTTTGATTTGAATGTAACATTTAACAGAGTTAATGCTTCTACTGGCAATATTTATTTTCGTAATTTCAAATTTGAGACACGCTTTACTTCTCGAGCTAACCCTATCTATGTGGATGCAATAAGACCTATTGATGTGTTAAACCGATTGCTTAAAAGCATGAATGGTGGAAATGAAGGTATCTATGGTGAAATAGCTTCAGGTGTTGATGAAAGGTTAGATAATTGCGTGATATTAGCTGCTGAAAGTATCCGTGGAATCCCCCAAGCTAAGCTATATACTTCTTATACAAAGTTTAAAAACTGGATGGAAACAGTTTTTGGCTTTGTGCCTGTGATCAATGGTGTCACTGTTTTTTTTAAACACCGGGACAAATTGTTTAGTGATAACAATGTAAAGGATTTAAACAGCAGCTTTTCTAGTTTTGAGTATAAGGTTGATTCATCAAGAATATATTCTTTGGTTAGGGTAGGATATGATAAACAGGACTATGAAAGTATGAATGGTCGTGACGAATTCCGATTTACTACTGAATATACTACTGGCATTGATATAACTGATAATGTATTAGAGTTGATTAGCCCTTACCGTGCTGATGTTTATGGAATTGAATTCTTATCGCAAAAGAGAGGCCAAGATACAACGGATAGTGAAAGTGACAATGATGTGTTTTTTGTTTGTGCCAGTACTACATTACATGATAATGGCGGAGTACAAACATATAAAGAGTATAGGCTTATAAGGAGCGGTTGGGAAATAAGTGGTGTACTTGATCCTGAAACGATGTTTAATACCATGTATTGGCAAGGAGGCATATTGCAAGCAAATGCCGGCTATATTGGTATGTTTACTAAAAAACTATCTTATTCTTCTTCTGACGGTAATAGTGATGTTGTTGTCAATGGTATAGGAATGAAAGATGATTTTAACGTTGAAAGTGGTATTATAACTTGTGGAGATGTTTCATTCACAACTTATAATGAAGATATTCCACCAACAGATGATGAAACGATTAAAATCTTAAAAGATGATCTAGTTTACGAGGGCTACATCAAAGAGGTGAGTAGTACAGTTGAGAGAAACGAGGGAGTGAAGTATGATTTATTTGTCCGTTCAATAACAAAAGCCTAGAAATATGATTATAAGCCCGTTTACCCCACTGTTTTTTTCTCCGTCTACCGATAAATTTGGAGCGAAGAGTAAATATGTGCAATTATTCGCACGTACAGACAGGATTTTTGTTGAATTGATTTTGACAGCCAAAGAGCAGGAGCCTATAGTTTACATTAATAATCTTTTAAGTAATATATCTACACCTGTATCATTAAGCTCATGGAAGATGAATGATGATAAGATTCTTTATTTCTATAACATTTCATTGCTTCCATGTGGATACTATACTGTAACAGTTAATGGGAATACGAGTGAGATTTTTAAAGTTACGGACGATGAATGTGAGTTATCAGAAACCAGCCTTATTCAGTATTCAATGAAAGATAATAAGCAGCGTCTTGATGCTGTCTGGTGGATAGATGGGATGCAATACTTTTTTGATTTTCGCGTTCCTGGTGGTTTCAAAGATAACGGATGGACGTTCGGTGTGGATAATGAGCAGTTCGTGACCTCTGATGAGGATATTGTTGAGCTATTCAGCCACGAATATACAACAGTATTATTCACGCTTGGAAATGGGATGGGATGCCCTGTGTGGTTTGCTGAATTATTGAATCGTGTCTTATGCTGTAATTACGTCTACTTTGATGGTGTTCGATATACCAGAAAGGAAAGTAATGTTCCGGAACTTAACCAGCAAATAGAGGGATTGAAGAGTTTTGTGTTCAATCAAATGTTACAGAAGGTAAGAACGATGAATCCAGTTTTGGAATGGAATAACCAGCTTGCTATGAGGTGTGTACAAAGCGGTGCTTATAGGATAGCAGATGATGAAGGAATGCGTAGTATCAAGTATGGTTCAGAAAGTGAGGTTGCAGAGGTCGGAGCATATATCAATATGACTAAGGCTATTCCTAATACTGGAGTTTCTATTAATAGTGATACTATGGTTACTGTCAACAGTATTCATCACCCAGGTGTTGATGAAAATTCATATTGGGATTTGATTGCAATCAAGACGACTGACATAGATAACAAGTATATTGGTAGAAGAGGTTACGGTAAACTTACAGTTAATGGACTGGATAGACTAAAGAACGATTTGGACAACGGTTCGATAAATTTGCGTGCTGTACTATATAAAGGAGATTCGTATACTAACCTCATTGAAGGGAGTGTAATCAGTAGGGATGGTGTATGTGTCTTGAAAGGTATTAACGGTGGAGATATTGGTGCTCTGAAGGAGTTCCAACTTTATCTTGATAATGTCTATGATTGCGACATAGATAATCTTGGTATGACCATTGAGCTTGTATGGGTATATGAAAATGATTAAAAAAGAGAATTATGACAGAAACAGAAAAACAACAGATTATTAGCCTTGTGTTACAAGCGTTGAAGACAAACAGTCTTACAATAGAGCAACTGACTGATACAACAGAGCTATCCAAAGATATGTACGTTGAAGTTAGTGGCGGTCGGAAAATATCTATTGATTTACTTTCAAGTACCATTGCTAAAATGGTGAATGGGGATTTTGATGCATTAGTGGAGAATGTCAATAAGATTGCAAAAGATTTATCGGATGGAGACGCCGAGTTATTGAAACGTATAACAGGAGTGTCTGATAAATCCAATCCTTTGACTGACCCATTTAAAAGTATTGGCTCTTTTACTACTATTGGTAGCTTTAAAGATAAATTAAAAACAATGTATTCCGGGGATTCTTCTATTGGGAATTATCGGTGTATTTTGTCTGTTGATTCGTCTAAGATTCCTGTAAATATACAAATTGAACGGTTGGAGCTTGATAAGGTTTGTCAATCATTCACTTCGTGTATACAACTGGCTACCATGTCAGACAATGCCGAAGGTGTATATTTAGGTACAGTTTGTACAATCTCACGAATAGGTATTGTTTCCAATGAGAGTGTTACATGGGGCAAATGGACCTCTGTAATAAATGACTTTGAGGAAAGGATAGGAAAAGCGAACGGTATCGCTCCTTTGAACGAAGAAAGTAAAGTTCCTTCTGAATGTCTGCCAGATGCTCCTGAGACAGCTTGTCCGTCTCCTTCTTCAGGGCGGCCTCCTCGATCTCGTGTTGGATGATCTTCCGCTGGATCACGTCCAGCTCGGTGGGCATGGAGTCCATCTCGGTGCGGATCATGGCGCAGGCCTCGTCCACCAGGTCGATCGCCTTATCCGGCAGGAACCGGTCGGAAATGTAACGGTGTGACAGTGTCGCCGCCGCAACGAGCGCACTGTCTGTGATCTTGACGCCATGGAACACTTAGTAGCGCTCCTTTAAGCCACGCAGGATCGAGATCGTATCCTCCACGCTCGGCTCGTCGACCATGACCGGCTGAAAACGACGCTCCAGCGCCGGATCCTTCTCGATATACTTGCGGTACTCGTCGAGCGTCGTCGCGCCGATGCAGTGCAGCTCGC
>OGCQ01004468.1_pt1 | contig 11336 bp, 9 predicted proteins | sample 1570161 | NCBI WGS metagenome assembly OGCQ01 (sample SAMEA4384402, study PRJEB24528) | human gut metagenome
ATGTTTACTTATATAATCCTCAAAGCCTTTAGCAATATTTCTTCACTGTCTTTATTTACAATTAACACACTTGGTTTTGAATCTTCAAAATTTGTCATATTATTACCTGATGTCTGATTAAGCGCTGTTATTGCAACAAGTATGACAGTATATAAAATAATCATTCCCTTTAATTTATTTAATATCTTTAAAATAGTCTTAAATACTGTCATACTTTTCCCTCCTTAAGCTAACAAACGAAATTAATAGACAAATTATGATAAATATAATCAAATAAATGATATCTCTAAAATATCTGTCTAAAGTATCATAATAGTATAATGAATAAAAGCCATCAGTTATTAAGTTATTTGGATTTATCAGATTAATTATAGGCACATTTTTATCAATTACATATTTTAATGTAACTCCCATCATTCCTGAAAAAACAGAAAAAAACATTGTAACAGCAATAGTTATTCCTGTCTTAGCACCTTCTGACACTCTGAATATTGAAGCAATTACTACCCCTAGTGCAATTCCTGCCAGATTTCCTACCATGGAAAGTAAAATAATTAACAAAAGATTTTCTCCAAAATCAACTTTTATTACAAATGTCAAAAATGCCATAAGTACTGCAAGTCCTACCAGACTTACCACATAACTTCCTATAGTCGAACTCAAAATAATTGTGCTTTTTTTATTTGGTGACACGGAAATTCTTTTTCCCTTGCTACTCATATTCGCCAGACAGTTATTTATTGCAGTCAACCCGAATATTCCACCATACATACACATCATCGCAATTAAAGTATAATATTCTATTTGCATATAACTTAAATTTGAATTAGAGATATTTTTCAAATTAACTTGTTCATTATTAATTTTGTCTAATATTTGATTTACTATTTTGTCTGTATCAAATGTAAAATTCCCGTTTGCTATTTCGTTTTCTATATTTTTTTCGGTCAATTCTTCTACTATTGTTTCATTCTGTCTGATTTCATTTATGACAAACTTAAGTAATGTTTGATATGTACCATTTGCCTTTACTACAACCTGCGGTTCGTCGTTCTTAAATACAACATATCCTTCAATTTTAGAATCATCTAATAGTGAATCTGCTTTTTTATTACTTACATATTTGATATTAAATAATTTATCTTTATTATCATTATCCGATAATTCTTTTAATGCGTTTTTGTATATTTCCTGCGTTTCAAATTCGTCATTATCTACGACTGCAATATCAAACACTTTTAATACTTCATCTTTTTCTATGTTGGAAAATGCCATATTGAAAAATATTCCAAGAATAATCGGAAAGGCAAATGTCCAAAAGACTAATATTTTATTTTTAAACAATGTTTTTATCGTATATTTCAAATTATGAATAAACATTAATCTCTTAATTCCTTTCCTGTTAATTTCAAAAATACATCATTTAATGTAGGTCCTACACGTTCTATTTTTTCTTCAATATTTGCCTGTTGTTTCAGTTCTTCGCTTGTTCCCTGAGCTATTATTTTTCCTTTATCAAGAATTATAATTCTATCGCAAAGTATCTCTACCTCTTCCATATAATGTGTTGTGTAAACTATTGTGGCACCATCGTCTCTTAATTTCTTAATTCCATCTAAAATATTGTTTCTACTCTGTGGGTCGACTGCTACTGTTGGTTCATCAAGAAAAATAAGTTTTGGTTTATGTGCTATTCCACAGGCAATATTTAATCTTCTTAAAAGTCCCCCTGAAAGTTGTTTTGGCAAATATTTTTTAAATTCACCAAGTCCTACTAATTCAATGGCATCTTCTACATATTGCTTTCTGATATTTTTATCTTCTATGTATAATCCACAAAAATAGTTTATATTGTCATATACATTTAATTCATTAAATACTGCAACCTCCTGAAAAATGACTCCAATTTTCGATTTTATATCGTACGAATCGGGTTTCATATCCTTACCAAATATTTTTATGCTTCCGTTCTGATATTTAAGCAATGCTAAAATTGAATTTATAGTTGTACTTTTACCACTTCCGTTAGGTCCAAGTAATCCTAATATTTCTCCTTCATATACATCAAATGATAAATTATCAACTGCCTTTTGTTCTTTATATTCTTTAGTTAGATTTTTTACCTCTATTACTTTTTCCATGTTGCCTCCATGATTTTTCTTTTCATATTGTGATTAAATTATATCATATGTTAATTTGATTATGTTTTATATTTTGAATTCCTTCCCCAGCCGGCAGATATTTTCATAAGCAAACACGTTGATTTTTTTATTTTGCTGCGCCGCTTATTGTAAGTTCAAAAGATAAACTCGCCTATCGGCTCAGACATATCTTTTGAACTTACGCTATGCTCGCAAAATTTCAAAAATCTGCCTATCGTTTGCTTATGAAAATATCTGCCGGCTGGGGTGTGAAAATTCTGTTGCTCTGGATATTTCTGCCGACTGGGAGTGGTAATTCTGTTGCTTTGAATACTTCTGCCGGCTGGAGGTGGTAATTCTGTTGTTCTGGATATTTCTGCCGGCTGGGGCGTGGTAATTGATTAAATTGGTTTTCTATTTTTCATACTTTAATTAAAAAAATACCGAAAATCTATTGGCAATAGATCTTCGGTATTTCATATTAATTATTTTTTATTATTATTTTGTCTTAACGGATTTCGTCTTTGACCATGCTGAATATACTTTGTTTCCATCTACGATTTTGTATGTACGGATTCGAACATTGTATGTTTTCTTTGCTTTTAACTTCTTTACAATATATATAGTTGCCTTTTGTTTGTTTACTGATATTGTCTTTTTGTTTTTCTTAAACTTCTTATCAGTTGCTACCTGAATTTCATATCCTTTTACGTTTTTAACTGCTTTCCATTTCAAAGTAATTGCTTTCTTTTTAGCAATTGTCTTACTAATCTTTGTAGTCTTCGGTGTTGAAACTACAGCAGTTGTGTTCTGCGGATTTGTTGTTGTTTCAGTTTTGCTTTCCGGCTGCTTTTGTGTTGTCGTATTAGTTACATCTGCTTTTTTTGTTGTTTGTGTATAATCTGCTTCTTTTGTTGTCTCAGAAGTTGATGCTATAATTCTTGGTAATGTTTTTCCTATTGCAATTATTTTATCACAATCGTTACAATAAGTATCTCCTGTGTATCCTTCCTCTTGTTCTGTTGCATCTTTTTTATTTATAATTGTCGTATTTTTGTGCTCACATTCAGTTGGAATAAAAGTCCCATCATCTGTTTTTGAAGCTTCTACCGTATTTCCATAAGCACCCATATTGACTCTGCTTCCATTAGGAGCCGGTTCATTTGAATAATCACTTAACGAGTCACCTGCATTTATGCAAGGGCTTGTAACATCATCCGCAATCCACATCGTTCCATTCCATCTTCCGCCTTTAGATTTCAAATGATAATTTCCTTTTTCTATATTTGCAAATAATGGTTCTTCAAATATACATCCTATTCCATAATTATAAGTGTTACCATTCCAGCTATCATTATATATGCATGTATATGTTATATTTGATGTGTCTGTATCGTCATTTAGATTCTTAAATCCTCTCTTGTTTCCGGCTATTATACAATTTTTTATTATCGGAAGTTTTGTCATATATCTGCCTATGCTTACTCCATAATAGCAGTTTGCAATTGTAACATTTTCCAAAACTATTTTTTCAATTAAATCTTCTTCTACACTTAATGATAGACCAATTCCATCATTTTGCTTATTAAAATTATGTATAATACAATTTGAAATTTTGAAAATATTATCTTTTGGTACTTTTGTTCCATAAGCTGATATGCTTAATCCCGTGAAAGAATCATTGTTTTTTCCTTCAAAAATTGTATTTTCTACAGAAATTTTTCCATAAATGTAATCATTATAGCTGTTAAGTGTAACATACATTCCACTTGATTCATTAGTAAATTTACAATCTTTTACTGTAAGTGTTTGTGGAATTTCTCCCTCATATCCGGTATTTTTGCTTATTATGTTTGCCTGCATTTTAACATTATCAAATTCACAATTTTCAAATACGGCTTTTCCATTTAAATAATCCGAAGACGAATTCTGCGTTATGGAAATTTGATTGCTTGCATTTGTTAATCCTCTGTCAGAAGCCCCTACAAATTTAATAGGATTTTCCTTTGTTCCTTTTGCAATCAGCTCTCCATTATACATAATATCTAACGATGCAATTACATAAGGATGTTCTGAAGTCAATATTACTTTTGCATCATTTCCATTGTTATATCCTATAGTACAATTTTTAAAGTAATATTCCAGACCGTCTATTTCTCCTAATGTACATTCCGGAGTTATCATTGAGCCACTAAGTTCAACGTACTTTCCAAATACAGCTGAGTAATCGCATGTATTGTTCGCATAAGTTCTTGTTTTATCAGCATTGACATTTGCTCCAAATTGAACTCTTATAGGTGCACACTTATTCATTTCTGATGATTCATTAGATTGACTTCCGTGGAATACATTTCCCTCTATTACAAAATCACATTGTCCATCAAGATTCAACGCATTTTTTGTTAATGCTCCACCTTCTGTTGTATAAAATTCATTATTTATTATTTCCGCATTTCCTCCCCAGTTAACAGACGGATTGTAAGAACCGGGAATATTGTTTTTAAATGTATTATTTTCTATTTTACATTTTGATTTATCATTATAAAAATACTCATATGATAAATCCTTTGTATAACCTTCAATTCCCATTGAAAGTGATTTGAACATTGAATTTGATATTTTAATATTTGATTCAACAGTATTTGCATCATAATCTCCATAAAAAAATCCTGCACCTATTTCACTCGGTTGCAAAATATTTTTGCTTACTAACTCTGTACTATCAAATATACAATGGTCTACTGTAAGATTAAACTTCGTATTCTTTGTCCCATGAGATACATCAATTAATCCCTCTGTGAAATCTCTAAACTGTGCTCCACCGTTTATAAAATAACAATATTCAAATGTGTCTGTCACTTCTCCATTATCAGGAAGTGTTATCTCTATTCCATTCCACCCTGCGTGAGTATCAATATTTTTAAAAACAATAGGCTCATCCTGTGTACCTTTTGCTTCTATGCTTCCACCTTCTTCTACTCTAAAAATAGAATATGGTCTGTAAACTACATCTGAATTTTCTACTCCATTAACATTTCCCGTTCCTGTTCCAAATAAAACTGTTGTTCCCGGTTCGATTACAAGTTTGCATTTAACATATGGTAATTCAACTATATTTTTTGAACATACAACATATGTTTTATCTTTTGTCCATGTTACAACATTACTTCCATCATCTGAAACTATGTCTCCTGTTACGTATACTAAATTTTCATTAGTTTCAGAATTATCGCTTTGGGCAATTGAAGCGTCACTGTCATTTTCGTATACGGAAATTTTCGTATTTTCTTTAGTTATAACATTATTTGTTTGTTGTGCCATAATATTTTGTGGTAGTAATGATGTTACCAACATTACACTTAGAATAAGGCTAAAATACTTTCTCATAGGCAGCTCCTTTCTACTACATTTTTATATTATTATTTTAACATAATATAACCGTGAAATCCTTATTTAAATTATATAAATTGTTATTCAGCAGAAGTTTCCATAGCATACACGTGATTTTCCTTTCCCAGCCGGCAGATATTTTCATAGCAAACACATTGATTTTCCTTTCCCAGCCGGCAGATATTTTCATAGCAAACACGTTGATTTTTTTATTTTGCTGCGCCGCTTATTGTAAGTTCAAAAGATAAACTCGCCTATCGGCTCAGACATATCTTTTGAACTTACGCTATGCTCGCAAAATTTCAAAAATCTGCCTATCGTTTGCTTATGAAAATTTCTGCCGGCTGGGATGAGGATATTATGTCGCTTATGAATGTTTATGCCAGCTGAGATGAGGATATTATGTCGCTTATGAATGTTTATGCCGGCTGGGATGAGGATATTATGTCGCTTATGAATGTTTATGCCGGCTGTGATGATGATATTATGTCGCTTATGAATGTTTATGCCAGCTGGGATGAGGATATTATGTCGCTTATGAATGTTTATGCCGACTGGGCTGGGAATTGTGTTGTCTATGGATTTTCTGTTAGCTGAAACAATGTTAAATATATTATTTTCCTTGAAAAATATTTGCTAAATATGTCATATATTAATTGACAAAAATCCTGTTTAAGCAATATGCTATAATCATGTTAAAAAAGGATATATTTAATGATGAAAAAATTTATAGAATTAGTACGTAAAGAAACAGTATTAGTAATTGCATGGGTCTTGGCAATTATATCCGCATTTTTTGTAAAACCAAATATTAAATACATAGATTACATAGATTTTAGAACGCTTGGAATATTATGGAGCCTTATGGTTATCATGGAAGGGTTAAGTTGTAATGGATTATTTGAAAAGATAGGTTATAAATTATTAAAAAAGACGAAAAATGTATGGCAGCTAAGTATAACATTGGTATTCATTTGTTTTTTCTCAAGTATGTTAATTACAAATGACGTTGCACTTATTACATTTGTTCCTTTTACAATGATGATTTTAGGAAAATGTGAAAAACAAAATTTATTGATTCCAATAATTGTTTTGCAAACCATTGCAGCTAATCTTGGAAGTATGCTTACTCCAATTGGCAACCCTCAAAATTTATATTTATATGGTTTATGGGGAGTTAACATATTTACATTCATAAAAACTATTTTACCTTATTCAATTGTTTCATTTTTTCTTCTTTTACTATTTTTGTTTTTTATTAACGATAAGAAAAGTAAAATTGTTGTTGATGGTAAAGAAAATGATATTATTCAATATAAGGGAAACTTATTTTTCTATGTAATTTTATTTGTAATCGCATTAGGAACTGTATTTAAATTAATTCCTTATTATATTCTTATATTTCTTGTGTTTATTGTTGTGTTTTTTATACAGCGAAATGTGCTATATAAAATAGATTACGCATTACTTTTTACATTTATTGGATTTTTTATTTTTACGGGAAATATTGGTTCACTTCCAATGGCAAATAAGTATTTGGCTTCAATTGTTATAGGAAATGAAATTGGAATTGGGGTACTTGCGAGTCAGGTGATAAGCAATGTTCCTTCTGCCTTGCTTTTATCTGGTTTTACAACAAACTATGAAGGATTACTTATAGGTGTAAATGTTGGTGGTCTTGGAACACTTATTGCTTCAATGGCAAGTTTAATTTCTTACAAATTATATGCACATAATAACAACAGCACAAAAGGAAAATATTTGCTTTATTTTACAGTTGTAAATATTGTATTTCTTGTAGTTTTACTGATTTTAAACACTATAATTAACTGATATTCCAGTCGACTGAAACTTTCATAAACAAACACTTTGTTTCACCTTCCCACAACCGGCAGAAATTTTCATAGCAAACACGTTGATTTTTTTATTTTGCTGTGCCGCTTATTGTAAGTTCAAAAGATAAACTCGCCTATCGGCTCAGACATATCTTTTGAACTTACGCTATGCTCGCAAAATTTTAAAAATCTGCCTATCATTTGCTTATGAAAATTTCTGCCGGCTGGGGTTGTGGGAATTCTGTTTCTTTTGTAATTTATACTTTAGCCTGCAATTCACACAGTAACAATCCATCTTTGTCTATTTTCTTCATAACTGAAACTATGCCTCCTGTAAAATATTCTTATTTTAATATTTCATCAATATATCGTCCTTTACCTCTATATTGACAAGTTTATTGTCAACTTGTTTATATCATATTACTTAAACAAGTTTATATTCCCCTATATAAAAAATTCCAAATAGCAATTACGCTGTTTGGAATTTTTTAGATTTAAATTTTTATTATTAACAATGTTTATTTCAATTTTCCATATTCTTCATCTGATACAGGCTCACACCATTCATTTGATGTTTCTTCACCCGGTACTTCTACTGCAAGATGACTAAACCAGCTATCAGGTGCTGCGCCATGCCAATGTTTTACTTCAACTGGAATATTAATGCAGTCTCCCGGTTTCATTTCGATAGCTTCTTTGCCTTCTTCCTGATAATATCCACGTCCTGCAACACATACAAGAATCTGTCCGCCACCATTTTTTGCATGATGAATATGCCAATTATTTCTGCATCCGGGCTCAAATGTTACATTAAAGATTCCAACCTGACTTGTTGATACAGGTGCAAGGTAACTGTTTCCACTAAAATACTGTGCAAATCCGTCATTTGGCTGTCCAATTGGGAATACCATTTCTTTTGCATGAGCTCTCATTGCTTCATCTTCATAAGGTAAGTCTCCTTCATTTGTTTTCCAAACTTCTTTTGCCAAATTAAATACTGCCCACGCTTTTGGCCATCCTGCATAGAAACCTACGTGTGTTACAATTGCCGCAATTTCTTTCTGCGTTACACCATGGTCTTTTGCATTCTGCAAATGGAATTTTAATGAAGAATCTGTAATTCCCTGTGCCATAAGTGCAACTACAGTAATAATACTTCTTGTTTTTACATCAATATCCTGATTGTTCCAATTCTCTCCAAAAAGAACATCATCATTAAAATGTGCAAATTCAGGAGCAAATTCTCCTAACGCGTTTCTACCTGCTGTTTGTACAATCTTAGCCATTACAATAATCCTCCTACAAATTTATTATTTTATATTTTTCTATTTGTAATTTCAGTCCTACTAATTTATTATTTTTTGTAATTTCAGTCCTACTAATTTATTATTTTTTTATAATTTCAGTCCTACTAATTTATTATTTTTTTATAATTTCAGTCCTACTAAATTCTTATATTTTTCGATTATAAATAATCATTTATAATGTCTTTGCAAATTTTTCAATTTTCTGTTTATTATTCAAAACTTTTCCTTCAACAAATTCTGCATTTGGTGCTGAAGGCTGTAATTCTTTAACTGTATTTCCAAATCCGCTTCCACCTGATGTTGCAAATAAAACAATCTTTTAGCCTGAAAAATCATATTTTTCCAAAAATGTATTAACTATAGTTGGAGCTACATACCACCAAATTGGAAATCCAAGAATTATTTCATCATATTCTGCAATATGTGCGTCTTTATCTTCGACTTCAGGTCTAAATTTTTTGTCATTCATTTCAACACTGCTTCTTGATTTTTTATCCATCCAATTGAGGTCTGCTTCTGTATAAGCAACCTTCGGAGTAATTTCATATAAATCTGCACCTGTCGCCTTAGCAATCAACTGTGCTGTTTTCTTTGTTGTTCCACTTGCGCTAAAATAAGCTACTAATTTCTTTCCCATACAAATCGCCTCCTAAACTTTTATAAATCGCATACGTAACACAAACATTTTTATTACGCCTTTATTTGTAGAACATATTTTATTTATTACATTTTGCAATATTTCTAAAAAAATAAACGTGCAAAGCTCTCATTTGCCTTACACGTCTATTATAAATTCATCATTCAATTATGACTAATACTTATATTGCATTATGTTCTATGCCTCAAAGGCATTTATCTCTTCTATAAATAAATTTATGGCTTTTGAATACGGAATATGTCTTCTCCACGCAATTACTGTGCTTGATTTAATTTCAGGATGCAATTTTTTCTGAATCAAAATATTGTCTCTCCAGTATTTTGCTGCCCCTTCAATTGAAACAGGATATCCAAGGCCATTTGCTGCAAGTACTCCTGCGTTAGTCCCAAGATTACTTGTAAATGCTACATTTAATTTTTCAAAATCTTTTCCAAACCAGTTGGCAAGTTCGCTTTGAATTCCTAATCTTTCCGGCAAAATAAGCGGAAGATTCAAAAGGTCCTCTTTTGTAATAACTTTCTTTTTGGCAAGTTTATCATCCGGTCTCATTCCGACAACCCATTGGTCGCTCTCACTTATTCTGATATAATCCAATCCTTCAGTTGTAACAGGCTGTAAAAAAAGTCCGATATCCACAAGGCCCTTCTTCATCATTTCAAATATTGTATCCGCTGTTCCTGTATGCAAAGCAATCTGAACCATCGGATATTTTTCCTTGTAATTTCCAATTATCTTCGCAAGGGTTTCGACTGCTGCAAATTCGCCACAGCCTATAGTTATAACACCTTCAATTGCGCCTTCGTTTGCAGTAAATTCATCTACAATTTTGTCTTCCAAATCAATAATTTCCAACGCTCTTCTTTTTAATAAAAGCCCTGCATCTGTAAGAGTTACGCTATGTCCTCCTCTGTTAAACAGAGTCGTTCCCAGCTCATCTTCTAACGATGCAAGCTGCCTTGAAAGTGTTGGTTGGGTGATATGCAATTGTTCGGCAGCTTTTGTGAAACTCTGTTCTTTTGCCACCGTTAAAAAATACCGCAAAACTCTTAATTCCATTGATTTATCACTTTCTAAATCACAATTTAGTATCTGTTGTCATAAATTCTTGTTGATTTTTTCTCACTTCTTGGAAGATCGCCAATTGCAACAGGCTTAATTATTGCTGCGATACCTATTTTAGCCTTGAATGCTGCTCCAATTTCATGTTCCATTTCGTAAGCATTTGCATCGTCCTTTATTTCAACAAATAATGTAAGAATATCTTTTCCATTCAAATGATCTATCATAACCTGATATTCACTTGACGCCCCATTAATGCCTTTTAACATTTCTTCTATCTGTGATGGGAAGATATTTACACCTTTTACTTTAACCATATCATCTGTTCTCCCTAAAATAACATCGATTCTTGGATATTTAGAACCACATGGGCATTCTCCCGGAATAATTCTTGAAAGATCATGTGTACGATATCTGATAAGTGGCGCCCCTTCTTTATGTAATGTTGTAATAACTATTTCTCCAATTTCTCCATCAGGAAGATTTTTTCCTGTCTTAGGGTCAACAATTTCTATATAGACATAATCATCCCAATAATGCATTCCACATTCATGTTCACAACTGATTGCAATTCCAGGACCATAGACTTCTGTAAGTCCATAAATATCATAAAGCTTAACGCCAAGTTCATTTGCAATTCTTTTTCTCATCTTGTCTCCCCAGCGTTCAGAACCAATTATTCCTTTTTTAAGTTTAATCTTATCTCCAATACCTCTCTTGGCAATTTCTTCCGCAAGTAACAACGCATATGATGATGTTGCGCATAGAACTGTAGATTCCATGTCAACCATCATTCTAAGCTGTTTATCTGTATTTCCCGGACCCATAGGAATAGTCATTGCTCCAAGCTTTTCAGCACCATTTTGAAATCCTATTCCGGCGGTCCATAATCCGTAACCTGGTGTAATATGAATTCTATCTTTATTAGTTACTCCTGCCATTTTAT
>OGCQ01004474.1_pt1 | contig 11325 bp, 7 predicted proteins | sample 1570161 | NCBI WGS metagenome assembly OGCQ01 (sample SAMEA4384402, study PRJEB24528) | human gut metagenome
GCCCGATGATCACGCCGCGCTTCACCCCCAGCACGAGTGACGAGTATATGCGCGGTCTCGGCGAACTGGCAAGAGAATACAACGTACCTGCGCAGAGTCACCTGTCCGAGAATCCGGGCGAGATCGCGTGGGTCGCCGAGCTGTGCCCCGGCACAAAATTCTACGGCGAGAGCTACAGCCGGTACGGCCTGTTCGGCGGCGGCGTGCCCACCGTCATGGCGCACTGCATCTACAGCCCCGATGACGAGGCCGCGCTGATGAAGCAGAACCGCGTCATGATCGCCCACTGCCCCACCAGCAATGAGAATGTCATTGCCGGCATCGCCCCCGCCGCCCGGTATCTGCGCGGCGGCTGGCGCATCGGGCTGGGCAGCGATGTGGCGGGCGGCCACACGCTCGATCTGTTTACCGTCATGGCCACCGCCGTGCAGGTCAGCAAGCTGCGCTGGCGGTATATCGACCAGAGTGAAAAGCCGCTGACGATGGTGGAGGCGCTGTATATGGCGACTGTCGGCGGCGGAGATTTCTGGGCCGATTTTGGCGAGAAGGTCGGCCTGTTTGAGGACGGCTATGCGTTTGACGCGCTGGTGCTGGATGATGACCCGCTTAAAAATATGCGGGCGTTCAGCGCTGCGGAGCGTTTGGAGCGGTATGCGTACCTTGGCAAGGGTAAGCTGACGGCGAAGTTTGCAGCAGGCGAGAAACTTTTGTAATAAAGGGTAACGGGCAGAACCCCTCAGGCCTCGTAAACTCGGCCAGCTCCCCTGATGGGGCGCCTTTTTGCGCGGGCTTCGCCCGCGAGAAAGCCTCCCCATCAGGGGAGGTGGCCGAGCGTCAGCGATGGCCGGAAGGGTTCAGGACTTTCCCCTTATTGCCCGCTTGCGCCGTAGTTTGCCAGCACGCGGGCGCTGGGATCGTTGACATCGCAGTGAGGCCATGCCTTGTTGGGCATCCAGTAATCGACGATCATCTCAGCCTGACCGGGATAATACTTCTCAAAAATTTCACGGTACAGCAGGCTTTCTTTGGTAAACGGGCGGGCGTAGGTGTACTTGCCGCACTTCTCGGCAAAGTCGCGGTCCGTGTAGACCGTCTCGGCGTACTCCTTCAGGTCATCCACCATCGAATGGCCGACGGCATCGCTGAAGGCGGCCTTCTCGCGCCAGAGGATGCTCTCGGGCAGCCAGTCGCCCTCAAACGCCTTGCGCAGCAGATACTTGCCCTTGCCGTAGGTGTTCAGCTTTTTGGCCGGGTCGATGCTCATGACGTAACGCACAAAATCCAGATCACCGAACGGCACGCGGGCCTCGAGGCTGTTCACGCTGATGCAGCGGTCGGCGCGCAGCACATCGTACATGTACAGCTCACGGATGCGCTTCTGGCTCTCCTGCTGGAAGGCATCGGCGGTGGGGGCGTAGTCGGTGTACTTGTAGCCGAACAGCTCATCGGAGATCTCGCCGGTCAGCAGCACGCGGATGTCGGTGTGCTCGTGGATGTACTTGCAGACCAGATACATGCCCACCGACGCGCGGATGGTGGTAATATCCCAGGTGCCGAGCATGGCGACGACCTTTTCCAGCGCGTCCAGCACGATGTCGCGGTTGATGATGACCTCGGTGTGGTCGGCGTGCAGGTAGTCGGCCACCTGCTTGGCGTATTTCAGGTCAATGGCGTCCTCACTCATGCCGATGGCAAAGGTGCGGATGGGCTTTTCGCTTTCCCGGGCGGCAATGGCGCACACCAGAGAAGAATCCAGTCCGCCGCTGAGCAGGAAGCCGACCTTGGCGTCGGCCACCAGACGCTTCTTCACACCGGCCACCAGCTTGTCGTGGATGTTGGCGCAGACCGTTTCCAAGTCATCGGGAAGCACATGGTCTACCGCTGCGATGTCGCAGTAGCAGACGAATTTCCCGTCGCAGTAATAATGTCCCGGAGGAAACGGCAGGATTTTGTCGGTCAGCCCCACCAGATTTTTCGGTTCGCTGGCAAACAGGATCGTGCCGTTTCTGTCATAGCCGTAATACAGCGGGCGAATGCCGATAGGGTCGCGGGCGGCGATAAACTTTTTCTGCTTTCCGTCATAGAGAATGCAGGCAAACTCCGCATCCAGCTTGGCAAACATGCCGACGCCATACTTTTCGTACATAGGCAGCAGCACCTCGCAGTCGGACTCGCTGGTAAAGGTGTAGTCCTTGGACAATTCCTTTTTAAGCTTTTCAAAGCCGTAAATCTCGCCGTTGCAGACCACCCAGCTGCCGTTCAGGCCGAAGGGCTGCATTCCTTCCGGGTGAAGCCCCATGATGGAGAGTCTGTGAAAGCCGAGTATCCCCTGCCCCACGTCGATGACGCGGGAATCGTCAGGGCCTCGGGAAACCGTTCTGGCGAAGCCTGCCTGAAACGCGGTCAGATCGGCGGGCCTGCCGCAATACCCAATGATGGAACACATAGGAATTCCTCCTCAAATAGCCCGCGGGAGAGCCTTACGGCTCTCCCATGGGTTCTCTTTTTATTCAACGTCTTGAAGCGCGTCGTAGCCTTCCTCCCCGGTGCGAACCTTGACGACATTTTCAACATCGTAGACGAAGATCTTGCCGTCGCCGATATGTCCGGTATACAGCACCTTCTTGGCGGTCTCGATCACGGTGCGGACAGGCACCTTGCTGACCACAATTTCCACCTGTACCTTGGGCAGCAGATTCGTCTCTACCGGCACGCCGCGGTAATACTCAGGCTTTCCCTTCTGGATGCCGCAGCCCAGAACATGGGATACAGTCATGCCGGTGATGCCAATGGAGATCATGGCGTTCTTCAGGTTTTCAAGGCGGGATTCCTTGCAGATGATCTCCACCTTGGTAAACTTGGGCGCGCCCTCCTCCCGGAAGTCGGGAACCTTCTTCACGGGAACCGCCTCAGCAGCGGGAACATCGCCGGATACGACCACGGGAGCCTCATCCGCCGTAGCGGTGTCAGGCAGTGTGGCAAAACCTGCGTAAGCGGTGGGAAGACCATGCTCGCAGACATCCAGACCGGCGATCTCCTCGTCGGCACTGACCCGCAGCCCGATGGTCTTTTTGATGATCATGAAAACAACAGTAATTATCACTGCCACATAGGCCATAACGGAGACGACACCAAGGCACTGAATCCCCAGGAAATGGAATCCGCCGCCGTAGAAAAGTCCCTTCTCCGTGGACGCCCGTGGCAAACAGGCCGGTAAGGATGGTGCCCAGCGCACCGCACACACCGTGTACGGAGACGGCGCCAACCGGATCGTCGATCTTGGCAACCTTGTCAAAGAATTCGACGGAAAGGACAATAACGGTACCGAACACCGCACCCATGATGGCAGCGCCAAGGGGAGAAACGGCGTCGCATCCGGCGGTAATGCCCACAAGGCCGGCCAGAGCCGCGTTATAGGTCATGGACACATCGGGTTTCCCGTAGCGAATCCAGGTGAACACAAGGGTCACGCAGCAGGCAACCGCCGCAGCCAGATTGGTATTGAAGAAAATCATACCGGCGCTGATCAGCGCGTCGTCGGAATCCATGGCTACCGTGGAGCAGCCGTTGAAGCCGAACCAGCAGAACCAAAGGATGAACACGCCCAGCGCAGCTGCCGTAATATTATGTCCCAGAATGGCTTTCGGCTTGCCTTCCTTGTCGTACTTACCGATACGGGGGCCGAGCATGGACGCGCCGATGCAGGCGCAGATGCCGCCGACCATATGTACTGCCGTGGAACCGGCAAAATCATGGAAGCCCAGCTGACTCAGCCAGCCGCCGCCCCAGATCCAGTGTCCGGAGATGGGGTAGATAAACAGGGAAATACAGGCAGAGTAAATGCAGTAAGCGCTGAATTTGGTGCGCTCTGCCATGGAGCCGGAAACAATGGTGGCAGAGGTCGCGCAGAATACGGTCTGGAAAATGGCAAACGCCCACAGAGGAACGCCGGCCGGGGTAATAAAGCTGTAATCCTTGGTGATGCCGGGATCCAGCCAGCCCACGACCGCGCTTCCCGCGCCGAACATAATGCCGAAGCCGAACAGCCAGAAGCATGGCGTGCCAATGCAGAAGTCCATCAGATTCTTCATCAGGATGTTGCCGGTGTTCTTCGCCCGCGTGAAGCCGGCCTCGCACAGGGAAAAGCCCGCCTGCATGAAGAAGACCATTGCAGCGCCCAACAGTACCCAAATGGTGTTTACAGAACTCAGTGTCATAGTGGTTACCTCCTCATTCTCTCTATTCAGTTAACGTTTCATCTCCTGTTCCCCGCTGCCCGCCCGGAGGGGGTGGTCAGTCCCCTCCTCTGCCGCCGTGATCGGCATGGGCAGCCGTGAAAAGAAGATTTACTTCACGCCAAACAGCAGTTCGCCGTAGGTGGGGAACGGCCAGTAATCGGAAGAAGTCTGGGTCTCCGCCTCGTCCGCGACAGCCCGGAGGGCTGCCATCTTGCCGAGAATGGTGTCCCGGATGGCGAAGGACTCTTCCCTGACACTCTCCGCATTCTTCAGCTCCAGAACGGCGGATTCCAGCTCGTCGGTCTTCTCGGCGATCTGGTCGGTCAGGCCGGACAGCTTGGTGACAAGGCCGGTCTCATAAGCACAGGCCAGATTGGGCGCGACGGCTTTCTTCGCAGCCACGGAAGCGGCCAGCTCGGCGGCATAGCCTTCCACTGCGGGGAGGATCTGCTTTCTCGCCATGTCCACCATGGTGTTGGCCTCGATGATGACGGCCTTGCAGTAGTTCTCCAGCATGATGTCGCACCGCGCCTGAATCTCGGATACGGAGTAGATCTTGTGGGCGGTGAGCATATCCACGTTCTTCTTGTCCAGCAGATGGGGCATGCAGTCGGGGGTCGTGGGATAGTTGCACAGGCCGCGAACCTCGGTGGCTTCCTTGATCCATGTGGCATCGTAGCCGTTGCCGTTGAAGATGATGCGCTTGTGATCCTTGATGGTCTTCTTGATCATGTCATGCAGGGCGGTCTCAAAGTCCTCCGCGCCTTCCAGACGGTCGGCGTAAATTTTCAGGGACTCGGCCACGGCGGCGTTGAGCATGATGTTGGCGCAGGCGATGGAATTGGAGGAACCCAGCATACGGAACTCAAACTTGTTGCCGGTAAAGGCGAAGGGCGAAGTACGGTTCCGGTCGGTGGTGTCTCTGGGGAAGCGGGGCAAAACGTCCACGCCAAGCTTCATGGTGGTCTTCTTTGTGCCGCTGTAAGGGGCGTCGTTCTCGATGGCGTCCAGAATGCCCATCAGCTCGTCGCCAAGGAAGATGGAGACCACGGCGGGAGGCGCTTCGTTGGCGCCCAGACGGTGGTCGTTGCCTGCGGTAGCCACGCTCAGGCGGAGCAGATCCTGATAGTCGTCCACGGCCTTGATGACCGCACACAGGAACAGAAGGAACTGGGCGTTTTCATAGGGGGTTTCGCCGGGAGACAGCAGGTTCACGCCGGTATCGGTGGCCATGGACCAGTTGTTGTGCTTGCCGGAGCCGTTGACACCGGCGAAGGGCTTCTCATGCAGCAGACACACCAGCCCGTGCTTTGCCGCGACCTTCTGCATGATCTCCATGGTCAGCTGGTTGTGGTCGGTGGCGATGTTGGTGGTGGTGTAAATGGGCGCCAGCTCGTGCTGAGCGGGGGCGACCTCGTTATGTTCGGTCTTGGCAAGGATACCCAGCTTCCACAGTTCCTCGTTCAGGTCTTCCATGTAAGCAGCAACGCGGGGCTTGATGACGCCGAAGTAATGGTCATCCATCTCCTGCCCCTTGGGGGATTTGGCACCGAACAGGGTTCTGCCGGTGAAGATCAGGTCTTTGCGCTGCTCGTACATTTCCTTATCCACAAGGAAATATTCCTGCTCGGGGCCGACGTTGGTGCGGACACACTTGACGTCGGTATTGCCGAAGAGCTTCAGGATACGCATGGCCTGACGGTTCAGGGCTTCCATGGAGCGCAGCAGCGGGGTCTTCTTATCCAGCGCCTCGCCGCCGTAGGAGCAGAACGCCGTGGGGATGCAAAGGGTCTTGCCCTTGATGAATGCGTAGGAGGTGGGGTCCCATGCGGTGTAGCCCCGGGCCTCGAAGGTGGCGCGCAGGCCGCCGGAGGGGAACGAGCTGGCGTCAGGCTCGCCCTTGATCAGCTCTTTGCCGGAGAAATCCATGATGACGCCGCCGTCGGGAGCGGGAGAAATGAAGCTGTCGTGCTTTTCGGCGGTGATGCCGGTCAGCGGCTGGAACCAGTGGGTGTAGTGGGTGGCACCGTGGGCGACAGCCCAGTCCTTCATGGCAGCGGCCACCGCGTTGGCGACGGAAGCGTCCAGCTTCGCACCCTCGTCGATGGTTCTGCGCAGCGACGCATACACGTCGGCGGAAAGATTGGCTTTCATCACCCGGTCATCAAATACCATACAGCCGAAATAGTCAGAAACAGTACTCATAGCAAACGCTCCTTTTCAAATTTAGGAACCTCTGAATAAATCGTCTGCGGCTGTTGGCGGATCTTTTCCGCCCACAGTCCTTGCCGATTTAATCAGAGCTTCCTTATTGGCGTTCCGGGAATGCCCCGCCCGAACCGCCGAAAAAAAAAAGACGGCAAGGACGCGCTGAGCATACACTCGGAGACGTCCTTGCCTTCACAGTGGGCATTCTACACCATCTTTCCCCATTTGTCAACACCCTGCACAAAAAAGTTTTTTGTCTTTGGACAGATTGACAAGGCCCGATAAATTGAATATAATAATTTCGGAAGCATAGGCTTTCCGGGAAGTTTTGGCTTTTCCGGGAGAATCCCGTTGCTTTTCCTTTTAATCTGACTTCATTTGTTTGAATTTTACCGCGTATCGGGCAGGAAGGTTGGTTGCTGTATGAAATATACGCCTCAGGAGGTCATACAATTCATTCAGGAGGAGGACGTGAAGTTCATCCGCCTTGCGTTCTGCGACTGCTTCGGCAGACCCAAGAATATCTCCATCATGCCCCACGAGCTGGAACGCGCCTTCAAGTATGGCATTGCCATCGACGCTTCTGCCATCGCGGGCTTCGGCGACGAGGTGAATTCCGACCTGTTTCTCCATCCCGACGCTTCCACCATTGCCCTGCTGCCATGGCGGCCGGAGCACGGGAGCGTGGTGCGGATGTTCTGCTCCATCACCCATCCGGACGGCACGCCCTTTGCCCACGATACCCGGGGCATTCTCAAGCAGGCCGTTGCCGACGCCGCGAAGGCGGGCTACGCCTTCTCCTTCGGCTCCGAGCTGGAATTCTACCTGTTCCGGCTGGACGAAAACGGCGAGGTCACGGACGTTCCTTACGATCAGGCCACCTATATGGATGTCGCGCCGGAGGACAGATGTGAAAATGTCCGCCGGGAGATCTGCCTGACGCTGGAGCGGATGGGCATTCAGCCGGAATCCTCCCACCACGAGGAAGGCCCCGGCCAGAACGAGGTGGATTTCCGCTATTCCGATCCCCTGTCCGCCGCGGACAACGCCGTTACCTTCCTCACCGTCGTCAAAACCATCGCCGCCCGGAACGGGCTGTACGCGGACTTTTCCCCCAGACCTCTGGAGGGACGCCCCGGCAGCGGATTTCACATCAATATGTCCGTTCAGGGCGGTGCGGAAGCGCTCATGCACCGGGCGATGGGCGGGATTCTGGACAAGATCACGGACATGACCCTATTCCTCAACCCCACCGAGCAGTCCTACAGCCGCTTGGGCGCACACAAAGCGCCGAAGTACATTTCGTGGTCGAGCAACAACCGCTCCCAGCTCATTCGCGTTCCTGCCGCCTCCGGCGAGTACCGGCGCTTCGAGCTGCGCAGCCCCGACTGCACCGCCAACCCATATCTTGCCTTTGCGCTGCTCATCTGGGCGGGTCTTTCCGGAATCGAGAACGGCATTGCTCTCCCGGAAGCCTGCAACGTCAATCTCCACACGGCGGATTCCCGAAATGTGACCCTTGCAACCCTTCCCAAGTCGCTGTCCGACGCAGAAAAGTGCGCCGCCGACAGCAATTTCATTGCCCAGCACCTTCCCCAGTCCCTGATTGAGTTCTTTACCAAGTGATAAACTCCGCAAAACTCTGAAAGGAGGGAGCATTACCATGGTTTTCAGCGACCAGACGTACAGCGTTCTGGTGGTGTCCGCCGCGCAGAAATTCAACGAAGCCTTCGCCGCGATGCTCCCCGGTTCGGAGTATTATCCGGTTCGTTTCGTGGGCAACATTGCGGCGGCGCGGCGGGAGATGGTGAACAAGACCTACGATCTTGTCATCATCAACGCCCCCCTGCCCGACGACTTCGGCACCCGCTTCGCCATCGACGTCTGCAGCCAGTCCGGCACCGTGGCGCTGCTGCTGGCAAAGTCGGATGTTTACGATGAGATGGAAGCCAAACTCACCTGTCAGGGCGTGTTCACGCTGGCAAAGCCAACGTCCGCTCTGCTGCTGAACCAAAGCCTGAAATGGCTCGTTTCCGCCCGGGAACGGTTACGGCGCATGGAGGAAAAGGCCACCTCCGTGGAAGAAAAAATGGAAGAAATCCGTCTGGTGAACCGGGCAAAGTGGCTGCTCATCGAGCAGCTGAAAATGACCGAGGCCGAAGCCCACCGCCACATCGAAAAGCAGGCCATGGATCGCTGCACGACCAGACGGGAGATCGCCTTGGGAATCATCAAGACCTACGCATGATTGCCCCCCAATATCTACATATGAAAACGCTGCAAGGGAAAAATCCTTTGCAGCGTTTCTGTTTATTGCATCATTTCTAAGAATTCGTCCTCGGTGAGGATGGGGATTCCCAGCTCTCTTGCCTTGCGCTCCTTGGAACCGGCGTTTTCGCCTACCACCACGAAACTGGTCTTTTTCGACACGGAGCCGGATGCCTTGCCGCCCAGCAGCTCGATTTTCTCCGTGGCTTCTTCCCGGGTGAATTTGCTCAGCGCACCGGTAAGCACGAAGGTCTTTCCGGCGAAACGGGCGTCGGTTATCACCCGTTTGCTTTCAAAATTGACTCCTGCCTGCCGCAGGCGCTCTACCATATGCGCGGACTGCTCCTGTCGGAACCACTGATAGATATTCTCGGCGGTGACAGCGCCCACGTCGGGAACCTCCGTCAGCTCCTCCACCGACGCGGCCATCAGGCCGTCCAGATTCCCAAAAGCGGAAGCTAGCACCTTTCCGGTTTTCGCGCCCACCTGACGGATGCCCAAAGCGTAAATCAGGCGGCTGACGTCCTGCTCTTTGCTGGCTTCAATGGCGGCAAGCAGCTTTTTCGCCGCCGTGGAACCGGCTTTCCACAGGCTCTTTACGTCGTCAAGGGTCAGATAGTAAATATCCGCCGGGGACTTGATCAGCCCCTTTTCGATCAGCGCGTCCACAATGGCCGCGCCAAGGCCGTCGATATCCATGGCGTCCCGGCTGACGAAGTGGGCAATGTTCCGGCTGAGCTGGGCGGGACACTCTGCACCGGTGCAGCGCAGGAACGCACCGTCCTCGTCCTGCTCCACGGGTGCGCCGCAGACCGGGCAGCGGTCGGGGAGATGATAGGCCGCAGTTCCCTCGGGGCGCTTGGAAAGATCGACCTCCAGAATTTCCGGAATGATCTCCCCTGCCTTGCGAATGAGAACGGTATCGCCGATGCGGATGTCCCGCTCCCGGATGAAATCCTGATTGTGCAGCGTGGCGTTTGTCACCGTCGTGCCCGCCAGACGGACAGGCCGCACAACGGCCTTGGGGGTCAGCACGCCGGTCCTTCCCACCTGCACTATGATGTCCTCCACCACGGTGGGCTTGATCTCCGGGGGATACTTGTAGGCAGCAGCCCACTTGGGGAACTTAGCGGTATTGCCCAGCCGTTCCCGCTGAGAAAGATCGTCTACCTTGATGACCGCACCGTCGATATCGCAGATCAGCTTTTCCCGGTTCTCGTTGATGGACAGCACTTCTGCATCAATTTCCGAAACTTTGGACAGCTTTTTGTGTGGAATTACTTTGAATTTCAGGCTTTTCAGGTATTCCAGAGACTGGGTATGTCCGGTAAACTCCACGCCATCCGCAAGCTGGACGTTGAAAACATAAATGTCCAGTCCCCGCTTCGCCGCGATTTTCGGGTCGAGCTGCCGCAGCGACCCGGCGGCGGCGTTCCGGGGATTGGCGAACAGAGGCTTTCCCAGCTCCTCCTGACGCAGATTCAGCTTTTCAAAGCTCTTTTTGGGCATAAAGACCTCGCCCCGGACGATAAGCCGGGAGGGTGCGCCGGTCAGGGTCATGGGGATGGAGCGGATGGTTTTCAAGTTTTCCGTCACGTCCTCCCCTACCGTACCGTCGCCCCGGGTCGCGCCCCGGACGAATTTCCCGTCCACATATTCCAGCGCCACGGAAAGACCGTCGATCTTCGGCTCTACGGAAAATTCCGCATTGCCCTCTGCCGCGATGGTTTTTTCCAGAAAATCGTTCAGCTCTTCCATGCTGAACACATCCTGTAAGCTCATCAGCGGCACGGGGTGGGACACCTTTTCAAACTGGCTCAACACTTCTCCGCCCACCCGTTTCGTGGGAGAATCCGCCCTTGCCAGCTCCGGGTGGGCGCTTTCCAGCTCCTCCAGCTCCCGGTAGAGCCGGTCGTATTCGTAGTCCTCCATAGTCGGGTCGTCCAGAACGTAATAGCGGTAGCCCGCTTCCTTCAGCTGATCGGTCAGCCGGTCAATTCTCTCTTTGGAATCCATAGTATCCTCCGGTCTGTAAATAAGTGCTGGGTACGTCGCCGATGATCACCGTCTCCGCCACCACGACCTCCGAATGGATGGTAAAGCTGTCCGTCTCCCCCATGACCAGAACCGACACGTCCACGCTGACGATCATGTTCAGCTGGTGAAGCGTCTGGTTAATGCCGGCCTGAGAGAAATTGCTTTCAAACGTGGCGTCGCTGTTGCGGATGGACAGGATGTGTACCGGGATCGCCGGGCCTTTTCCGGAGAAAAACTCCGGCAGAAACAGGCTCCCCAGCGGTATACCGATGTCCGCGGTGTCCAGGGCTAAAATTTCGTCGTTGATAATGTTCAGGATATCCGTTTTCAGGTGGTTGATCTCGCTCATGTTGGTTTTCAGAGCGGTGATGCGGCCGTCCAGATTCTTTTCAAAATAGACGATGCGGTCGTATTGAATGGTGCCGTTGGCAATCTGCTTGGCAATGGCGTCATTGGTCAAGTCCGACGTGGCGTTTTTCACCTGCGTTTCCGCCAGCTCCGTGACGATCTCCCGGTAGCGGCTGCGAAGCATCAGAAACGCCACCAGAACGATCACCGCCAGAACCAGCAGCGT
>OGCQ01004475.1_pt1 | contig 11325 bp, 10 predicted proteins | sample 1570161 | NCBI WGS metagenome assembly OGCQ01 (sample SAMEA4384402, study PRJEB24528) | human gut metagenome
ATGGTTAGAAGCACCTGTACCATTGTTAGAAATAGTTAATTCTTCTGGGTGAGCTTTTGCATAGTCAACAAAATCAGCTAGTGTTTTGAATTGACTATCAGCTTTTACAACTAATACACCTGGATCATAAACATGGTTCATGATAGGTTCAACATCATCAATTTTGTATTTTGTTTGTCTTTCATGAGGTAGACTTACAAAAGTAGGCAAATTAATAAATCCAATAGTATATCCATCTGGAGCAGCTTTTGCTAGTTCTGTATATCCAATTTCTCCATCTGCACCTGGTTTATTAACAATAACAAATGTTTGAGGAAAATTCTTTTGAGCTTCTGCCATTAATATATGAGCTCCAACATCAGTTCCTCCTCCTGCCTTATAAGCTATAATTACATTAACTGGCTTATCTGGATAAGTAGCTGGACTAGCTTCTTCTTTTTTTCTCCACCACAAGCCACCAATAGTAAAGAAAGTAATAAAGTTAAGATTGCTAAAAAATTTTTTTTCATTTTAAATGACCTCATTGTTTAATTCTAAATAAAATTGTACTCTATTATATGGATTTTTTCAATCAAATTATTGTATATTTTTAAGTTCTTCCTCTGTTTCTTCCCATTCTTGGTATTTTTCTAATATTTTATTATCAAGACTATCTAATTCTTCTTGTAAAGACATAAGTTCATCTACATTATTTTTTTCTCCTGCAAGTAAATATTTTTTATTTACTTCTTCCTTTTGTGCTTCAAATTTTTTTATTTCTTCTTCAAGTCTTATGAGTTTCTTTTCCAAAGAAGCCAACCTATTTTTAGCCTTTTTCTGTTCTTCATAGGATTTAACAGCTTCTTCATTTTTTACCTTTATATCATCTCTTTCTTGTTTATATGCTTCATAATCCCCATCAAAAGTTTCTACACCAACAGTTTTTAATTCATAAATTTTATTAACAACAGTATCTAAAAAATTTCTATCATGAGATACAACTAAGATAGTTCCAGGATAATCTTCAAGTGCATCCATTAAAATTTCTCTTGAATATATATCCAAGTGGTTAGTAGGTTCATCTAATATCAAAAAATTAGGCTTTTCAAGCATAAGTTTCATAAAGGCAACCCTTGCTTTTTCTCCACCACTTAAAGAAGAAATCTTTTTGTAAATATCATCTTCTCTAAATAGAAATGCTCCACAGATATTTCTTGCTTCTTCTTCTGATAGAGTGAAATAGTACATAAGTTCTTCTATAATGTTATTATTTAAACCTAAACCTTGGTGATTTTGGTCATAGTAACCAATAGAAACTCTTTCACCTATTTTAAATTCTCCTGAACTAGCCTTTTCCATTCCATTGATAATCTTTAAAAGAGTAGATTTTCCAGTACCATTTTTTCCAATTAAACCTATTCTTTCTCCACGATAAATTTTTAAATTTAAGTCTTTAAATAATAATTTATCTTCAAAAATCTTAGATAAATTTTTAATATCCAAAACTAAGTCAACACTTTGTGCTTTAATATCAAATTTAAGTTTTATCTTTTTTGTTGTTACAACAGGATTTTCCATTTTCTCCATTCTATTAAGTATTTTTTCTCTACCTCTGGCTTGTTTAGATTTCACTCCTGCTTTGTATCTTCTGATAAATTCTTCCATTTTCTTGATTTTTTCTTGTTCCTTCTCATAGGCTTTAACTTCTCCACTTAAATAAGCCTCTTTTTGAATTAAAAAATCAGTGTAGTTTCCCTTATAGTCTTTTAATCTTTTTCCTTCAATCTCAAAAATTCTATTCACTACATTATCTAAGAAATATACGTCATGTGATATTAAAATTATAGCTTTGTTGTAATCTTTTAAAATCTTTTCAAGCCACTCAATAGAAGTTAAATCTAAATGGTTAGTAGGTTCATCAAGTATCAATAAATCTGGCTCTTCCAATAATATTTTAGCAAGTGCAACTCTTGAATTTTGACCACCTGATAAATTACCTATCTTCATAGTCCATAAATTTTCTGGGATATTTAAACCATTTAAAATCTGCTTGATTTTATATTCTATTGAATATCCCTCATGTCTTTCATATCTTTCAGAAATTTCTCCAAGTTCTTCCATCAATTTATCAAAATTATCTAAATCAACAGTTAGTAAAAAGTTTATCTCTTGCATTCTGTTATAGTCTTCTAAAAGATTATTGAATACAGTCATAAGTTCATTGAAAACAGTATTTTCTTTGTTAAGTTGTGTATTTTGTGCAAGATATCCAACTTTTAAATTGCTTTTCTTTGAAATACTTCCTCTCTCATTTGTAGCAGGATTGATTTCAGAATTTTCTAAACCTAATAATAATTTTATAAGTGTAGTTTTTCCTGCACCATTTACACCTATTATCCCTATTTTATCTTTTTCATCAACAGAAAAATTTATATCCTTGAAAAGAGTCTCACCAGAGAAACCCATATATATATCATTTACTTGTAATATTGCCAAAATTCCACCTCAAACTATTATTTCTTTTTTGTTTTCCTATCAAAATAAGCAACTATAAAAATTGTTGAAATTATACATATAAAACCTAGCAAATCTAAAAAACCAAAATTTACACCTAAAAATAATATAGCACAAATAGTTGCAGCCACAGGTTCAATACAAGCTATTATACTTGCTTTTGTAGGTCCTATAATATTAACTCCTGTTAAATAAAGTATAAATGCAGTTATTGTTCCAAATAATATTATTAACATAAGCACAAAGAAGGTTGTAAAATCAAAAATAACATCAATATTCCACGGTTTTGTCATAAAAGTGATAGCTATACCACCAATTATCATACCCCAAGCAACTACTGTTGGAGGTCCATATTTTTCTAAAAGTTTTTCAGGTTGTACAGTATAAAAAACTACCGATAAGGCTGACAACATACCCCAAACAAGTGCTTTAAAAGATATTTGTAAACTTGTAATATTACTATGTGTTGCCAAAAGAAAAACTCCAAAACTTGAAAGTGCTATTGCTACTATTTCATATTTTAAAGGCTTTCTTTTTTCTTTCAAACAAATAAAAATCAAAACTAAGGTTGGACCAAAATATGTAAGCACTGTTGCTATTGCAGCATTTGAATATTGAATAGCAGAAAAATATGTGTATTGTGTACCTAACATTCCTATAAGTCCAAATAAAATAATTTGAAGTAAATCTTTTGGAGTTCTTAAAATATCAAAAATTTTTGAACCTTTCTTATAATATAGATAGCCTAGTAATAATAAGCCTGCTAACACTAATCTATATGGTATAAGCCAAGCAGTAGTAACATTTTTATTAAGGAACAAAAAACTTCCCATAACTCCATTGATACCCCAAAGAGTACCCCCAATAAAAGTAGTTAACATTCCAAAATTATTATCTTTTTTCATAGCTTCTCCCTAATTTAATTTTTCTACTATCAGAGTATAATTTTTCTTTATGTCATTATCTGAATATAATTCTATTTTCTTATTTCTTACTAATATTCCTTCAAATTTTCTTGTTAAATTCCTTCCATTTTCTGAAATATCCTTAATTTTTATATCTGATTTTATATATTCTCCATTTTGAAAATAATCAAATTCTGTATCATAAACCAAAGTAATTTTTACTTTTATATCCTTTTTATATTCAAAGAATGAAGCATCCAATTCAATTTCTTTATTTTTTTTCATTACTCCACTAAATATTTTGATATTTTCATTTTTAAAATATGATAGAATTTCAGTTGAGGTAGCAGGTATTCCATAACCTATTTCCTCCATAGATAAATTTTTATCTGTATTTTTAGCAGAATGGATAATTAATGCCTTTAAAAGTATTGGATTAAAGTCAGAGAACTCTTTAAAATCCTTACAAATATTTTGATATATTATTGTAGCAAGTGATGAAATTCTTGCTGTTGCAAAACTTGTTCCAGATGATGAAGCAATATTACCATTTCTTGAAAATGATTTTACTCCTTTCATTATCATTTCTCCATTATCTCCAAGTAGTAATTCTCCACCATAACTAGCTAAATCAGGTTTTATTGTTCCTTTTGGACCTAATCCAACTCTACTATAATTTGAGGCATATCCATCGTTATTTATAGCACCTATAACTATTGAAAGTAAAGAGTCTGAACCATGGTATAATTTTCCTTTTGGTAATTTTTTCATAAAATTTCCACCATTTCCAGCAGATTTAAAGATAAGAACTCCATAAGTCTTTTGTAAATGGTCTAAAACTACTCCAAAATCTGAAAAAGTATCTTCTTCTATTGCTAACTTTACACTTAAAGATAAATTCCAAATTTTTACTTTTTTATAATTTTCTTTTATTGCTGAAATAATATTTTTTAATAAATCATCTTCTTCTATTGTTGTTGAAGATAAAACAGTTGCATCTAATAAATAAAAACCTTCATTTTTTACTATTTCCATATTTTCTAATTTATCTCCATATAGAGCTATCCCTGAAACAAATGATCCATGTGTTGCACTTGTATCCTTTTTTAAAAATCTTGTATGAACTCTTTTTATCCAAGGGTCTAAATATTTTATATGTGCTATACCATTGTCCACAACTCCCAAAGTTATATAGTTTTTATTTTCTTCTGGATAGATAACTGGAATTTCCCCATTTTCATCATCAATTTGTAAAGGTAATGAGTAGATAGAAACAGGTTCAATATATTTTATATAGTTTGAAGCCTTCTCTTGTAATATCATAATGAATTTACTGTTGATGTTAAGTAGTTTATACATAAAAAAATCTTTAAAATATTCTGTCTTTTTGTATCCAATATTGTAATCTTCTAAAATCTTTATAAAGTCTTTTTCTTTTGAAATATCACTTAAACTTACTTTATAATTTGAATTTATATCTTCTTTTGCTAATCTTACTCTCATTTTTACCCCACCATTTCTTTATATTTTAAATAATAATTCTAAACTTTATTATAACATATATTTCTTATTTTTTTATAATAAAAAAAGCAGGAACAACTGGCAGGCTGTTCCCACATAAAACCTTAATAAGAATTTTTAGATAATAATATAAATATTATTATCATAACTACTAAAAATATGAACCTTTTCACTCTTTCACCTCCTTTAACAGAGATTAAGAGGAAAAAATGACAAATAGATTATATCATTGAAATTATTATTTTTCTATGCTATAATTAATTAACGAAAAAAATATGAATAAAAATGACAAAACAAATTAGTATCTATGGCAGTAGATACTAATTTTATTTTTCCTTAGATTTAGTTTTTAAGAGTATAATATGTATAGTTACTCCTAACCAAATGACAACTAACATTATTCTTAAATGCAGGTGTTGCACTTTATAAAATGAAAAGCCTATACCACAACTTAAAAACAGTATTGCCTTTATTTTTACAGAAGTAGTCAAGCCTTTACCTTCATAGTAATCCCTTAAAACTTTTCCAAAGTATTTATTATTAAGTATCATATCATGATATTTTTTAGATGATCTTTCAAAACAAAATAATGCTACAAGTAAAAATGGAACAGTTGGCATTACTGGAAGAAAAGCACCTATTATTCCTAATCCAACTGCTAAAAGCCCAACACAAATATAAATTTTTTTCTTTAAATTTTTCATAAAATCTCCTAGCTAAAAATATTGCATTTATTATATGTTTTATTATTTTAAATTTCAAGAAAATATTTTGTTTAGATTGACAATCACAAACCGAAAGGGTAAACTATTAGAAAATATTATGTTATTAGGGAGTGAAAAAATGATACAAAAAGATGCACCTAAGGTGAAAGAGAATAAAAATATAAAAAATGTTATTGCAGTTATGAGTGGAAAAGGTGGAGTAGGAAAATCTACTGTAACCACTTTACTTGCTAAAGAATTGAGAAAAAAAGGATATGCTGTTGGAGTTTTAGATGCAGATATAACAGGACCTAGTATTCCAAGACTTATGGGAGTTAGTGAACAAAAAATGACAACTGATGGAAAAAATATGTATCCAGTTGTTACAGAAGATGGAATAGAAATAGTTTCAATAAATCTTATGATAGATGAAAATGAACCTGTTGTATGGCGTGGACCTGTGATTGCAGGTGCTGTTATGCAGTTTTGGAATGAAGTTGTTTGGGGGGATTTAGATTATCTTTTAATAGATATGCCACCTGGAACAGGAGATGTACCTTTGACTGTTATGAAAAGTTTTAATATTAAAGGTTTGATTATGGTTTCAGTTCCACAAGATATGGTTTCTATGATAGTTACAAAAGCTATTAAGATGGCAAGAAAGTTGAACATGAATATCATTGGTTTAATTGAAAATATGAGCTATATCACTTGTGATTGCTGTAATAATAAAATCTATTTGACAGATGAAAATGACACTCAAACTTTTTTAAAAGAAAATGATGTTGAGCTTTTAGGAGAACTTCCTATGACTAAACAGATTGCAAAATTAACTAAAGGAGAAAATAGTTATCCAGAAGAAACATTTTCTAAAATTGCTGATAGGGTTATAGAAAAAGTTAAAGAATTATAAGATAAAATAAAAACAACAGTTATTGCAGTAACTGTTGTTTTACTTTTCTATAATTTCTTTTAATTTACACAGATATTTTTATATCTAGCCTATTATAGTATTTTCTTTTTAAAAAGTCAATGATATAGTAATACTGCTTTTCTAATTTTCAACTTTCATCTTAGTGAGCCTGATAGGAGGTGAAGAAGTTGAAAAGGCTTTTAATTTACACACTGATAGTACTAATGATTTTATTATTAGTGTTATCTAAAAATATTAGTTTAACCTTTATTTTTAATTTTTAATAAAGTTTAGATGAAATTTTATGTGAGGGACTATTGCAGTAGTTCCTTGCTTTTTTATAAATTTAATAGCAGTTTTAGCAACTTCTGTAAATTTTTTAAATTGAGGTGAATTTTAAACTTCAATAATATAATTTATATTAGGATTATCTTGTTTATGAGCACTACATATAGCCAAAGTTTCTCTTTTCATTTCTTTACATCCTTAAAAACTTTTATTTAGAGTTTCAATATATGTTTCATTAACAATTCTATTTTTAGTTTATAATTTTTTAATGAAATTTTCAAAAGCCTAATTACATATAATTTTAACATATTAAGATACTCTAAACCAATAAAAAAATTATGAAATATTTGTATTTTTATTTGACAAAATATAAGAAAATATTATATAATCCTCTTAAAAAGAGGGTGATAATATAAAAAAGAATAAAGCATTCTCAACTTTTGAAATAATATTATCCATTTTGATTTTTTCATTTTTAATGAACATTGCTTTTGTAAAATACAGAGAATTTAAAGAATTAAGAGATATAAATGAAGCTAAAACAAAAATAACAGAAGCCTTTTATTTGGTGTCAACAACTTCTTTGAAACAGAAAACAAAGCAAGAATTACAATTAGACTTATCTGCAAAAAAGATTATAATATCAAATAAATCACTTAAAACACAAGAAATAAAACTTCCTAAGGACTTGATATATTACCACACTTATACATCAAATTTAAATTCTTTAAAACTTTCTTTTACCAAAAATGGTAATATTTCAAAATCATTTTCAATTTATATTTTCAATAGAGCTAAAAAAGTAAGATACAAAATATCATTTTATGGTTTTGATAGGAGTAAATTCTTGAAAATCAATAATTATCGTAAAAAGAAAAATAATGAAATATCCTATTCAAAGATATTAGACTATCATAAATCAACTAATGAAGATAGAGAAACTTTCTACAAGGATTGGAGACGAGAGTGATGAAAAAATTAATATTAGTTTTATTATTTTTGTTAATAAACATAGGAGTTTTTTCCATTCAATCTAAGAAAAATTTAGTAAGAGTTGATATTATTGGAAAATCTGGGGTAAAAAGTTATTATGTAAATTTTTCTAATGAACAGAATTTAGATAGTTTTGAAATATATGATGTATCAAATTAAAAATAGTTCATTACTAGCCAAACTTTTAAAAAATTTTCTTTAAAGAGATATTTAGAAATTTCTAATCATATATAGCGATTACTTGCCAGCCTATAATGTTTCTCGAGCTCCAAAATGCTCTTTCAACATTATAGGACGTCGCAGTAATCTTATTTAAAAGTTTTAAAATTTTTTATTTAAAAAAAATTTATTGTAATAAAATTAGGAATGTGATTCACTTATTTTTAATACATAAGAATTGATAAGAAAGGAATAAAAATGGAAAATAGTTCTGAAAAAATAGAAAAATATTTTAAAAAAGCTATTAACAGTAGTATGAACAATAATAAAAATTCATATATTGAAGATATAGAGGAATTATTTATCCGTGAAAATGTTAGTTCTAATAAAGGAATTTTCTCAATATTGTTAGAAGCTATAAAATTTTCAGCAAGTGATATTCATATTGAAGCATTGACAGATAAAATAAGAATAAGATATAGAATTAATGGTATTTTAAAAGAAGTTGCAGAAATTGATAAATCTTTTTTATCTTCAATAGTTTCTAAATTAAAGATTTTATCTTCTCTTGATATAGTTGAAAAAAGAAAGCCCCAAGATGGTAGATTTTCTTTAAGATATAAAGGAAGAGAAATTGATTTTAGAACTTCTATTATTCCAACTATGAACGGAGAGAAAATAGTAATTAGAATTTTAGATAAATTCAACTATAATTTTACTTTGGAAGATTTGTATTTATCAGAGGAAAATAAAAAAATTTTCTATAAGGCAATAAATCAAAATACTGGAATTATCTTAGTTAATGGACCAACAGGTTCAGGAAAATCAAGTACACTATATAGCATTTTAAAATATAAGAATAGGGAAGAAGTTAATATTTCAACTGTTGAGGACCCTATTGAATATCAAATTGAAGGAATAAATCAAGTACAATGTAGAAATGAAATAAGTTTAGGTTTTGCAACAATTTTAAGAGCATTATTAAGGCAGGATCCAGATATTTTAATGGTGGGAGAAATAAGAGATAGGGAAACAGCAGAAATTGTCGTTAAAGCCTCACTTACAGGACATTTAGTTTTTTCAACTCTACACTCAAATGATAGCTTAGGTTGTATAAATAGGCTAGTAAATTTAGGAATTGATAGTTATTTATTGAGTTTAGTTTTGCAGATGGTAGTATCCCAAAGATTAGTTAGAAAGTTGTGTCCTCATTGTAAAAAAGAAGATGAGAATTATAAAGAAAAGTTAAAAAGTTTAAATTTAATGGAAGAAAAATATAGAGATATAAAATTCTATACATCTGAGGGTTGTGAAAAGTGTATGGGAACTGGCTATATGGGAAGAATACCTGTTTTTGAAATAATATATTTTGATGATATTTTAAAAGATATGTTAGCACAGAAAAAGGAGATAAAACAAAATTTTAAAACTTTACTTGATGATGCAATGGATAAGGCAAAAGAGGGCTTGACTTCCTTAGATGAGATAATGAGGCAACTATGAAAAATAAAAAAGAAAAAATTTTATTTTTTACAAATGAATTAGCAATAATGTTAAAAAGTGGTTTAACTTTTACAACTGCCATTGAAATAATATTAAAAGAAGAAAAGAATAAGAATTTTAAAGAAGTTTTAAAGAAAATTCATAAAAATTTAATAGCAGGGAAAAGTATTTTTGAAAGTTTTAAGAAGTTTGACAAGATTTTTGGAAATACTTATTTATATATGTTGAAAATTGGCGAAGTTAGTGGAAGTATCACAGAAAGATTAGAAGATATTTTCAAATCTTTGGAATTTGATTTAGCAAATCAGAAGAAATTAGGAGGAATATTAGTTTATCCAATAGTTGTTATAAGTTTAACTCTTATAATAGTAACTTTTTTGCTGACTTTTATACTTCCAAATTTCATTACAATTTTTGAAGAAAACCAAGTTGAATTACCTTTAATAACAAGAATTTTATTATTTATTTCAAGGAATTTTCACTATATTTTATTTTTTATAGTAGTCTTAATTTTAATAATATTTTTTATAAATATGTATATAAACAATAATAAATCAAAAAGAATTAAAAGAGATAAGTGGCTTTTAAATATGAGGTTATTTGGAGAATTGAGAAAATTATCTTTAAGTTCGGATTTATATCATTCATTTTCTATTCTTTTAAGTGTAGGAATAGGCATAATTGAAAGTGTAGAGATTTTGTATATAAACAATAATAACTATTATCTTAAGGAAAATTTATTGGAAGTTAAAAAATCCTTATTAGCAGGAAATAATATAGCTACTGCCTTAAAGAAATTAAATTTATATAATGAGAGATTTTCAATTTTAATTACTGCTGGTGAAGAAAGTGGCTATCTATCAGAAAACTTATTACAGATTTCAAAAATTTTAAAACAAGATTTTGAATATAAACTAAAAAAATTAATGTCTTTATTAGAACCTATGGTAGTAGTATTCTTAGGACTTATTGTAGCTTTTGTTGTTGTGGCTATATATTTGCCAATACTATCAATAGGAGATGTGTTTAGTCAATAATAAATTATTAAAATTAAACAATAGTTTTATGTAAAAGTAATAAGTGAACTGTGAATGACGAATTTTATCGTGAAATGCTATGTTAGTGAGTGTTAAGAAAAGTAACTGTTTGAGTTGATTTATCAACGAGTTTTGCTTTTTGACGAACGATTAGCATTTTAGATTAAAAATTCAGTCTCAGCAGGAACTATTTACTTTTATCATAATAATTTTAGGAGGGAATGATATGAAAAATCGTGGCTTTTCTTTGATTGAAATTGTTGTAGCAGTGGCAATAATGGGGATATTATCGGGAATTGTAGGCTTACAGTTAAGGAGTTATATTGCAAAATCAAAGGATACTAAGGCAGTTGCAACTCTTAATACTTTACGTGTAGCTGCACAGCTTTATCAACTAGAAAATGAAAAACCCTTAATTGAAGATAGTTCAAAATATGAAGATAAAGAAGAAATTAAAAAAGCATTAGAAAAGCTAGAACCTTATCTTGATAATAATGCAAAAGCAATAATAAAAGAACCTGAAATGGCAATAGGTGGTTCAAGAGAAGTTAAATCAAATGGAAATTTAGGAAAAATTAAATATGGAGGAAAAGTAAAAATTACTTTTAAAGATCCAAATGGGAATAATAGTGATGATGGCTACTATATGTGGCTAAAACAAGATGATGGGACAGAAAACGGAGATATAAAGGGAAATAAATGGATAGAATTTTAATAATATTGCTATATCTTCTATTATTTTTAGTTATGTATATAGATATAAATAAAAAATATATTCCTAATATTTTAAATTTTTCTATTCTAGTTCT
>OGCQ01004489.1_pt1 | contig 11275 bp, 9 predicted proteins | sample 1570161 | NCBI WGS metagenome assembly OGCQ01 (sample SAMEA4384402, study PRJEB24528) | human gut metagenome
TCTCGTAGCTAAACAAAAGAGGCCGACCATGCGGCCGGCCTCTCTAGCATGCTGTGTGATGTCACTACTCGGTGACGACGACCTCGCGGTCCTTGTAGAACCCGCAGTTGGGGCACACGTGGTGCGGGAGCTTGGGAGCGCCGCACTGTGGGCAAACGGAGCGAGAGGGCATCTCGAGCTTCATGTTTGCGGAACGACGGGTGTGGGTGGCGCCGCGGCCCTTCTTTTGCTTGGGTACTGCCATGTTGAACTCCTCTTAATCCTTCCAACGCCGCCGCAACGAAACGCGTGACGTCCTTTCACCAAAAATCATGCGTTGACCACTATAACACGCCTTGGAGAGAAATGCACCTCATCGGCAATTCTCCATTACGCGTCCTTGCCGTCGTCCTCCTGGTCGAGGTTGAGGCCGGCGAGGGCGGCAAAGGGGCTGGCGGCCATGCGCTCCTGCTCGCGCTGGGCGGCGTGCCCGCAGTCCTCCTCGTTGAGGTTGGCGCCGCAGACCGGGCAGAGGCCCTTGCAGTCCTCGCGGCACAGCACCACGAAGGGGGTCTCCATCACCAGGGCCGAGAGGAATGCGTCGGAGAGGTCGATGGTGTGGTCCTCCGAGACGAGGGAGAACTCCACGTCGTCGTCCTCGCCCTCAACGTGCTCGGGCTCCTCGAAGAGGTAGTACTCGTCCACCTCGTTCTCGCTGGGCAGCACGCCGGGCAGGATGGGGTAATGGGTGCGGTCGTTGTCGCCCAGCAGCACAGCGCCCTTTTCCAGATACAGGGTAGTGTTGCTCTTCATGAACAGGCTGGCGGTGCGGTAACGACCGGCGGGTACATACACCGTGCCGCCTTTGGGGCAGGTGGACAGCGCCGCCTGCAGCCGCACGGTGTTGTCGGTCTCGCCGTCAGCCACCAGACCATAGCGGGCAGCATCCACGAAGAAGGTCTCGGCCTCGGTGGTGAAATCCAGCTTCAGGGTCTCACCCTCGGCCTGCACCTCCACCGTATAGGTGGTGCCGGGCAGCAGGGAGAACAGGGAGAACACATTGGTGTTGCAGGCCTCGTACACCGTTTTGCCGTTCAGGGCAACGGTAAAGGGGTGTGCCGGACGGTAGCACAGCTCGTTTTCCAGCTCGAAAACGGCGCTGCGGGTCATGGAACGGATCAGGGTCAGATTCATGCGAAATAACCTCCTGTGAGTTTGTCTTGCCCCCACGGGGCAGACGTGGTATCATGAGGAAAAGCGCTCTCCCGGCTACCGGGAGGGTCGTTTTCGGAAAGGATGCGCAAAATGAGAGCGGAACGGGAAAAGATCCATGCAAAGGTAAAGGCAGACACCGTGCGGCTGACCGGCAGCAAGCTGGAGCTGACGGCAGACGAGGAGATGGGCACCTTTCTGCTGGTAAGCGAGGGCAGCTGCACCCTGCAAATGGGGGAAAACAGCCTGCTGGTAAACCCCGGCAGCGCGCTGCTGCTGGGCGCGGGGGATGCGGTGCTCACCGCCGCCGGTGCAGCCGTACCGGAACTGGTGGGCTGCCGCTTTCCGCTCAGCGCCCTGCACGAGCTGCGCAGCGCCACCCAGCAGGATTTTGCCCGGCTGTTTTTGCCCGGCGAGGTAACGGTGTTGTACGGCCCGGTGCTGTGGACCCGCCGCCTGCGCACTCTGCTGGAGATGATGCGCTCTGCCATGCCGGAGCAGGACTACCCCGGCGGGCTGTACCTGCTGCTGATCCTGCACTATGTAGAGCAGGAGTGCCTTGCCGAGAGCAGCGCTGTGGCGCGCCCCAGCAACGAGACCATTGAGCAGGTGTGTGCCTACCTTGCCGCCAACTACCGGCAAAAGTTCTCTCTTACCGAGGTGGCGGCGCGGTTCTACCTTTCCCCCTACTATCTCAGCCGCCTGTTCCGGCGGGTGACCGGGCAGTCCATCGTGGACTACCTGAACAACCGCCGCATCGAGGCCGCGCAGAAGCTGCTGGAGACCACCGAGCTTTCCATCAGCGCGATTGCCGAGCAGACCGGCTTTGCCAGCGCCGCCCACTTCCGCCGCGTGTTCCGCGAGGTGATGGATATCAGTCCCCTGCAGTACCGCAAGAAGCAGAGGAAATAACGCTTTCACCAAAACACCCCCTGTGCCATCCGTTGGAAGCAGCACAGGGGGTGTTGGTCTTGGTCAGATGTTCTTATGGCGCATTAGCCCTTGACGGCACCTGCGGAGATACCTTCAACGAACTGATCCTGTGCACAGAAGAATACGATCAGCTGCGGCAGGATGGAGATGAGGGACAGAGCAAGGATCTTGTTCCAAGCAAAGCCGGTATCACCGTCCATGGACAGCTTGACGAACAGGGACATGGGGTACTTGCCGGGGGTGCTGACGTAAAGCAGCGGGCCCATAAAGTCGTTGCAGCTCCACATGAACTGGAACAGTGCGCAGGACACCAGAGCGGGTCCCAGCATGGGCACGATGACCTTGTACAGGGTCTGGAAGGAGGAGCAGCCGTCAATGGCGGCAGCCTCGTCCAGATCACGCGGGACGTTGCGCATGAACTGCACCAGCTGATACACGAAGTAGGTCTCGGTAGCAAATGCGCAGTGCACCCAGATGGCCAGATAGAAGGGGCTGTCCACCCAGCCGAACTTGTTGTACAGCAGGTACTGGGGCACGTTCAGCACGACCTGCGGCAGGAACAGGGTAGCCAGCATGATGTTGAACAGCAGCTTGCGGCCGGGGAAGTCGAAACGGCCAAAACCGTAAGCGGCAATACAGGCAGACACCACAGTGCAGATCACCTTGGGGATGACATAGCTGTAAGTGTTGAGCATGGCCTGCAGGATGTTGATGGAGCCGCCGAAGTTGTTCAGGGCGTTGCGGTAGCCATCCAGCGTAGGCTTTTTGATCCACAGGCTGATGCCTGCAAAGATTTCGCTGTTATCCTTGAAGGTAGCGCTGATCATCCACAGCAGAGGATAGATCATGATGACACCAACCAGGATCAGCACGAAGTACTTAAAGAAGGTTGCGATCTTATTCGATGCTTTCATTCCCATATTGGTCACCTTACCTTTCATCCGAGTAGTAGACCCACTTCTTCTGGCTGGTGAACGCAATGATCGTCAGGATGCAGACGATGATGAACATGATCCATGCCAGAGCAGAAGCCATGCCCATGTCGTAGGACTTGAATGCGTAGTTGTAAACCAGCAGGGAGATCAGGGTAGTGGAACCACGGGGACCACCGTTGGTGATGATGTAGGGGCCGTTGAACTCCTGGAAAGCCTGGCAGATCTGGGTGACCAGGTTGTAGAAGATGATGGGGGTGATCATCGGAACGGTGATGGAGAAGAACTGACGCCACTTGCCGGCGCCATCGATGGTAGCAGCCTCGTACAGGTCTGCGGGCACGCCCTTCAGTGCAGCAAGGAACAGCACCATGGCGGAACCGAACTGCCATATACGCAGGAAACAGATGATCCACAGCGCGTAGTTGGGGTCAGACAGCCACTCGGGGCCCTGCACCGCACCAAAGGTGACAGCGCGCACCACGGTGTTCAGCAGACCGTCCACGCTGAACACAGCCTTCCACAGCACGGCGATAGCCACAGAGCCGCCCAGAATGGAGGGGATGTAGTACACAGTGCGGAACAGGTTGACGCAGGCGATCTTGAAGTTCAGGATGTAGGCGATGAACAGTGCGAAGATCAGCTTCAGGGGCACGGTGATAAAGGCGTACTTGAAGGTGATGATCAGCGCCTTGGTGATCTTTCTGGTGTGGAATGCGGTAATGTAGTTGGCCAGACCAACAAAGCTGGTGCCGTCCTTGAAGAAGTTCATATCGGTGAAGCTGTAGTACAGCGACTGACCGAAAGGGAACGCCTTAAAGACGAGAAAGCCGATGATCCAGGGGATCAGATAAAACAGGCCCTGATACTTATCGACCCATTTCTGGAACGGAGTTCGTGCGCCTGCGGGCGCATTACTTTTTTTCATCCGAAGTCCTCCTTTTGCAGGATTTTGAAGCAGACAGTGCAGCAGGTCACAGACCGGAAACAATTCATTCAAGGTTTGATAACCTTTCTCCGAAAAAACAAGGGCATCTGTCGTACGGGCGGCAGATGCCCTTATTTATTTCAGATACTGAATATCCGGTTCTGACCGCTGTCAAAGAGAGGTAAGCTTAGCCGATGGTGTAGCCGACAGACTCCATGCCGTCCAGCAGGGTCTCGACAGCCTCTTCAGGGGTCTGATCGCCGTAGTCGATGTTGTCGAACACTTCCTGATAGATGCCGGTGCCGGAAGCCTTCAGGTCGTTGTTCTCGAACAGGGGATCCAGCTTGTTGGTGGTGAAGGCCATGACCTTGGCGTTTGCCTCAGCAACCAGGCTCTTGACAGCGCCTGCGTCCTGCGCGAACTTCAGGCCAGCCTTGGAAGCGGGGATGCCGCACTCAGAGCCCATGATGGAAGCGCCCTTCTCCTCGTTCAGCAGGAAGTTGATCAGGGTAGCAGCCTCGGCAACGTTCTTGCAGGTCTTGGTGATAGCCAGACCCATGGACACCTTGGAGAAGCCGCCGTTGTTGTCGCCAAACTTGATCTCCTCGCCGACGGTGAAGCCGTCCTTGTTGCTGTCGTCCAGAGCGGAAGAGTACTTGCTTGCAGCGGAATCCCACTCGAAGATGCCTGCGATCTTACCGGTGATCCACTCGTTGGACTGGTGGGTAGCGGTATCGGAGTTTGCAGAGTAGTAGGTCTTCAGGTTCATCATGACGTGGTTGTCCACCAGGCTCTTGATGAAGGCCAGACCCTCAGCGATCTCTTCCTCGGTGTAGTTCAGGGTGGAGGTAACGGGATCAGCCCAGTCCTTGCCGTACTTGGACTCGAGGTAGAACACCATCAGGATCATACGGTCGTATGCGCCCAGATGCATGGGGTAGTAATCGTCGCCCAGCTTCTCCTTGAATGCCTTGCCGGCAGCCATCAGATCATCCAGAGACTTGGGAACTTCGGTGATGCCAGCCTTGTTGAAGGTGGTCATGTTCCAGAAGAAGATACGGCCGGTCATGGAAACGGGCACGCACTGCTGGCTGTTTGCAACGTAGCAGGCGTCCATGGCAGCGTCATCCCACTGGGTCAGATCCAGGAACTTGGAAACAGTGTTCAGGTCCACGAACTTGCTGCCGTCGGCAGAGTAGTTGTACAGCCAGTTCCAGTTCACCTGGCAGACATCCTGAGCGTTGCCTGCGATGAAGGCAGCAGCCATTTTCTCTTCCCAGCCGGACCATGCGGCGAAGGTGGGCTCCACGGTAATGTTGGAGTGCTCGGTCTGGAAAGCCTCCAGAGCGCTCTGGTAAGCAGCGTGACGGCTGTCGCCGCCCCACCAGCTGATGCTCAGGTTGACGGGGCCGTCAGACAGTGCCAGGCTCTCGTCTGCGGAAGCAGCGGGGGCCTGAGAAGCAGCGGAAGAAGCGGTGGAAGAAGCAGCGGGCTTGCTGCCGCAGGCAGCCAGCAGACCTGCAGCACCGACAGCGCCGGTAGCCATCAGGAAGTTACGACGAGAAATTGCCTTGCTCATTTTTGTTCTCCTCCTAATAGAAAACATCTTCATGTAGGGGTTCTGCACATGCCCCCTTGTATACAATTATGATAACAAAAGCCACCGAAAAAAGAAAGATGGTTTTTACAGTGATACAGGATAAAAACGTACAAATATTGCTCTTGTTTTTGAAAGAGATTCGACGTCCTTGCCGAAATGAATAAACTTGCGCTGAAAAACTGTGCAACTTGTATACTTCAATGACTTGCATAAAAATCTGGGATGCAACATGGGAAGAACGGCAAAAATTTCAATAATTTCTGTTACATTTACCATTCTGCCTGTAATTTTTTATGCTCTGCCGCCCCCGCTGCTCTCTTCTTCTCCCACTCCCTCCCCCCTCCGTCGAGTAACTGCCCAGTTTGAACTGATATATCAATAGCGCAAAAAACGTGCGTATTTCGCCCGGTTGATATATCAGTGGCCACGAAATGCAGCAAATTAATATATCAGTCTGTATACAGCTTGTCGGAGATCGCCCTTCCGTCTGCTCACTGTGTTCGCAGCCACCTTCCCCAAGGGGACGGCTTTTGGCGGTGGCGGGAAAGGTTTTTATTGCGTTTGATACTTTAAAATAGGGCTAGCGGCGTGCGCCCTCTCAGTCAAGCCCTATCGGGCTTGCCAGCTCTCCCAAAGGGAGAGCCCTTGGCATAGCGGCAAAGTTCTCGGTTAAACCGTAAAGTTTGCGGGCGTGCCAGCTCCCCCTTGGGGGAGCTGTCGCGCAGCGACTGAGGGGCTATGGATGGAGAAGCGAAAAAAGCGTTAAAGCGCTAGCGCCGACTGGCGCAGCGCTAGCTTTTTTGTGCTTCGACTTCTTCTTTAGGATTGTCAAGGGCGAGCAGCCCTTGGCCCGTTGCGGGGTGGGTGGAGTCCAGAGGTAGGGAGGGGGGAGTCGGAACACCCCTCCCTGCCTCTGGCCCAGCGGAGCGTCCCTGCACGCTTGAGGCAAGCAAAAACCTCCCCCGCAGAGCGCAGCGAGGCTGAGGGGGTAGCTCTTCCGCAAATTACGCAAAAAAGCCGCTGCACCCAGCGCGGCGCAGCGGCTTGTATACAACATAAAAGTATCTCAGTTTTTCTTTGCAGCGTAGAACGCCCGCCGCGCCTTGAAGTAGCACTGGGGGCACATGCTGACGTACTGCACATCGTTTTCAAGGTCGATGGCTACCTGCTCGCCCTCAAAGACGAACTGCCCGTTCACCTTGCGGCAGTTGCAGATGGCCTTGCGCCCGCAGGTGCAGATCGTTTTCATCTCCTCGATGGTGTGTGCCAGCTCCAGCAGACGGGTAGAGCCCGGGAAGCCCTTGAGGGAAAAATCTGCTCGCAGACCGTAGCAGATCACCGGGATGTTCAGATCTACCGTGATCATGAACAGCTGCTCGGCCTGCTCCGGGGTAAAGAACTGGCTCTCGTCGCACAGCACACAGGCCAGCGGGCCAGAAGCATCGTTTGCCGCCTTCACGGCTTCGAACACGTCCAGCTCCGGCGGGATCAGCAGGTCTGCCTTGCGGCGCACGCCCAGACGGCTCACCAGCTCCCCGCCGCCCTTGGTATCCACCTGCGGCTTCAAAATGAGCACCTTCATGCCCTGCTCTTCGTAGTTGTGTGCCACCTGCATCAGCGCCGTGCTCTTGCCGCTGTTCATGGCACCGTAGCGGAAATACAATTTTGCCATGCCGTCACTCCTGATTGCGCAGACGGTAGCCCAAGCTCATCAGGCTGTCGCCCAGATGGACGTTTTCCACCACCACATCGGGGTAAGGCACCGACAGATCATAGTGGGAGAAGTTCCAGAAGCCCTCGATGCCCAGATCCACCAGCCGTCCACTCACCTGCTGTGCACCATCGCGGGGGACGCAGAGCACTGCCACCTTGGGCTTGTTTTCCTCACAGAAAGCTTCCAGCTCGTCAATGTGCCGGATGCGGATGCCGCTGATCTCCTTGCCAACCTCGTTCTCGGCCACGTCAAAGGCCGCGATCAGCTTGTAGCCGTTGGTATCGGTGGTGATAAAGCGGCTCACCGCCTTGCCCAGACGGCCGCAGCCGATCAGAATGGTGGGCAGACGGTCGCCGTTGCCAAACAGCAGGCTTTCCAGAATGGAAAGCAGGTTCTCCACCGAGTAGCCGATGCCCTGCCGTCCGTTCACGTCACCGATGCAGTTGAAGTCCTGCCGCACCTGCGAGGCGGTGGTGCCCATCTGAGAGGCCAGCTCCCGGGAGGAGATGCTGGTAATGCCGTCGTCCTGCAAGGAGCGCAGATACCGGTAATATTTGGGGAGACGCTTGATCACAGGGATCGATGCTTTTTGGGGGGTGTTCATAGGAAAATTCTCCTTTCTGCCCAACGCGCTGCAGCTTCTGCCGCCATGCAAGGGGCTTCTTTGCGCGCAGAGAGATGTTCCGTTTTATCCTGTTATATTATTTAAAGTATACAGCATGAAAGGCGAATGTCAAATACCTATTTATAAAAAAGCAAAAAATTCACAAAGTTTTTTGTTTCTTTTCTCCTGTATACTTCCCCGGATGCCGGGGGATACTGACCCCACAAAGACCCCGCTACGGAAGGAGAATGCGCATGGATACGGCAAAAGACACCCCCGCAGAGCAGCACCGGATGGAAAAAGAGGATATCGAGGATCTGGGCACAGTCACCCTGACCCGGGGCGGTCATGTCATCCACTGCCTGACCGTCATCGGCCAGATCGAAGGGCATACCGAAGCGCCGCAGGGGCAAAAGACCACCAAGTACGAGCACGTCATCCCCCAGCTGGTGGCGGTGCAGGAGGACCCCCGTATCGAGGGGCTGCTGGTGCTGCTGAACACGGTGGGCGGCGATGTGGAGACTGGGCTTGCACTGGCGGAGCTGATCGCCAGTATCTCCAAGCCCAGCGCCACGCTGGTGCTGGGCGGCGGGCACTCCATCGGCATTCCGCTGGCGGTCAGCGCGCGGCACAGCTTTATTGTCCCCACCGCCACCATGACAGTGCATCCGGTGCGGCACTCCGGGCTGATCTTAGGCGTGCCGCAGACCATGCACTGCTTCGAGCAGATGCAGCAGCGCATCACCGGTTTTGTAGCCGCCCACAGCGGCATGCCGGAAAAGCGCTACACCCAGCTGATGCTCCACACCGGGGAACTGGTCATGGACATGGGCACGGTACTGGACGGACGCCGCGCCGTAAAGGAAAAGCTCATCGACGAGCTGGGCGGTCTTTCGGACGCGCTGGCGTGGCTGTACAGGGAGATCGAGCGGGAATAATAAAAACAACATTATGGTTTGCCATTTTTGCCCTTGCGTGGTACAATAGTAGAATCAATTATTGTGTCTATGGGAAGTTGGGGAACAGAGTAGAATGGCAACGAAAAAACGAAAATCAACGAGACGGCGTACTGCTGCCCGCCGTAAAAAGGCAGAACAGCGGCTCCCGGCAGGGCTTGGCACCCTGTTCGGCGGCCTGCTGCTGATGGTGCTGGCCTTTGTGCAGGGCGATTCCGCATGGCGGGTGCTCCACGATGTGCTGTTCGGGCTGTTCGGCTGCGGCAGCTTTGTGCTGGGTGCAGCCGTGTGCTGTCTGGCCGTTTTGTACACCCGGGGCGAGGAGTTGCTGTCCCGCATCCTCAAGCTGGTGCTGGGGCTTATCTTTGTCTGCGGCACAGTCATCGTGTTTTCCGATATCCAGCCGCAGGGACTGTCGGCGCTGCAAATGCTTTCTGCCTGCTACGCTAACGGCGTCAGCGCGTGGCTGTCCGGCGGCGCAATGGGCTTTGTGCTGGGCGGCGTACTGCTTTTGCTGTGCGGTCGCCCGGCGGCAAACCTCATTATGATCGTGCTTTTGTTGTGCGGCAGCCTGTACATTTTTGATATTACCCCTGCCGAGGTCTGGGTCTGGCTGTGCGCCGTCACCGGCGGCATCCGCGCCCGCGGCTCTGCCTTTGCAGAGCAGAGCGCCGCCCGCCGCGCCGAGCGCGCCGCCATCCGGCAGGCAGAGCGGGAGATCGACGAGGAATACGACGAAACCGAGGACGAGCCGCTGGACGAGGAGGACGAGCCTGCCGGGCCGCATCTGGGGGTGCCGGACTGGATGTCCGGCGTGCTGCGCTGGGGGCATAAGGTAACGCAGGAGATGGAAGCAGACGCGGCGGACACCGAAGCCGCTCCCGCCGCCCCTGCCCAGCCGGAACCTGCCACACCGCCCATCACCCCGGTACGGGTCAGCGTTGCGCGTCCCCGCGCCGCCTTTGACGTAGACCTTGGCCCCGACCACACCGCTCTCTCCGAGGGTGGCAGCGAGCCCATTGAGCCGCTGATCGTCGGGCCGGGCGGCACCTTCGGGCAGGATCCGCTGCACCCTGCACCCAAGCCCACGCCGCCGCCCATCGTGGCAGACCCGGTAGTCACCGCTGCGGCAGATTTCTTTACCAAAGATGCCCCCCAGCCGGAAGAGACTTCCCCTGCCCCTGTTTTTGACACTTCCATCGTCCAGCCGGCAGCGCCGGTGGTGCAGCCGCAGATGCCGCAGCCGCCGGAAGCTGCGCCCATCCAGCCCGCCGTGCCCCGGGTGAGTGCCGAAAACGCCGTGGCGTTCCGCTCTGCGCCGGACGAGGACGGCTGGATCAGCATCACCGCCGAGCCGGTGGAGGAAAAGGACATCAACTCGCTGGTGGCAGCGGCCATGGAAAAGCCCGCCGTCTCGGAGCAGGCAGCTGCCACCGCCCCCACCGAGGAAGCCGAGCCGGTGGACAGCTACGAGTACCAGTACCCACCCATTGAGCTGTTTGAAAAATCGCAGGAGGAAAGCGACCCCGGCGCACAGGAGGAGCTGAAGGCCAACGCCCAGAAGCTGGTGGACACGCTGGAAAGCTTCGGCGTGCGCACCCGGGTGCTGGATATCTCCCGCGGACCCTCTGTTACCCGGTACGAGCTGCAGCCCATGGCGGGTGTGAAAATCAGCCGCATCACCTCGCTGGCAGACGATATCGCCCTGAACCTTGCAGTGGCTGACGTGCGTATGGAAGCCCCCATCCCCGGCAAGCCCGCCGTGGGCATCGAGGTGCCCAACCACAAAAAGACACCTGTGTACATCCGCAGTATCTTTGAAAGCCAGAGCTTTCTGCGCATGACCTCGCCGCTGGGCATCGCCCTTGGCAAGGACATTGCCGGTGTGGCGCAGGTGACCGACCTGTGCAAAATGCCCCACCTGCTCATCGCGGGCAGCACCGGCAGCGGTAAATCCGTGTGCGTGAACAGCATCATCATGAGCCTGCTGTTCCGCTCCAGCCCGGAGGACGTGAAGCTGCTGCTCATCGACCCCAAGGTGGTGGAGCTGGCCGAGTATAACGGCATCCCCCACCTGCTGATGCCCGTTGTCACCGAGCCGCGCAAGGCCGCCGGTGCACTGGGCAGCGCGGTGCAGGAGATGGAGCGCCGCTACCGCCTGTTTGCGGAGAACAACGTGCGCGACATCAAGTCCTTCAATAAACTGGCTGCCGAGCAGCCGGAGCTGGAAAAGATGCCCTATATCGCCATTATCATCGACGAGCTGGCCGATTTGATGATGGTGGTGGGCAAGGATGTGGAAGATTCCATCTGCCGCATCGCCCAAAAAGCCCGTGCCGCCGGTATGCACCTGATCGTTGCCACCCAGCGCCCCAGCGTGGACGTCATCACCGGCCTCATCAAGGCCAACATCCCCA
>OGCQ01004500.1_pt1 | contig 11244 bp, 12 predicted proteins | sample 1570161 | NCBI WGS metagenome assembly OGCQ01 (sample SAMEA4384402, study PRJEB24528) | human gut metagenome
TCCTGAACTCAAGGACAAAAGCCTCAGCCCCAGAGTGGTGCGGGGCGTCCACACGTTGCTACACAACTGCTTGGAGCAGGCGGTGGCGGAGCGGCTGCTCCTCACCAACCCCGCCCAGGGCTGCAAGCTGCCACAGCTCGAAAAACGGGAAATGAAAATTCTGCCGCAAGAGAAAATCGGGATGTACCTTGCGGAAGCGGAGCGCCGAGGCCTTCTCGCAGCTTTCTACTTGGAGCTGACCACCGGCCTGCGGCGCGGTGAACTGCTGGCCCTCCAATGGACAGACTTGGACGTGGAGAGCAAAATGCTTTCCGTGACGAAACAGGTAAACCGCATCAACGGGGAATTAGCAGTAAGCCCTCCGAAAACGAGAAATTCTATTCGCACATTGGCCCTTCCACAGCAGGCGGTGGATCTACTGATTGCCGAGCACAAAAAGCACCCTCGCAATCCGTATCTGTTCCCATCGCCCAAAACCGGAACCATGTATGACCCGGACGCTTTCCGCCGAACCCATGACAAAATTTTGAAAGCTATCGGCGCAGAGCACATCCGGTTCCACGACCTCAGACATACCTTCGCCACGCTGTCCCTGAAAAGCGGGGTAGACGTGAAAACGCTGTCCGGCGCGCTGGGCCACTATTCGGCGGGGTTCACCCTGAACACCTACACCCACGCCACGGCCCAGATGAAGCAAGATGCCGCCGATACCATCGGTGGGGTCATCAGCCAGCAGATGCGGTAAGCGCGGCAAAAAAATACAGGGCCAGACAGGAAAATTCCTGTCTGGCCCTGTCCGGTACTTTCCGCGCCTTTCCCCGTGTGGGTCAGCGTGTGAGTCTTGAAGAAACGCCGAAAATTAAGCGTCCAAAAAAGTTGCGGATTACGAAAGAAAATCACCGGAATCAAGTGATTCCGGTGATTTTTGGTGGAGACTACTGGACTCGAACCAGTGGCCTCATGCGTGTGAATATCCAATGGTGATGATTTTTGCGTCATTTAGGGCTCATTTGCGTCATTTTACCGGGGACTTTGTTATCCGGAATTATCATCGCCTCCGTTGTCTCCACCCCAGTTTTTTCGTTCGTGGGTCAGACTGTGGGTCAAATGAAGATTTCCACCTTTGCAAACAACACCGCCTTGCCCGATAGTTTTACACGATCCCTCAGGAATTTACAATACAGCGTCCCTCCCCGCCGGGATGCCTGATAAGCGGTGAGCGTGGTTTTACCAAGTTGATTGCTCCAATAAGGGACGATGTGGCAGCATACCCTAAGCCGCAAACCAGATCTTCCGCCACGTTGCACTTTGGCGCAAACGTCCGGCTAATGAGGAACGAAAGTTACTTACAAGATACCGGTTTGACAAAGTTCGTGAATGGGCGAAACTGAAGCAGTCTGTTTCCCGTCTGGTCACGATTCTGTTTCCAAAGCTGGAAAAACTGGTTCCATCACTTCACATGGCATCTGTTTACGCACTTCTCAGCGAGTTTCCCGGTGCCCAGCAAGTTGCCGGAGTGCACCCTGACGTATTTGAAAACACTCTTAAGCCGATGCCTCCAAAGGCCGCTACGGACAGGATATGGCAACAACGCTTCGAGATGCAGCCAGACGTTCTGTCGGCTCTGTTATGCCGGTCAAATCTCTGAAACTGCGGCATACGATCCGTCTGCTTCGCGAACTGGATGCCGAAATTGAGGACATCGAAGTTGCGATCCAGTCCATGATGGACGAAATGCAGTCCCCCATTACAACAATTCCGGGCATTGGCGTTCGTATGGGTGCTATGATCCTTGCCGAGATTGGTGACTTTTCCCGCTTCGCCCCGCCGGATAAAATTCTCGCATATAGACTTTTTCCCCGTTTTTTGCGATACTGTATATGAAAAAACACATGGAAGGATGCCGAATACACCATATTTTGCACTGCTGGAATCAATAAAACCTTCTCAAAAGCGCACCACTATATAAAGGAAGTTTTCGAAAAAGTAATAACTTTCTGCCAGCAGTTGCGGTATGTGTTGTGGGGAAAAAGGACGGCATCGCAATGTATGACTACATGAAGACTCTGCAAAAGTGCTTCGCCCATCAGACATATCCAGAACTTGACGCACAGAACGCATTACTGCATGAGTCTAATCACGGCTGGTTTCAAGTCGATGTGAGGCATAACGAAAGAACTGGAGAATTAAATGGCAAAAAACGCGCAGGCGCTCAGACGGGCACTGGGGGGTGCTACATCGCAGACTAATAAAAAGGGGAGAGAAAGTGCCCGCAACACTGCAACACATTTTCTCTCCCGTGCAAGCCAATTATTTACCCTGTTATAATACCTCAGGGAGTTATTTTTTTGCTGTTACACGCATATGACAACAGCTGTCACCCCTGCTGAGATATTCAGGGAATTCCATCTGAAGATGCGGGAAGAGACTTGCCATGCCAAAATCACCGCAGTTTGCGATTTGGCATAATTCCCATTGTTCCTCTTTGGACAGTCCCAACTTTTCAAATACTTCCAAAAATGGGCACTTATAAAACTTCAGACCGCTGTCATCAGGGCTGAGCTTATCATATACCATGCCAAACGAGTAAAAGGCCGGTCCATTCGCAACGCCCTCAATAAACTGTTGTGCATTTGCATCGGCGGGTAGGTTCATTTTGCGGCCTTTACGCTGTCCAAACTCTAAAATCACTTTTTCACAGGCCTCGCGAGCTTTTTCCGGATTTACTGCCTTAAAAGCAGTATAGAGCCGCCAAAACCATTCGGCACGATCCTCGATGGAATGATCCAAAATCTGAGTCATCTCTTCCAAAGAATATGTAGTGTTCGGCATATCAATATTCCTCCTATATCTTTTCTTACTCTTTTAGTGACCGCCAAGATAAGCCTTGCGGACCTTATCATCATTTTTGAGCAGCTGAGCATCTCCGCTTAGTGTAATCGTGCCTGTCTCCATGACATAGGCACGGTGCGCAATGGAAAGCGCCATATTCGCGTTCTGTTCAATCAGCAGAATGGATGTTCCCTGCTGGTTGATGGACTTGATCAGATCAAAAATCAGGAGCACCAGATTAGGTGCAAGCCCCAAAGACGGTTCGTCCAGAAGCAAGAGTTGGGGATCACTCATCAGGGCGCGCCCAATCGCCAGCATCTGCTGTTCGCCGCCCGACAGAGTTCCCGCACTTTGATTAATACGCTCTTTCAATCTGGGGAACAGGTCATAAACGCGCTGATATGCGCTGTCTATTCCTGCAGTATCCTTTCGGATATAAGCACCTAAACGTAAATTCTCCTGAACAGACAGAGCCGGAAAAATTTCGCGGCCCTCGGGAGACATACTGATTCCCAACCCTACGATCTTATGCGGCGCCATATTGAAAATATTTTTCCCCTGAAACTCGATGCTTCCCTGCGATCCGTGAACAAGTCCGGTGATAGTATTTAACAATGTGGATTTTCCGGCGCCATTGGAGCCAACAAGCGTTACAATCTCGCCTTCATTGATCTCCAAATCTATTCCCTTAAGCGCGTGGATTTTTCCATAGAAGGTATGCAGGCCCTTAACTGACAGCATTATTTGCCACACCTCCTAAGTATGCTTCTACAACACGCGGATTCGTCGCAACATCTTTCGGCAGTCCTTCCGCAATCTGCTTGCCATAGTCAATCACATAAATGCGGTCAGAAATATTCATAACTACGCTCATATCATGCTCAATCAGCAAAACCGTATAACCTTTGTTCTTCAGGGTGCGGATAAAATTCAACAGGTCCTCGGACTCAGAGTTGTTCATGCCCGCAGCCGGTTCATCCAGAAGTAAAAGCTTGGCGCCTGTTGCAATCGCACGGGCGATCTCCAGTTTACGCTGCTCACCGTAAGGTAAGTTTTTGGCATAATCGTGCATTCTGTATTCCAAGCCGATAGATTTTAGAATCTGAATGGCACGCTTTGTCTTTTCGGCTTCGATTCTCTTCCATTTCGGCGTCCGGAACAAAGCGTCAAGAAAGCTATATTCGGTATTGATATGCGTTCCAACTAACACGTTTTCCAACACGCGCATATTCATAAAAAGCCGGATATTCTGAAAAGTTCGTGAAATACCGGCCTTTACGATCGCCTGCGGGGCCTGATTCTGAATCTCTTTCCCTTCGAAAAATATTTTGCCTTCTTCGATTTCATATACGCCGGTCAAAATATTAAATACGGTGGTCTTTCCCGCTCCGTTAGGACCAATGATGCTTACAACCTCGCCCTTATCGACATGGAAGCTGACGTCATTGACCGCTGTCAATCCACCGAAACGTTTGGTAATATGCTGCACATCTAATAGAGTCATCATCCTAAAGGCCGTTTGATTCAGCTGAATCTAAACCAAACGGGGGCCTCCTTTCTTTTTGAATTCAGTCGACGGCGCCTCAGAGTTCGCCAGAAATAGACGTAGTGTCCACGCCCTTCGGCATCTTGCAGGGTTTGCGGGACTGCCAGCCCAAAAGCCCCTGAGGGCGGAAATGCATCATGACCACCAAGACCAAGCCATACATGACAAAGCGGTATGCCTCCAATGGCCGCAGGACTTCGGGGAAAGATACCAAAAGGATCGCACCCAAGAACATACCGCGAAGTGTACCCATACCGCCAAGAATTACGATACTCAAAATCAGAATAGAGGTATCAAAAGTAAAGGAGTTTGGGTCAATGTAACGCATGAAATGTGCGTAAAACGCTCCCGCAAGGCCGGAAATAGCCGCAGACAATACAAACGCCAGCACCTTATAGTAAAAAGTTTTGATGCCCATCATAGTAGCTGCCAATTCATCCTCACGGATGGCAATAAATGCGCGGCCAATCTTCGAATTGATAATCAGATGGCTGAATAACGCCACCACGAGCATAATTGCAAGCATCAGATAATAAGCACCACGATTTTGCAGGGAAAGCTCTTTGCCAAACAGCATCGGACGGGGAATGTTCTTAATGCCAAGAGGACCGTTGGTGACGCTCTGCCAGTTCAACGCGATCATTTTAACAATTTCTGCAAATCCCAGCGTTACAATAGAAAGATAGGAACCGGTGAGCCGCAGAGAAGGAAGTCCCAGGAGCAGCCCCGCAAACGCCGCCAGTACGATTGCAATGGGAGCGGAAACAAAGAAGCTCATGCCAAAAGTTGTCACCAACACAGCAGAGGTATATGCGCCGATAGAGAAAAAGCCAGCATTCCCCAAAGAAACCTGCCCGGCATAACCGGTGGAAATATTCAGGCCAATAGCCAATGTCGCGTAGATCATGATCATAACGATGATTCGCAGGACGATGGAAGGCATCGGGAAAAACGGAAGGACAAGCAGCAATATAATCAGGCCCAAAAGGAACCATTTCTGATAGTCCAGAACAAAGGCAGAAGCCTTCGCTATCAAATTTTTCATACCTTTGTAACTCCCTTCTTGCCAAACAGTCCGGTGGGTCGAATCACCAGAATTGCAATCAGAATTATAAAGGCAAATGCATCGCGGTAAGTACCGCCCAAATATCCTGCCGCAAAGCTTTCGGAGAGGCCTACGACCAGTCCGCCAATCACGGAACCGTGCAAAACACCGATTCCACCCAACACTGCGGCGGCAAATGCCTTTAAGCCAATGGTGAAGCCCATGGTCGGATATACCAGCTGATAATATCCTGCGACAAGAGAACCTGCTACGGCAGCCGAGGCTCCACCCAGAAAAAAGGTGAACATGATCACAGAATTGACATTGATTCCCATAAGATTAGCAGCCTTGCTGTTCTGCTCAACGGCCCGCATGGCCAGACCGATCTTAGTAAAACGAACGATAAAGGTAAGCAGCAGCAACAGCAGCAGAGAGATGGTAAAGAGAATCAACTGAGAAGAAGTAATGGGAATGTTCCCCAGATCAATACCGCCGAAGTCGAAAAAGTTCGGGAAGGATTTCCGCTCGCTTCCAAAAATAATCATCAGCATATTCTGAATGATATAGGATACGCCGATTGTTGTGATCAGACTTGCAATGGGAATAGACTTTTTCCTGCGGAGTGGCGCCAAGGCAATCTTATCGATCAAAACACCCAGCACACCGCTGAGGATCACACTGGCCAATACGCCGTACCATGCCCCCCAGTGGAAGCCGATAAACATCATCGTCATGTGCGCACCGAAGGTATAAACAGAGCCGTGGGAAAAATTGATGAGTCGAAGAATGCCAAACACCAGAGAATAGCCTACTGCGACCAGTGCATAAGCCATACCGATGGCAAGGCCGTTGAAAATATACTGTAAGAACATAGTGTACCTCTGGTTATCCTTTCGTCAGAATTACCGCACGGGACCGAGAACCGAAAGCAATTCCCGGTCCCGTACGAACATAGCGGCAGATAAGAACTAACTTGGCTTTAAGCGATCCGGACAAACTTACCATCCTGGATCTGGAGCTTCATGAATACTTTCTGTGCGTCACGGTTCTCGTCAAAGGTAATCGTACCGCCCACGCCATCATAGGAAATGCTTTCCACATAATCACGGACAGCGGCGCGATCCTTACCCACATGGTCAATTGCTTCCATAATGATGCCGGCAGCATCGTATGCCTGAGCCGCCAAAGAAGAGGGTTCCTTTCCAAAACGCTTTACAAACTCGTCACGGAACTCAATGACAGCCGGGTCATCGGACTCGTTGAAATACGCGACAGGGAATACAGTCCCTTCCACAAATTCACCGCCCAACTCGATCACCTGCCGGTCATAGAGGTTTGCAAAGGCAGCCAGACCAATCTCGGGGTCGACCTGCCGGTATTGGCGCGCAAAAGGCACGAACGTATTATGCATGCCAACGACGATAATGGCGTCACAGCCCGCGCTGCGGAAATTGGCAATCTGAACGCTGTAGTCGTCAGAACCGTCCATGCACTCCTGCTCACAGACCAGATTCAATCCCTGTTCCTCGCACAAAGCCCGCACGATCTCTGCTGTGGACAGGCCCCAATCCGTCTTGATAAACAGCATACCAACGTTTTTTGCCTGCAGATTGTTCTTGACAGCATCCACCGTCGCAGCGCCTTCCACGCTGATAACGGTATTATTGCGGAAGATGCAGTTTCCTGCCCCGGTAAAATCAGGGTGAGATGCGGAAGCGGAAATATTCGTCAGGCCATACTCCTGAAACGTCGGGGTTGCGGCCATACTAACGCCGCTGACATAGCTGCCGATGATGCCCATAACATCCGGATCCTCTACCACGCGTTCAGCAATGGCGGCGGCCTCTTCGCCACTGGACTTATCATCATAGGAAACGACCTCGATCTTCATACCATGGGCGCCGCCCTTGGCATTCCATCGGTCAGCCTGAATCTCCGCAGCAACCTTAAAGCTGGTGCCGTATTCCGCATGATCGCCGGTCAACGGTGCATATACGGCTACCTTTACGATACCATCATTGGAATCGGAGGTGCTGCCCTTGGGATCATCAGAGGACGCGTTTTTACCGCCGCATCCCGTCAGAGTGGAGAGAGCAAGTGCCAGTGCAAGGGAAATAGCAAAAATCCTTTTCATGCGCTGCTGCCATGCAGATCAATTATGCATGGCGCCTCCTTTCATTTTTTTACAATGTATATTTCAGTCGGCCGACTGTAAATATTTACGCTTTTTTCCGAACGGTGATCTCGCAGATGCTGTCACCCTTTGCGATCGTTTTGCCAAGTTCAAACTCAAATTCTGGAAACTCTTTCACGATCCCGCGGTCGCCGTCCATGGCAATGTCACAGAAAACCGCAATATCTTCCTCTGAAAAGCCCAGCTTCTGCCAAGCCGCTACCAGCGGGCAATAGTGGAAATTGACCTTCATTTCGTGCTCATCCACACAGGTAGGCTCCATCTCAAAAATCTTTACTACATTGGCATTCAGGAACGCCTCGGCAAACGGCTTGATCTCGTTTCCCTCGGGATATTTGGTATGCGCGTGGAAACAGCCGCAGCGCATAATGGCGTCTCTTGCAAAGCTTATATCAAGCCCCCGCTTACGTGCTTCGTCAATCAGCAGTGCAAACCACGCGGCGCGATGCTCAAACGCAGCGCGCATGTCATCGATGTGCCGATCTCCCTGATAAGTGATGTGGTTGTCAATCATGGTAGTTCCTTCTTTCCTTTACATCGTGATTTCTTCATATTTCCTCAGCTTGCGGTACAGGGTCGCTCTGGAAATCCCCAGTGCCTTTGCAATCGCATCCCTGCTCATTCCTCGTGCCTTCAACTTCTCTATCTGCTCCCTTTCCAATTCTTCTATTGTCTGTGTGCCGGCGGTAAACGCCGGAATACCGATTTTGATAACATCCTGCAGGGTAACGCAGGAAGTGCATGTGTTTGTCAACCGCCCTACAACCATTTCCATTTCAGAGATATTTCTCGGCCATTTATAATTGCATAAAGCCGCCATGGCTTCTTCTTTGATAAAGAAATTAGTTTTTTGGTATTCGCGGCTGAACCAGCTTACCATATCGCTGAGTAGGGTTGCGACATCTGTCGGTCTCCGATCGCGAATCGGCGGAAGAATAAGCACGTTCCGCTCCATTAGCAGGTACAGCTTTCGGCTGAACCAGCCATTTTTCACCAGTTCCTGGACGTTTTCGGAGCTGGTAAAACAAAAACGAATATCCAATGGACGTCCCCGTTCCGGAAGCGCCGGACTTTGTGACATGGTAATGAAATCCGCCAGCTTATCCTGCAGGTGGATCGGCATCCGGTTGATGTTGCTCAGCAAGACGGTTCCTTTATAAGCCAGATGAATGGTTCCTACTTCCATAAATCGGCCATCCGGTGTGTTTCTGCCGAACAGCTTAAACACAGCGTTTTCTGATGGAACCGTTGTGCAGTCAACTGTTACCAAACGCTTGCCCGTTCTGGAAGAGAAATCATGAATCAGCTTCGCCACTGCCTTTTTCCCTGTTCCGACTTCCCCTTCTACAAGAAAGGGCTGGTTTCCGGTTGTCAGGGCTTTGGATTGTGCCAATAGGCCCAGACTCTCCAATTGACGGACCCAGATGCTATTGGCAAAGCTGTCCGGGTCATGTTTGTCATTGAGCCATGTAGCACAGGAATCAATATTGCGGAACACAAACAGCAGATTTCCTTGACTGCGGGCCGAATTTTGGGAGTGACAATAGGCTACTCCATAAAATTTACGGCTCTGAACCGGATTCTCGTAGTAAAGCAGCCTTCCCCCTCGCTTCTGCGGAGTCTGCAACAGTTCCCGAACAGCTGGATGTTGGATCACAGATGTGATGCTCTGGCCTTGAAGCCCCGCACCTGTGTCAAATTGCACCTGAAATTTTTTGTTGCAGTAATTGATTTGACCGGATATATCTGTGAATGCGACCGCATCATCAATAAGATTGACGATCATCTCCTGTTCCTGCCGAATATCATCCAACGCTTTATACCGGATATAGCTGACTAATTTCTCGGAAAGCAGATCCGCCATATTTTCCAAAAAGCCGATAGAAGAATTTAATTTTTGAAACAGATTCCCCTGTGATCTGGGCACAACCACATAAAACGCGCCCAAAATCTCACCCTGACAGATGATGGGAACCGCAATCACACCGTCCATTCGGCACGAATGAAAATCTGGGCATCGTTTACACGGCGCATACTTGGAGGGATTGTCAACCGCCAGAGGTTGTCCTGTAGAAATCACAGTGCCGACAATTGAGTCCCATCGAACTTCTTCCGGTTCCTCAAATGAAGGACGTACACTGGAAATCCGGCAGAGATTTCGGTCAATTACGGTTACATTAACGCCCAAAATATCCGAAATGATCTTGACGTGTCTCGTAACAACGTCCTTTATATCCTTTAGCTCCATCTGCGCCTTCTCCCCGTGCCCTTAAAGCCGGCCAAGGATAAAGTCTGCCAATTCCTCAATCTGATATGCCATGGTGACCGCTCCCGGATCAAGGTGGCCGATCCCCTTGTCACTCTGATAGCAAGCGCGTCCACGGACTGCTTCCATGTTCTTTGTATTTTCGGCACCATCTTCCGCAGCTTTTTTTACCCGCTGCAAAAGCTCTGCCTCAGGGACGCCGGCCTCCAGTGTTGCCCGGTATTCCTCTACAGCGGGATACAGCGCGTCAATCATCGTTTTAAAGCCGGGTTTGGAATTTCCCCGGTCCATAATGGCCTGCAACATAGCCTCTAAAGCACGAAAGAGAGAATGTACGTCCAGAGTTTCGATATCCGCAGTGACTTTTGCGGCGGCAATATAGGCGCTCCCATACAGAACGCCGGAACTGCCTCCGATCGTGGACATCATTGTCATGCCCATCCGTTTATACATGTCACTCACTGAAAGCTCTGCCAGCTGCGGTGCGAGTTCCGCCAATTTACTGAAGCCCGCATTCATATTGGCCCAATGATCTCCATCACCCGTAGCCGCATCCAGCTCTGTGATATAATCCTTATTTTCCGCGATCTTGGATGCTGTGCGTTTCAGATACTCCGCAAATTCACGGGACGTAAGAGAAAACCCCATATCTGCCTCCTTGTTTGTTACACGCGAAACGCCGGAGCGTCACTGTGTTCGTCCAGAAGTTCCTTCAACTCATCGTCCAGCTTTAGTAGTGTCAGGGAACAGCCTGCCATTTCCAAAGCCGTCATAAAATTACCGACATAAGTGCGGCTGACCTTGATTCCCTGTGCCTCCAACAGCTTGTGGACCTCGTTATTGAGGATATACAGTTCCATCTGCGGCGTTGCGCCCAAACCGTTAACCATCAGCGCAACTTCTTCCGGCTTTTCCTGATAATCATCCAAAATGCGCTTCAGCAGAATCCCGGCCAGTTCTTTTGCTGTCTTAACCGTTGTCCGCTCCACACCGGGCTCACCGTGAATGCCCATGCCGATTTCGATCTCGTCTTCAGCAAGCTCAAAGCCGGGTTTTCCAACACCGGGAATAATGCAGGAGGACATTGCCGTGCCCATACTGCGAACATTGGCGATTGCCTTTTCAGCCGCGGTTTTTACTTCCGCAAGGCTTGCTCCCTTGGCAGCCTTCGCTCCCGCAATCTTGTGCACAAACACGGTTCCGGCAATTCCGCGGCGCCCTGTAGAGTATGTGCTGTCCGGTACAGCCACATCGTCTTTTACAACAACTGTATCCACCACATGGCCATCCATTTCTGCCAATTCCTGCTGAATATTTAGAATAAATGCGAGAGAACTCGAAAAGAGTTTTCCCGCATTTAT
>OGCQ01004505.1_pt1 | contig 11231 bp, 10 predicted proteins | sample 1570161 | NCBI WGS metagenome assembly OGCQ01 (sample SAMEA4384402, study PRJEB24528) | human gut metagenome
CGACCCTATAAAAATTTAAGGACTATGTTCGACCCTACAAGAATTTAAATATCCTGAATTGTTCAACTTTTTTTACTCTACTATTAACATTGGGCACTGTTTTGCTATAAAAGTGAATGTATGGTAAAATGATAAGAGTAAAACTTAAGTGTTTTAATAATTTGAGACAAAAATTTATATTATATCTAAAATTTTAATATTTATAAGAATAAAAAGAAGGGGTTATTATGGATAAAAGTGTAAAAATTATTATCGCAACTCATAAGAAATATCGAATGCCTGAAGATAAAATGTATGTACCCGTACATGTTGGAGCTGAAGGAAAAAACGATTTAGGATATACAAAAGACAATAGCGGTGAAAATATATCGTTATTAAATCCAAGCTTTTGTGAATTAACTGGGTTATATTGGGCTTGGAAAAATTTAGATTATGATTATCTAGGATTAGCACATTATAGAAGACATTTTTCATTAAAAAAAAGGGATGATAAATGGAGGAGTGTTCTGACATATAATGAATTGAAACCATATTTAGATAAGGTGCGAGTTTTTGTACCTAAAAAAAGAAAATATTATATTGAAACTTTATATTCTCATTATGATCATACGCATTATAGTGAACAACTTGATACAACTCGAGAGATTATTGAAAGAATGTATCCAGAATATATTAAGAGTTATGATAAAATCATGAAACAAAGATATGGTTACATGTTTAATATGATGATTATGTCTAAAGATTTAATGAATGATTATTGTACGTGGTTATTTAATATTTTGTTTGAATTGAAAAAACAATTAAATATGCCAGAACTTTCAAATTTTCAAGGAAGATTTTATGGTCGTGTGAGTGAAATTATCTTCAATGTATGGTTGGATTATCAACTACAAGGTGGAAAGATCAAACAATCTGAGGTAATGGAATTGTCTTGTATTCATATGGAAGACATTAATTGGTTAAAAAAGGGTACTGCATTTTTAAAGGCTAAATTTTTTGGAAAAAGATATGAAGGGAGCTTTTAATGAATCCAAAGTATTCAATTATAATTCCAGCATATAACGCTGAAAAAACAATAGAAAATACAATAAATAGTGTAAAAAATCAGAGCTATTGCAATTGGCAAATTATTGTAGTTGAAAATGGGTCAATAGATTCTACTAATTCGGTTGTTGATAAGTTTTTAAACGATAAACGTATAAGTTTAATTCACAGTGAAAAGGGTGTTTCATTCGCAAGAAATAAGGGTATAGAATATTCAACAGGTGAATGGATATTATTCTTAGACGCGGATGATGAACTACCTTTGAATACATTGGATATTTATAATAATGTTATTGATCATTATAATGTGGATATTATCGTAGGACAATATGAAAGTAGTGATGGGTCTCTTGAAATTATTGAAAACAAAGATGAATATATTTGTCGTTGTCTAAATAATCCTACTAAAGAATGCAATGTGACAGGACTAATTTTCAAATCGAATATTATCAAGAAAACAAACATAGAATTCGATGTAAATTTAACGCATGCAGAAGATAGTTTGTTTTTTTTGCAAGCCTTGTTGAATGCAAAAGATATAATTGTAATCCACGATATGATTTACAAGGTGAATTATGTAAATAATTCTTCTGTTAGAAGTATTAATGTGAATCAATTTGGCAGTTATCTTTCAACGATTTATGAAATTTACAAAATTGATGGTTTTAGTAAAAATGTATATGATGAATTATCTGCATTTGTTTTAAATCAAGTATTGATCGTTTTAGTTAATAATATTTATTCTGTCGATAATGATAAATCTATATTTTCATTGTTAAAATATGAAAAAAAGATTTTGAATGAACAAATTGTGCAAGAATCATTAAATAATATTTCATTTAAGTATTGTGATAAAAAGCGAAAACTGTTGTTTCGTTTAATGCAAAAGCATAGATATTATTTATTAGGTCTCATTTGTAGACAAAAGAGCAGAATGAATAGAAGAAAGGGATAGGTCTATGAAAAAAATATTAGTATTTGGTATAACCGATAATCCTGGTGGTGTCGAAAGTGTAATAATGGCGTATTACAGACATATTGATCGAAATAAATATCAATTTGATTTTTTATGTAATACTCAAAAAGTTGCTCATGAAGAAGAGATAACCAAATTAGGTGGCACGATTTATCATGTATGTGCAAGATCAAAGAACAGAAGCCAATATAAAAAGGATATGAAAGAGTTCTTTGAAACCCATTCTAAAGAATATATTGCAATTTGGGTTAATGTGTGTAGCTTAGCGAATATTGATTATTTAAAATACGCTAAAAAATATGGAATAAAACATAGAATCATCCATAGCCATAATTCTCAGAACATGGATACAACTCTAAGAGGTATTTTGCATAAAATAAATAAAAAAACAATTGAAAATTATGCGACTGATTTCTGGGCTTGTTCAAAAGATGCATCAAAATGGTTTTATAATGAAAATTTAGCAAATAAAGCGATTATTATTCATAATGCGATTGATGTAACTAAGATGCAGTTTGATGAAAAGAAGCGTAATGAGATACGAAAGTATTACTCTTTAAATAATTACAAAGTAATTGGCAATGTAGGAAGACTCCATTTTCAAAAGAATCAAGAGTTTATTATTGATATATTTAATGAACTACAAAAGGGAAACAAGAATTATAAATTAGTACTAGTTGGTCAAGGTGAAGATGAAATTAAACTAAAACAAAAAGTTTCAGAATTAAAACTTGAAGAGAGTGTCATATTTACTGGTGTGCAGAGTGATATTCAGGCATGGCTGAGTGCTTTTGATTTCTTTTTGTTTCCATCTCGATTTGAAGGGCTTAGTATTGCTGGTTTAGAGGCACAGGCTAATGGATTGCCTGTATTGTGTTCTTCTAAAGTAAATCCAATTGAATTAAAAGTGAATGATAACTTTCAATTCTGTTCGTTAGAAAATTCAATTGACGATTGGAAAAAAAGTGTTGTAGATGGATTGAAAGTAGGAAGAATGTCACAGGAAGACATAATGAGAAATTTTATTTCTTGTGGATATGATATACATGAAGAATCAAAACGATTTGAAAGGATTATGGAGAATTTATGAATAAATATCAAATAGTTGAAATAGAAGGTTCACACCAACATGCAGGTACAAAAGCGACATCCGATATACATGCTATTGCTGAAGAGTTAGGATATAAAAGTGTTTATATCAAAATGAATACTACTGTAGATTCAAAAGTAGCAAAAATAAAACGACAATTTGGGTATTACATTGATTTTAATGAAGCATATAAAACAATCGAAAATGATTCAATTGTTTTATTGCAACATCCATTTCATAATAAACAATTAACTAGAGAAAAAACATTAATTAAACTAAAAAATGAAAAAGGCGTTAAATATATTTCTTTTATTCATGATATTGAGAAGTTAAGAAAATTCAGATATAACGATTATTATGAACACGAGTTTGAATTTATGAAAAATATTGCGAATGTACTTGTTTGTCATAATAAAATCATGAAGGAATTCTTAGTCAGTGAAGGGATTGATGAGAAGAAAATTGTTGTATTAGAAATCTTTGATTATTTACAAGAAAAGCGGTTAATCTCACCTAAATTTGAAAAGTCTATTACTGTTGCAGGAAATTTAGATATTGAGAAATGTGCATATATTAAAGATTTATCTAAATTAAATGGGATTGATATTCATTTGTACGGTCCAAATTTTGATGAGCAATTAAATGATTTTTCAAATGTTCATTATCATGGTTCTTTTCCACCAAATGAAATACCTAATCATTTAAATGCAGGCTTTGGATTAGTTTGGGATGGAAATAGTATTGATGGTTGTAAGGGCGACAGCGGTCAATATTTAAGGTTCAATAATCCACATAAACTATCATTGTATTTATCAAGTGGATTGCCTGTGGTTCTTTGGAATGGAGCTGCAGAAGCTAGTTTCATAAAAAATCATTATGCAGGTATTTGCGTAGATTCACTTTATGATTTGTCAAAAGTATTCGAATTATTATCAGAAGAAGAATATTTAAAAATTGCTGAAAATGTGAAGCAATTAGCAAAGAAACTGCAAAATGGTGAATATGGAAAAAAGGCAATAGCTCAAGCAGAAAAAGTAATAATAGATGAGATTTAAATGGATAATCTAGTATAGGGAGGTGATTAATTATGGTTATATTTAGTATAGTTTTGATGACAACTATGTTTACTTGTTTTAATTTAAAAAAATATAATTTTGATTATATGAATCCAGTAAATATCTTTTGTATCGTATTTTTATTATCCGAATTGATTTGTTTGTCAAATGTTACAAATTTCGCAATCAAATTTCATTGGACTACATTTTTTGTACTGTTGTTTTCAATGACTTTATTTACTTTTCTTTCACGTTATATTTATAAAAATAAAAAAAAGGGTTTAAAAAAAAATAAAGTTAAATTAAAAAAGATTGTTATTGACAAAAAAATTTTAATTGCCTTAATTATTTTACAAGTGCTAACAATTATTGCTTTTATAGTATATTTATATAATATTACGGATTACTATAATACTCATTTTGCATACGATGGTAAAATATATGGATTTTCAAATATGATTAAATTATATGATACGTTAACTAAATTTTGGGTTGATACATTTTTGAAAATAAAAGTGAGTATTCCCTTGGTTTATCGTATAGGAAATCCAATTACTTATGGGTGTGCTTTAACAATGATTTATATTGTTGTGAATAATTATATTGTCGAAAAGAAGGTTCATTTGTTAGAAGTAGTTCCTATCATTCTTCTTTGTATAAATATATATATAAATGGTAGTCGAAGTCCAATTTTTAGACTATTAACAATGGCTATAATCTTATATTATATTTTAAGTAGATTTAATAGTGAAAAGAAAATTTCACGTAAGCAAAATATTAAGTTCGTGATTGTGGTTGGTTTAATACTGATTGTTTTTGGGATTCTAATGGTTTGTGTTATGAGTTTAATAGGACGAAAATTTACAGTAAATAGTTTAAATGAATATGTATTTACGTATATAGGAGCTCCGTTGGTAAATTTTGATAATTATATTGCAAAAAATGGATTTAAATCACATACTTGGTTACTTGGAGCGCAATCATTAAAGTCTATGTACAACTATATTGGAAAATGGACTCACAATAATACTTTATTGACATATCCTACAATCAATGTGTTTACATATAGTAATAATGGAATAGAAATCGGTAATGTGTATACTACTTTTTATCCATGGGTATATGATTTAGGTGTTTTTGGCCTAATATTTATTATTCCACTTATATTGTATTACGTCTATACATATAGAGATGTTTCTACAAAAAAAGTGTTTGATGGAATGAGCTTTAAACTTTTCCTATATTCATATTTATTTAATGATTTAATTATGTTAGTCTTTTCAAATCGTTTTTACGAAACAGTATTTGATCCGGGTGCTATTAAACTTATGATTTTTGCATTCTTATTTATTCAATTATGTATAAATAAGAATTATGGAATTATAAATTGGTTTAAAGCTAAATTTTTAGAAATAAGGAAGATATATGAGAAAAAAATCAATTAAGATGAATTTTATAATGAATTCAATATTAACTATATCCTCAATGATTTTTCCATTAATTACTTTTCCATACATTTCAAGGGCATTACAACCGGCGGGTATTGGAAAAGTAAATTTTGCAATTTCTGTAATTAGCTATTTTACTATGTTTGCGCAATTGGGGATTCCAACATATGGAATACGTGCGTGTGCACAAGTGAGAGATGATAAAAAAGAGTTGTCTAAAGTCGTTCAAGAATTATTAATAATCAGTGTTATTATGTGTACGCTATCTTATATTACTTTATTTATGAGTATTCTTGTTATTCCTAGATTTAGACAAGATGCTTTGCTGTTTGTAATCACAGGTACAGCTGTATTATTAAATACAATAGGCGTAGAATGGTTGTATAAAGGACTAGAACAATATTCTTATATCACTATTCGTTCTTTAATATTTAAAGTCATAGGGATTATTGCGATGATTGTATTAGTTCATAAGCCTTCTGATTATATTATCTATGGTGGTATTACAGTTATTGCTTCCTATGCTTCTTTTATTTTAAATTTTTTATATTTAAAAAGATATATTTCACTCCGCCCTATTCGTAATTTGAATTTTAAAAGTCATATGAAACCTATTCTTGAATTCTTTGCAATGTCTTGTGCAACAACAATATATACAAATCTTGATACAATTATGCTAGCTTTTATGGTTAACGATGATGCGGTTGGTTATTATAGTGCAGCCGTAAAAATTAAAGGAATTCTAGTGGGTGTGGTTACTTCATTAGGTACAGTATTATTACCTCGCGCGAGTTATTATGTAGAAAATCATTTAAAAAATGAATTTCTAGGCATTGCTAAAAAAGCATTAAGTTTTGTCATTATTATTGCAGTTCCTTTAATGATATATTTTATAATCTTTGCTAAAGAAGGTATTTTCTTTTTATCTGGAGAATCCTTTAAGAATTCGATTTTACCAATGCAAATTATCATGCCAACTATAGTATTGATTGGCTTATCTAATGTTATGGGAATACAAATGTTGATTCCTTTAGGAAATGAAAGAGTAGTGCTTATTTCGGTTGTTTGCGGTGCTATCGTAGACTTAATTGTTAATATTGCTTTAATTCCAGTATTAGGAGCAGCAGGGGCTTCAGTAGGTACATTGATTGCTGAATTAATTGTTTGTATTGTACAACATTATGCTTTGAGTAGTATAGATTTTCAAGTTTATAAGTATTTGCCATTAAAGCAAGTTTTTATAGGATGTTTGATTTCTAGCGTTTGTTGCATTTGGGTCAAATTTTTAAATTTTGGATCATTTTTAACGTTAATGATTAGTGCAATTATTTTCTTTGGTACTTACTTGATCATATTAACAATCAAAAAAGAACCATTAATTATAGATATTGAGCGCCAAATTTTACAAAAAATGAAATTAATTTAATGAAAGGTTTATAAAATATGAAAATTTCTATAGTAGTATGTACATACAATGGAATGAGTTATCTAGAAGAGCAATTGGATTCTTTACGTCTACAGACTAGAAAACCAGACGAAGTTTTAGTATCAGATGATAATTCAGATGACGGTACAGTAGAATATGTTAAATCGTACATTAATAAATATAATTTAGATAATTGGTTGATTCGTGTAAACAAACCTAATTTAGGTTGGCGAGAAAATTTTATGAAAGCTATCCATGATTCAATTGGTGATATTGTATTCACTTGTGATCAGGATGATATTTGGGATGAGAATAAAATCAAATATATGTCTGAAATTATGGAGAATCATAGTGAAATTAATTTGTTAACATCAAATTTTTATGAATTGTATTCTGATAATTCCTTAAAGGAAATTAAATATTCTGAATCTGAAGAAATGCTTATTAAGGTTTCTTTACCAACAAATCTTTTGAATTGTCCTTTTCCAGGTTGTGTTCAATGTATAAGAAAATCATTTTACAACAAGTATATTCAATATTGGCTGGATACATGTCCGCATGATGCTTTTTTTTGGAGAACAGCTATTTTAGATGAAAGTGCATACATTTGTAATCGCTCTTTAATTAAATGGAGAAAACATGAGAATAGTGCATTTCAAACTGAATTGTCAGGTTTAACAAAAAAGAGTGAATTATTTTGGAGAGAACAGGAAAGAAAAGAATTAATTCAATTGATTGAATTTGTTGATAAAGAAAATTTACAAAATAAAAAGTTTAAAATTGACTTATTACAATACAATCTAAATTGGGTAAACGATCGTGAAAAGGCTTGTAAAAAACCAAGCGTAGCTAATTTAGGAAAGTTGATGTTTAAATATAGAAATTTGTATCCAAAAACAAAATCAGTTATAAAAGATTGGTATATATATATATTTAAACAGTAAAATTATCAAATAGTCTTTTGTTTAACGGCTACATTAGGCGCTGTAATATTATTTGTTACTGAAAAGTTAACACGATTATTGTATATTCATGTTGTTTATGACTAATTAATAAATTTTTATTAAAGGAGTAGAAATATGTACGATTATTTAATAGTAGGATCTGGTTTATATGGAGCCATTTTTGCTAGGGAGGGAAAGAAAGTATTAGTTATAGATAAACGTCCAAAAGTTGGTGGTAATATCTATACAGAAAAGATTGAAGGTATTAATGTTCATAAGTATAGAGCTCATATTTTTCATACAAACAATAAAAAGGTAAGGAATTATGTTAATAAATATGCAACATTCAATCGTTTCTCAAATAGTCCAGTTGCTAAATTAGGAACTGTATTATTACCTCGTGCAAGTTACTATATAGAAAACAATCAAAAAGACGAGTTTTTAATTATTGCAAAGAAAGCTATTCATTTTGTATGGATCATTGCTATCCCTTTAATGCTTTATTTTATACTATTTGCCAAAGAGGGAATTTTTTTCTTATCTGGTTCATCTTTTGGAAATTCTATTATGCCAATGCAAGTTATAATGCAAACGTTACTATTTACAGGTATATCGAATATTATGGGGATTCAGATGATGATTCCTTTAGGGAACGAAAAAGTAGTGTTGCATTCTGAAATAGTTGGTGCTTTTGTAGATTTAATAATTAACATAGCACTGATTCCTAAACTAGGTGCTACTGGAGCAGCAATTGGTACAGTTGTTGCTGAGCTATTTGTTTGTATTGTTCAATATTTTGCTTTAAAAGACATGGTGTTTGATATGTATAAAAATTTACCTTATAAAAGTGTATTACTAGCAAGTGTGATTGGTGTTATAGGGTCTTTATGGATTAAATCCATAGGTGTAGGCTCATTTATTACTTTGGCGATTAGTTCCGTTTTGTTTTTTGGAATATATTTTATTGTTTTAACATTTATGAAAGAAAAATTAGTACTTGAACTCGAAAAACAAGTTTTAGATAAAGTTCTAAATAGAGGAATGAAGCATGAATAGTAAAAGAATATCATTTATCACATATTTAAATGTATATGCATCTTTTGCTGTTGTGATGCTTCATAATAATGGCATTGTGTGGCAACATCCAACAGGAAGAACTTGGTATAGTGCCATATTTATAGAAACTTTTTTCTATTGTGCTGTGCCACTATTCTTTATGATTACAGGATGTACTTTAATCGATTATTCTAGCAAATATTCAACTAAAGAATTTTTTATAAAAAGAATTAATAAGACACTAATACCCTTCATCGCATGGAGTTTTATAGGAATTATTTATTTATGCTTAAGTAATAAAAATTGGTACAATTTACAATTACCTATTTCAGAAATTATATCTAATATTTTGAATACAAATTATATTGGTATTTATTGGTTCTTCATTCCATTATTTTCTACTTATATGTGTATTCCTATTTTGGATAAAATTTCGGATAAAATGCATGTATTTAAATATATGATTATCTTAGGATTTGTTTTTTTAGGATTACTCCCGTTTATTTGTAATTTGGTGCATTTTAATTATAATTATGAATTGGTTCCAAAAATGATAAATGGATTTGTATTATATTCAATATTAGGATATTACTTGAGTCATAAAGAATTAATGGTTAATCATAAAAAAATAGTTTATATACTAGGAATTATAGGCTTTTTAACAAACTTTGTAGGAACAGCTATATTGACTGATCCAGAAACAGATATTAATGGGTTATTTCGAGGTGCTTTTAATTGGCCATGTTTATTTCAAACAATAGCTTTTTTTGTACTATTTCAAAATATAAAACTTAACGAAAAAATTGAAGTGTTTTTCAATTGGTTATCTACTAAAACTTTTGGAATTTATCTTATTCATATTTATTTAGTATGGGAGATTCCAAAGTTATTTAATATCAGTATGTATAGTCTGGTATGGAGAATTTTAGGTGGTTTTTTGATTTATCTATTGAGTGCTTTGATTGTATCTCTTTTGCAAAAAATACCAGTTATAAAAAAAATAGTACCATAAAGGAGGAATAAGATTATGTACGATTATTTAGTTGTAGGTTCTGGTTTATATGGAACCATCTTTGCTTGTGAAGCTAATAAGAAGGGGAAAAAAGTATTAGTTATTGATAAGCGTCCAAATATTGGGGGGAATATCTATACTGAAAAAATTGAAGGTATTAATGTTCATAAGTATGGAGCTCATATTTTTCATACAAACAATAAAAAGGTATGGGAATATGTTAATAAATATGCAACATTCAATCGTTTTACAAATAGTCCAGTAGCTAATTATAAGGGCGAACTTTTCAGTTTACCATTTAATATGTATACATTTAATAAAATGTGGGGTGTTGTAACACCAGAAGAAGCTATGGCTAAGATTGAAGAACAACGTAAAGAAATTAAGGGGGAGCCTACTAACTTAGAAGAGCAGGCAATTTCTTTAGTTGGTCGTGACATTTATGAAAAATTAATCAAGGGCTATACTGAAAAACAGTGGGGTAGAGATTGCAAGGATCTTCCATCATTCATAATTAAAAGGTTACCTGTAAGATTGACGTTTGACAACAATTATTTTAATGCATTATATCAAGGTATTCCAGTTGGTGGATATACTAAAATGATTGAAAATATGTTAGATGGTATTGAAGTTAGATTGAATGTTGATTATTTAGAAAACAAAGAAGAATTAGATAAATTGGCAAAAAAAGTTGTTTATACTGGTCCAATTGATGCTTACTTCGATTATAAACTAGGATATTTAGAATATCGATCAGTTCGTTTTGAAAATGAATTATTAGACAAACCAAATTTCCAAGGGAATGCTGCTGTAAACTATACAGATAGAGAGACTCCGTGGACGCGTATCATTGAACATAAGTGGTTTGAATTTGGAAAAGATGAAGAGGGTAATGATTTACCTAAGACATATATTAGTAGAGAATTTAGTTCTGAATGGAAACCAGGGGATGAACCATATTATCCTGTAAATGATGAAAAGAATTCAAATTTGTATGCTGAATATAAAGAATTAGCTGCTAAAGAAGAAAAAGTAATTTTTGGTGGTCGTTTAGGCGAATATAAATACTATGATATGGATGCTACAGTAGCTAGTGTATTAGACAAATGTGAGGAAGTATTAGTTTAATATGAAAACAACATTAATTATTATGGCTGCTGGAATTGGTTCTCGTTTTGGT
>OGCQ01004512.1_pt1 | contig 11216 bp, 10 predicted proteins | sample 1570161 | NCBI WGS metagenome assembly OGCQ01 (sample SAMEA4384402, study PRJEB24528) | human gut metagenome
CCGCAGGCGCAGAAGAAACCGCTGCAGCAGAAATGGATACCGGCGATCATGCAGTCCAGCACATAGCTCTTCATATACTGGGTTCCGAGCCGGACAACCTCTGCCTCATCAGTAAAGAGGGAGACGGCGGCACCGGCAGCAAACTGCATGGCAATTGAGATGACCAGCCCGAAAGAAAATGTGATGCAGATCGCGTAGCGCAGCGTCTGACGGGCACGCTCAGGTTTTCCGGCGCCCAGGTTTTGAGCGGAGAGGGCGGAAACCGTGGAGAGAAGCGAGGATGGAACCAGAAACAGGATTCCGATCAGCTTTTCAACGATTCCGACCGCCGCCGCATCATTTAATCCGCGCTGGTTGGCAAACATGGTAATAACCAGAAAAGAAACCTGTATAAAGCCGTCCTGAACTGCAACTGGGATTCCGACCTGCAGGATGGAGGCTATGGTAGTCTTATGTGGATGGAGGTCACGGAGACGAAAACCCGGAAACATCCGTTTTTTAATGATTACGACCAGGGCGATCAGGACACTGCACATCTGTGACAGGGTCGTGCCGAGCGCCGCGCCGGACGGACCGAGCGAAAACACGCCCATTAAAAGGTAATCAAGCGCAATATTGATAATACAGGCGATTGCAACGAAATACATCGGACTTTTGGAGTCGCCCATGCCGCGGAAAATAGAGCTGATGATATTGTAGGCGGTGATGAACGGGATGCCGGCAAAGCAGATCATCAGATATGCCGCGGTGCCGTTTACTGCTTCCTCCGGGACAGACAGCAGCCTGATAATGCCGTGAACCGCCGTCAGCAGAAGTCCGGTCAGAAGAATGGACAGACCTGCAAATAAGGAAATCGTGTTACCGATGCCACGCGCCGCAAGCTTCCGGTCACCCGCGCCGACCGCGCGTCCGATGAGAACTGTTGCGCCCATCGCCAGACCAACGATCATAACCGTCAGCATATGCATGACCTGACTGCCGACCGAGACCGCCGTCGTCCCATCCACGCCTCCAAACTGCCCGATAATAAACAGATCCGCCATGCCGTAGAGTGTCTGCAAAAAATAAGATAACAAATATGGCAGGGAGAAATAGATAACTGTTTTCAGCACACTGCCGGAGGTGAGATTCTTTTCCATGAATAAATCCTCGTCTTTCTGGTAAAAATAGATGACTCTGCCGTCGGTCGTCAGAAAGAAAACGCCGCAGAAATCATTTTCTGAGTATAGTTTATCAGAAATAACTATAATGTCTACAATAATTATAGAGTCAAGGAAAGAAAATCCTTGTTTTTAAGTAGGAAATTTGTGGTATAATATGAGCACTTAGCGAGGTGTTTTCGAGCTTAGTGCGAGTCATACCTAAATTCTTAATGAAGCAGAGCCAAAGGCGATAGCTGAATTTAGTATTTATGGTATAATATGAGAAGGCAAATAAAACCCACTTTGATTTTACACAGGAGGTTTCATGAGTTTAGAGTTTAAAAAAATTGAAGTTAACAGTATCCAGGAGATGCTTCCGTTTTACGCGATGCGCCACAATATGACGTGCGACAGCGTATTTCTGGAGAGCTATGTCTGGAAAGATTATTATAATGTCCGTTATGCAATCTGGGAAAATAAGGCGCTTTTATGGCTGATGGAGAATGAAGGACGTTGTTTTTCCGCGATGCCGCTGTGCCGGGAGGAAGACCTGCCGGGGGCGTTTGCGGCGATTGAGGAGTATTTTAATGAAGAACTGGGATATCCGCTGGTTATCAATCTGGCGGATGAGTATGCAGTGAAATATTTAAATCTGCCGGAGGACAAATATCTGGTGGAAGAGCAGGTCGATTCGAGGGATTATCTCTACAACGGCGATGCGATGCGTTCCCTGGCAGGAAAGAAACTGCATAAGAAGAAAAACCGCGTCAACGCATTTAAGCGCGAATATGAGGGGCGCTATGAGTACCGCCGTCTGTGCTGTTCGGACAGCCACGATGTCTGGGTTTTTCTGGACCGCTGGAGACAGCAGAAGGGCGAGGAGGTCGAGGAACATCTCGATTATGAGGTAAAGGGCATTCACGATATTCTGAAAAACTGTTCAGAATTCAGCATCCACATGGGCGGCGTGTATATCGACGGTCAGATGGAGGCATTTACGATCGGAAGCTACAATCCGGTGGAACATATGGCGGTTATCCATATTGAGAAGGCAAACCCGGAGATCAACGGTCTGTACCAGTTTATCAACCAACAGTTCCTGATAGAGGAATTTCCTGAGGCTGAGTGGGTCAACCGCGAGGACGATATGGGCTTAGAGGGACTCCGGAAGGCGAAAATGACGTATTATCCGGCGGATTATGCACGCAAATATCTGGTAGAACAGCTGTTAAACGGCAGCAAGGGCTATCACTGGGCGGAGCAGATCGCCAATACGACGGCGGGAAGTGTGCTGACGTATCTGGATGCGGAGGATAAGGACGAGACGAAGCATCTCTGGCATATGTGTTTCCCGGAAGATTCGGAGAGTTTTATCGAGTATTATTATAAGGAAAAGACGAAGGATAACGAGATTCTGGTGAAAAAGGATAATGGACTTCTGATTTCGATGGTGCAGTACAATCCGTATGCGGTGAAGCTGCGTGGACGCCTCTGGAAGCTTGATTATCTGGTCGGGGTGGCGACCGAGGAGAGCCGCCGCCGCGAAGGACATTTCCGGGACGTATTTGTGAAAATGCTTCACGACGAGGAGGCAGCCGGAAAGCCGATCACGTATCTGGTTCCGGTCAACCCGGCTGTGTATGCGCCGATGGGATTTACCTTCATCGGAAATGTGGCATCCTATGAGCTGACCGAGAAGGCGAAACAGACGCTGACGCGCACGGTGTGCCAGGATACTCCGGAGGACTGCGGGCGGGCTGCTGTCTATATGGAACAGTGGCTGGGCGCACGGTATGAGATGTATACGCGCCGGGATGCGGCGTATGTGAGCCGTCTCATCAAGGAGCTGGCTTCTGAAAATGGCACGTTGGAATTTCTGGAACAGGACGGCAGGCTGGTTGGCCTGGATGCCTACTGGGGCTGGGAAGTCCGTGAACACCGGCTTTTGTATGCGGAGGACGCATACACGGTCAAGACGGGCGAGAAGCCGTGGAATATGGCGCGCCTGACGAATATCGGGGCGCTGCTGGCGGCATTTGGCTTAAAACAGGCAGAGCAGCAGGGAGAAGAAAAACGTATGCTCACACTGGGCATCCGTATGAATGATTCGATTCTGGAAATGAACAACGGTGAGTTTGTCTGGACGATTGGGGAGACAGGTTCCAGCCTGAAGGCGCGGAAACCGGAGCCGGATACCTGCGGCTGCACGGAAAATGTTTCCATATGGCTGGAGACGAAGCCGGAAGAGCTGGTGAGCTGGCTGTTTGGCTGCCGGAAAGCGGAAGAAATCTGGGGCGTACAGCTTGAAAATAAGGGGCTGGCAGAGATTCTGGCACAGGTGGATACGGTGAACGGCGTGTATCTGGATGAGATTGTGTAGAGTGCGTGCTGTAATTGTATAGGATAGAGAATGTGCTGATTTTATGTAAACTAATAGCAACCGCTTTTATGTTTTCAGAAAAAGGAGAGGAGAGTGCGTCAGATGGGAGAGACAGACACATTAAAAAAATGGATTAATGAGTCAAATTATATTGTATTTTTTGGCGGGGCGGGTGTTTCGACCGAGAGCAATATCCCAGATTTTAGAAGCACGGACGGGCTGTACCATCAGGAGTATGACTATCCGCCGGAAACGATTTTAAGCCACAGCTTTTATATGAGAAAGCCAGAGGAATTTTACCGGTTTTACCGCAATAAGATGCTGTTCCCGAATGCAAAGCCGAACCGGGCGCATCTGGCGCTGGCGAAGCTGGAGCAGGAAGGAAAGCTGAAAGCGGTCATTACCCAGAATATCGACGGGCTGCACCAGGCAGCAGGCAGCAAAGAGGTGCTGGAGCTGCACGGATCGGTGCTCCGCAACCATTGTACGCGCTGCGGCAGGTTTTACGGATTGGATGATATTTTGAAGATGAAGGGCGTGCCGAAGTGCGGCTGCGGCGGCGTGATCAAGCCGGATGTCGTGCTGTATGAGGAAGGACTGGACAATGAGGTAATTGAGCGGTCAATTGCCCATATCCGCAAGGCAGATATGCTGATCATCGGCGGCACCTCGCTGGTGGTGTACCCGGCAGCGGGGCTGATTGATTATTATCATGGAAATAAACTGGTTCTGATCAATAAATCAGCGACCTCGCGAGATGGTCAGGCGGATCTGGTTATCAGCGACAGCATCGGGAAGGTGCTGGGGGACGCGGTCGGAGTATAAGGTAGTAACAGGGGAGAGAGGAAATGGTATACGAGGTTGGAGATATTGTAAAACTCAAAAAGCCGCACCCGTGCGGCAGCCATGAGTGGGAGATCCTGCGGGTCGGCGCGGATTTCCGTTTGAAATGTGCCGGCTGCGGGCATCAGGTGATGATGGCACGACCATTGGTAGAAAAGAGTACCAGAGGACTGAAAAAAGCGGGAGAGAAGTCCGAATAAGAGCGGCGGGTGGGCGTACAGATGCAGGCAGCTTCATGATCTGGCAGTCAGTAAAAGAATGCCGTAAGAAGGGGCAGAAAGCCCGGAAAAAACGAGAAAATTTACATGGAAAATCTCGAAAAAGTGCTTGCCAAGCCGTTCCTTTTTTGGTATCATAGATATTCGGTAATATATAACACAAAAATCCTTACTCCCTGCTGGAGTCAGGGGGTCAGTGACCACAAGGAGGTAAGAAAGAGCATGAACAAATATGAATTAGCAGTTGTTCTTAGCGCAAAACTCGAGGACGAAGAGAGAGCCGCAGCGATGGAGAAAGTAACAGGTTACATCACACGTTTCGGCGGTACAGTAACTGACATTGATGAATGGGGCAAGAAGAGACTTGCTTACGAGATTCAGAAAATGAAAGAAGGATTCTACTACTTCGTACATTTCGAGTCTGATTCCGTATGCCCGAATGAGGTGGAGAACCACATCCGCATCATGGAGCCGGTTATCAGATACTTATGCGTAAGACAGGATGCGTAAGAGTAGATAAAGAAAGAGTGATCGTATGAATAAAGTAATTCTGATGGGCAGATTAACGAGAGATCCGGAAGTGAGATACTCTCAGGGCGAGAGAGCTATGGCAATCGCCAGATACACGCTGGCAGTAGACCGCAGAGGCCGCAGAGGCGGAAACGGAGACGACAGCGCACAGACAGCGGATTTCATTCCGTGTGTTGCATTTGACAGAGCAGGCGAATTCGCTGAGAAGTATTTTCATCAGGGAACCAAGCTCGTAGTAACCGGAAGAATTCAGACTGGCAGCTATACCAATCGTGACGGCCAGAAAGTATATACGACAGAAGTGATTGTAGAGGATCAGGAATTTGCAGAGAGCAAGAATGCGGCATCTGGCAACAGCGACGGCGGTTACCGTCCGGCAGAGCGCCCGGCTCCGTCCAGCGCAATCGGCGATGGATTCATGAATATTCCTGATGGAGTAGAAGACGAAGGCCTTCCGTTCAACTAGGTTCGGGAATCGGTCCCCCGGCGGACGGAGTGCGCGAGAGCGCCATCAGGCTGATGTGTGTGAAGGAGGAAAGACCAATGGCATTCAATAAAGGCGATAAAACAGACGCTTCCAAGATCAGAAGAGGCGGTATGCGTAGAAGAAAAAAAGTTTGTGTATTCTGCGGCGAGAAGAACGGCGAAATCGATTACAAAGATACAAATAAATTAAAGAGATACGTATCCGAGAGAGGAAAAATCCTTCCGAGACGTATCACTGGCAACTGTGCTAAACATCAGAGAGCTCTGACTGTAGCTATCAAGAGAGCAAGACATCTGTCCCTGATGCCGTATGTTTGCGAGTAATCCTTGTAAAATAAGGGTTTTTTAAGGGTAAAAGAAGATTTTTACTCAAATTTCACTCAATTATTGAGGATAAAAATGATTGGGATTCCATGTGAGAGATCGTGTGGGATCCCTTTTTTGTATAATAGGAAATTCCATGGAATTCCCTATTACACAAAAAGACAGATTTCGAAAATAAGTGCTTTACAAAAACGCTTTAGTATGCTAATATGGTAGCATATTAAAAAGCGAGACGGAAACCGGCAAAGGGAGAACGGCTTCCACTGTCTGAAAATGAGGAGGACACCAATTATGAAAAAGAGATTTGTGAGCGCAGCGCTGGCTGCAGTAATGGCACTTTCCATGACCGCATGTGGCAGCAGCAACAGCGCAGCAGAGACAACCGCAGCAGACACAGAGGCGGCTGAGAGCCAGGCAGAGGAAACCACCGCAGAAGAGGCGAAGACAACCGACGGCGGCACTCTGATTGTTGGTTTTGATCAGGATTTCCCACCGATGGGATTTGTAGGCGATGACGGCGAGTACACCGGATTTGACCTGGAGCTGGCACAGGAAGTTGCAAAACGTCTGGGTCTGGAATATAAGGCACAGCCGATTGCCTGGGATTCTAAAGATATGGAGCTTGAGTCTGGCAATATCGACTGCATCTGGAATGGATTTACGATGACGGGTCGTGAGGATGATTACACCTGGACTGAGCCGTACATGGCAAACCAGCAGGTATTTGTCGTAGCCAATGATTCGGATATCAACAGCCAGGCGGATCTGGCAGGCAAGATCGTAGAGGTTCAGGCAGATTCTTCCGCAGAGGCAGCATTAAAAGATAATACAGAACTTAGCTCTACATTTTCAACAGAGATCATTCCAGATTACAATACAGGATTTATGAATCTGGAATCAGGAGCTGTTGATGCTGTCGCAATGGATATTGTAGTAGCAAAGTATCAGATTGAATCACGTTCTGCGGAATTTAAGATTCTCGATTATGAAATTGCTTCTGAGCAGTACGGAGTTGGATTTGCAAAAGGAAATGATGCTGTAAAAGATCAGGTTCAGAAGACGCTGGAAGAGATGGCGGCAGACGGAACACTTGCAAAGATTTCTACAAAATGGTTTGGTGAAGATATCACAACAATTGGAAAATAAATAAACAGACTAACTGGAAAGACCGGGTCGTCCTGAAAACGGGTGGCCCGTTTTTCTTGAAAAGCGATGACAATGATTCGCGAGGAGGAATTTTGGTATGGCAACATCAGTCATGTTACAAAAATTAGGAGAAGGAATGGTTACGTCACTGTGGATATTTGCAGCGACATTGATATTTTCTCTGCCGTTAGGACTTTTGATCTCTTTTGGCAGAATGTCAAAGAATAAGATTATCAGTACGATTTTTAAACTTTATATATCAGTGATGAGAGGAACTCCGCTGATGCTTCAGCTTATGGTGATCTATTTTGGACCGTTTTATATTTTGGGTGTACAGATTTCCCAGTCCTGGAAGAATATGGCTGTGGCAATTGGATTTGTACTGAACTATGCAGCATATTTTGCAGAAATTTATCGCGGGGGAATTGAGTCTATGCCGCAAGGACAGTATGAAGCTGCCAAGATACTTGGATACACAAAGGCTCAGACGTTCATAAGAATTATTCTTCCGCAGGTCATTAAACGAATCCTTCCGGCAATTACAAATGAGACCATTACACTTGTAAAGGATACATCTCTTGCATTTACAATCGGTGTGACAGAGATGTTTACGATGGCAAAAGCACTTGCTTCCGGCCAGGTATCCATGCTCCCATATGCATTTGCGGCTCTATTCTATTACATACTGAATCTTGTGGTTGCATTTATTATGGAACGGATTGAGAAGAAAATGAATTATTATCGGTAGGAGGAAAAGTCATGAGTCTTCTGGAAATAAAAAATGTGAAGAAAAATTTTGGAGGAGTGGAAGTATTAAAAGACATTTCTCTAAAAGTAGATAAAGGAGAAGTGCTTGGAATTATCGGGCCATCCGGTTCCGGAAAATCTACACTTCTTCGTTGTGCAACAGGACTTGAGACACCGGATGATGGAGAAATCAATTATGATGGAACATTTGGACTTGTGTTTCAGAATTTCAATTTGTTTCCACATTATTCGGTTATGAAGAATATCACAGATGCACCGCTTCGTGTGCAAAAGAGAAAAAAAGAGGAAGTGTACAAAGAGGCGAGAGAGCTGCTTGCGAAGATGGGACTTTCTGATAAGGAAAACGCTTATCCGTATCAGCTTTCGGGTGGGCAGCAGCAGAGAGTATCGATCGCCCGTGCACTTGCTATGAATCCGGATATTCTGTTTTTTGATGAACCGACCTCAGCACTGGATCCGGAGCTTACCGGCGAGATTCTGAAAGTCATCAAAGATCTGGCTGCAGAGCACATGACAATGGTGATCGTTACACATGAAATGAATTTTGCAAAAAATGTTTCAGATCATGTAATTTTCATGGATAACGGTTATATTGCTGTGGAAGGAACGCCGGAGGAAGTATTTGGTTCTTCTAACGAAAGAATGAAAGAATTCCTTGGGAAATTTAGAGAAAACTAATAAATGGGGTCTTAATATTAATAATACTAATAAATAAACCAAAATAAAAATAATGACTAAGTAAGACTTAAGGGCAGGTGGGGCAATTGCATTTCCATCTGCCTTGTATTATACTTAAAAACATCTGATGACTGATAGGAAGAAGGAGTTACATTCATGAGCAACTATGAGAAGATAACAACAGGTATGGGTGAAGAATGTGGTGTATTCGGAGCATATGATATGGATGGAGGAGATGTAGCACCATCTGTATATTATGGTTTATTTGCTTTGCAGCACAGAGGACAGGAAAGCTGTGGAATTGCAGTGACAGACACATACGGAGAGCGCAAAGTTCATTCGAAGAAGGGGCTTGGCCTTGTAAACGAAGTGTTTGATGAGGAAGCCTTAGAAGGGTTGAAAGGTAATCTTGGTGTCGGACATGTCCGTTATTCAACTGCAGGGGCAACGAAGGTAGAAAATGCTATGCCACTTGTTCTGAACTATGTGAAAGGTACTTTGGCAATTGCCCATAATGGTAATCTGACAAATGCTGTGGAGCTTCGTCATGAACTGGAATATACAGGAGCGATTTTCCAGACGACCATTGACTCAGAAGTAATCGCGTATCATATTGCAAGAGAACGACTGAAGACGGCAAAAGCAGAGGAAGCTGTCCGTAATGCCATGCAAAAGATAGAAGGTGCTTACGCACTGGTTGTGATTTCTCCAAGAAAAATGATTGGAGCGAGAGATCCGTTCGGACTACGTCCGCTTTGTATCGGAAAAAGAGACAATACATATTTTCTTGCATCAGAGAGCTGTGCGATCGCAGCAGTAGGCGGCGAATTTGTAAGAGATGTAGAACCAGGTGAGATTGTAAGCTTTACAAAGAATGGCATTACATCAGATAAATCTATGGCAATCTCTCCTAAGAAGCAGGCGAGATGTATTTTTGAGTATATTTATTTCGCTAGAACGGACAGTACAATTGATAAAGTTAATGTTTATCATTCTAGAATTACGGCAGGAAAAGCATTGGCACAGTCCTATCCGGTGGAGGCAGATCTTGTAGTTGGTGTGCCGGATTCCGGTCTGGTAGCTGCAAAAGGATATTCAGAAGAGTCAGGAATTCCTTATGGTATGGCTTTTCATAAGAATAGTTATGTGGGAAGAACATTTATCAAACCAAAGCAGAGCCAGAGGGAGAGCAGTGTTAAGATTAAACTAAATGTTATCGAGGAAGTAGTAAAAGGAAAGAGAATTGTCATGGTCGATGATTCTATCGTACGTGGTACAACCTGTGCGAATATTATAAAAATGCTGAAAAAGGCAGGAGCAACAGAAGTTCATGTAAGAATTAGTTCTCCACCGTTTTTACATCCTTGTTATTTTGGAACGGATGTACCGTCCAATGATCAGCTTATTGCACATTCTCATACGACGGATGAAATTCGCGAGATGATCGGTGCTGACTCACTGGGGTATATGAAAATCGATAAGTTGAAAGATATGGTCGGAGAACTGGCGTATTGTGATGCATGCTTTACTGGAAATTATCCGATGAAAGTTCCGACAGAGGACATTTCTCATGCATTTGATTAATTGTGAAATGTGATTTTTTATTAAATGTGTTGATAGCAGGAGAAGGTATCCTGTATAATGATAATGTAGAAATAATATGTGAAGAAATCACTTAAATGTGGTATATCAGGGAGGAAGAAAAATGAGCTACGATAGATATGTAAGCCCGCTTTCAGAGCGCTACGCAAGTAAGGAGATGCAGTATGTATTTTCACCGGATAAAAAGTTTAAGACGTGGAGAAGGCTCTGGATCGCTCTGGCAGAGACAGAAAAAGAACTGGGACTGTCCATTACACAGGAGCAGATCGATGAACTGAAAGCTCACGCAGAAGATATCAATTATGAGGTGGCAAAAGAACGTGAGAAAGTTGTGCGCCACGATGTAATGTCTCATGTGTATGCATATGGACAGCAGTGTCCGAAGGCGAAAGGAATTATTCATCTGGGAGCAACTTCCTGTTATGTAGGAGATAATACAGATATTATTGTAATGTCTGAGGCACTTGAAATTGTAAGAAAAAAACTGATAAATGTTATTGCAGAACTTGCAAAATTTGCGGATAATTATAAAAATCAGCCGACACTTGCCTTTACACATTTTCAGCCGGCACAGCCGACGACGGTTGGAAAGCGTGCAACACTTTGGATGCAGGAATTTCTGATGGATCTTCAGGATCTGGAATATGTAAAAAGTACATTAAAGCTTCTTGGCTCTAAGGGAACGACCGGAACTCAGGCAAGCTTTTTGGAACTTTTTGATGGAGATCAGGAAAAAATCGATCAGATTGATCCGATGATCGCAAAGAAGCTTGGGTTCGAAGCATGTTATCCGGTATCAGGACAGACTTATTCCAGAAAAGTTGATACAAGAGTACTGAATGTACTGGCAGGAATTGCAGCCAGTGCACACAAATTCTCCAATGACATTCGCCTGCTCCAGCATTTGAAAGAAGTAGAGGAACCGTTTGAGAAGACGCAGATAGGATCATCTGCTATGGCATACAAGAGAAATCCGATGAGAAGTGAGCGTATTGCATCTCTTTCCAGATATGTGATGATTGATGCACTTAATCCTGCGATCACATCTGCAACACAGTGGTTTGAGAGAACACTTGATGATTCTGCAAATAAGAGACT
>OGCQ01004517.1_pt1 | contig 11201 bp, 9 predicted proteins | sample 1570161 | NCBI WGS metagenome assembly OGCQ01 (sample SAMEA4384402, study PRJEB24528) | human gut metagenome
GTCAGGCTGCGATCTGAAATTAACAATTCACCCTACACGCAGGCGGAATTTCTGAATATCCTTCTCACTGGAAACTCTCTCGATCTCTGCGCCAAGGCTACGAAGCTTCTCTTCGAAGTTCTCATAGCCACGCTGGATGTAAACAATATCGTCCACAATGGTGATTCCCTCTGCTGCCAGTCCTGCAATAACAAGAGCTGCCCCTGCACGAAGGTCCGGTGCGCTTACTCTTGCACCAGTAAGCTTATTCACGCCATCAATAATTGCGGAATTGCCTTCAACCTTAATACAAGCTCCCATTCTGGAAAGCTCGTCTGCATATTTGAAGCGATTCTCAAAAATACTCTCAGTTACGATGCTGGTTCCCTCTGCAAGTGCAAGGGTAACCGCAATCTGCGGCTGCATATCAGTCGGATATCCCGGATATGGAAGGGTCTTCACATGAGTGCGATGAAGTCTGCCCACTGCACGTACACGTACGGCATCATCAAACTCCTGAACTTCACATCCGATTTCCTCAAGCTTGGCTGTAGTAGCTTCGAGATGCTTTGGAATTACATTCTTAACTGTGACATCACCACCGGTAGCTGCTGCAGCGAACATAAAGGTTCCTGCCTCAATCTGGTCCGGAATGATGGAATACTCTGTGCGGTGAAGCTTCTCAACACCCTTGATACGGATCACATCTGTACCAGCGCCTTTGATATTGGCTCCCATGCTGTTCAGGAAGTTGGCAACATCTACTACATGTGGCTCTCTGGCAGCATTTTCAATAATCGTACGTCCTGGTGCAAGAGATGCTGCCATCATAATATTGATAGTTGCTCCTACAGAAACTACATCCAGGAAAATATGGCTTCCATGAAGATTAGATGCCTCGGCAACAATGGCTCCATGAAGAATATCAACTTTCGCACCAAGGGCTCTGAAACCTTTCAGATGCTGGTCAATCGGACGGCTTCCGATATTGCAGCCACCTGGAAGAGGAACTTCTGCTCTTTTATATTTGCCAAGTAATGCACCAAGAAGATAGTAAGATGCACGGATCTTCTTAATATACTCATAATCTACACTTACATCACCAATGGTAGAACCATTGATCTTAACAGTTGACTTATTGATTCTGTCAACCTGTGCTCCGATGCCAGCTATTGCCTCCAGTAAAACGTTGATGTCTCTGACGTCAGGCAGATTCTCGATGAGAATTGTCTCATCCGTCATAATGGCTGCGGATAAAATAGCCAGCGCTGCATTCTTTGCACCTGCTATCTCTACTTCACCAACAAGCGGATTTCCACCTTTAATCACATACTGTTCCATAATACACCTCTATTATTCTTACTCCGCGAGCCAAAAAGGCTATTGTCAATTTCTCTACAATAACCTGACAGCCCTCCTCTGATTTACAGTTACTCTTCACTTCGTTCATCGTGACGCATTCCGCGAATAGTAACAATCTACAGTTACTTAATAACCCCTGTCTGTAGTGTTTCCAAAAGTGCCTGCAGACTTGCTTCCAAATCTTTCCCTTCTTCATCTACCACAATGTCTGCATATTTCTCGTATAAGGGAACTCGCTCCTCATATAAACTCTTCAAGGTCTGTCCTTCTTTCAGAAGAACTCCCCGCTTCTTAAGATTTCCAAGCCGTTTCTCAAGAGACTCCAGAGAAAGGCTGAGGTAAACTACCTTCCCAATTGATTTCAAGTGTTCCATGGCTTCACTGCAATATACCACACTTCCCCCAGTAGCAATTACAGTATTCTCTGTATCAATCGACGCATTTACGCGATTCTCAATGGTCTTGAAACCTTCTTCTCCTTCTTCATCAATGATCTGATAAAGACGTCTTTTTTCTTCTTTTTGTATTAAAAGGTCTGAATCTAAAAATTCGTATCCAAGTATTTTCGCAAGAACAACGCCCAGTGTGCTTTTACCTGCACCGGGCATTCCAATTAATGTTATATTATTCATTTTCATTCGATACTCCTTTAAATAATAACACATAAGAGCCATTATTGCAATCACATTAAAAAATTGTTACTGAGTTCGTTGAAAAATTGTTACTGAGTTCGGTTTTTTAATGGGTGATTTTTAAGTTTCTGATTATGCTTTTTTCCTTTTTTTACGCTATATCCAAAGGTGCCCAGTTTCTTTCCAAGCCCAAGATATTCCCCATGGGAATACACCATCAGTTTTGACTGATTCAGCTGAAATTTATTATTTTTATCCATATAGGCTTCGTCCGCATGCACTGCAACTACTTCCGCAAGGAACATGTGATGAGAACCAAGCTTCTCAATTTTCTTAACTTTACATTCAATATTTACAGGAGCTTCACCGATCATTGGTGCCTTCACTTGATCCGCCTTTTCTTTGGTAAGATGAAGCTCCTGAAATTTATCAACCTCTCTGCCGGACCGCACGCCACAATAATCGGTGGCGTATGCAAGCTCTTCTGTGGTAAGGTTCAGAACAAATTCCTTTGTCTTGCAGATCATATCGTAAGAAAATCTGGTGGGACGAACGGAGATGCTTACCATTGGCGGGTTGGTACACACGGTGCCAGCCCACGCTACTGTTATTATATTATCATTACCCTCGCCATCTGTAACGCTGACCATCACAGCAGGAAGCGGGTAAAGCATATTGCCTGGTTTCCAGGTCTGTTTTGCCATATTTTTGCTCCTCTTTTATGTGAAAATTTCCCGTGCAAAGAACCTTCTGCGTTACTTTTCACTTTGTGAGCAGTAGCTTTTAACAGCCTCTTTGCCGGGAAAATCTTTATTATCAGTTAAAGTCATTTGCCATGATCTGTGCGGCTTCCATCATAGCCGGGATCATCTGTTTCTTACGGGAAACCACGCCTTTCAGGTGGAAGCACTTATCCTCCGGTTCCTGCTGAAATGCGATTTTTCCCATTTCCTCGCTGCCCTCGCCGTAATAAATTACATCTGAGGACTCGTCCATAATATTGGTTAACATAAAGTAAACACGGGTAATTCCATGGCGTCCGCACTCGCTTACCATAAATGGTTTCAGGCGAACTTTGATCTCCTGAAGTTCTTCCTCGTCCATGGAACTGATCTGTCCAACACCAAAAGCCACATTTCCTTCTGCAATAAATTTCTTGTAATCCTGATAGAAAATTTCTTCAGGTGCTTTATCCTTCAGATTGCTTCCAGCCTTGAACATTTCTCTTGCGAAATCTTCAATCTTAATGTCCGCGATCAGTGCAAGCGCACTTGCTGCGATCTTGTCCTGCTGGGTGCAGGTTGGGGAACGGAACATTAAGGTATCGGAAATAATGGCTGCACAGAGAAGTCCTGCGATCTTAGGCGGAATCTCCAGTCGCTGCTCGTCATAAATCCGGTAAAGGATTGTCGCAGTACATCCAACTGGCTCATTTCGGAAATTAATCGGCTTCATAGTTTCCAGAGAACCAAGCTTATGATGGTCAATGATCTCCAGAATCTCTGCTTTCTCAATATTATCAACAGCCTGGTCTTTCTCATTATGATCTACCAGAATTACCTGTTTCTTGTGCATGTCAAGGAAATTTCGTCTGGAAATGGTTCCCACACATTTTCCCCGCTTATTGATAACAGGGAATGCACGATGGCGGTGCTTGATCATAACATCCTGAATATCATCTGTGAAATCTTCAGTATTAAAAGTTACCAGATTATCTTTTTTCATCACATAGTTTACCGGAATACTCTGGTTGATCATGCGGGCAATTGTGTAGGTATCATATGGAGAAGAGATAATGATGATCTGTCTCTCCTGAGCTTTCTTTATTACCTTCTCACTTACCTGAATACTCATTCCTACAATAATGCAGCTTACATTCAGTTCTATTGCCTTTAACTGATCTTCCTCACGGTTTCCAAGAATAACCATATCATTTTCTTCGATATAGTTCTTCATCACCTCCGGATCAGCAGTTCCAATAAGGATTTTCCCTTTGGTAAAATAGCCGTGACCGTTTCCTTCTACGATTTCACCGTCAAGAGTATCCCTGATCTTGTTATACTGAGTTCTGGCATTTGAAAGAAGATAGCTGTCCTTGGTATCCATGTAAACATCAGCAATATCGCCGATTGTTACAATTCCCTCCAGCTCATCCTCGCTGTTACAGATGGGAAGGGTCACAATGCCTTTATTCTGCATCATATCCCAGGCATTTTTCAGGGACATGGTACGGTCTGCATCCGGTTTTGGACGGATATCCATATCTTTTACCTGCGTTCCGATATTTCCCAGATAAGCCGGTGGCTGTACGCCAAAACGATTCAGTACATACTGGGTCTCTTCATTGATCTGACCGGCGCGTCTTGGAATATAACGCTTGGTCTGGGTGGTTCTGTTTTTGATATCTGCGTAAGCAATTGCCGAACAAATAGAATCCGTATCCGGATTCTTATGTCCCATTACAAATACTTTCTGATTCTTCATTCACATTCTTCCTTCCAAAATTCAGCTGACCTCTGCACACTTTTCATCTGTAAACAGAGTTTTTATTTCGGGTCTACTTCTCAAACACGCTCTACAGAAGATTTTCATTTTGGGCGATTGTCTTAATCGTCCAAATCTGCACTTTATATTAATTCAGTTTAATATTTGCAAATAAAGCTCCCAGAGATGTGGTTGCCTCTTCTCCGGACTGTGGGATTTCTATTTTCTCTTCTTCCACTTCTTTTGCCATCATATCAGTTGCTTCTTTGATACTCAGGCTCAGTTTTCCATCTTTCACTGCAGTTACTTTTACTTTCACCTTATCTCCAACTGCAAGAACTTCTGATGGTTTACGGATTCTCTTTTCGCAAATCTGGGAAATATGTACCAGTCCGGATACGCCGTTTCCAAGATCTACAAATGCGCCGTATGGCTGAAGGCTCTCTACAATTCCTTCTGTTACAAAGCCTGGCTGGATATTGGAAATTTTATTCTTTCTTTCCTCTTCTGCTTTTTCCCTTAAAATTTCTTTCGCAGAAAGGATCAGTTTTTTATCCTCTTTATTGACATCGATTACCTGAACCTGGATGTGTCTGTTCAGATATTCGTTGGCATCTTCTACGTAATTCAAGGCCAGCTTGGATGCCGGGATAAAGCCGCGCACACCTTCTACATAAGCAACTGCGCCGCCGTTTACTACACCTTTTACCACTACATCAAGAACCTCTCCGGAGGCTTTCAGCTCTTTTAATTTGTCCCAAGCCAGGACGTCAGTAGCCTCAACTTTGGATAAAAGGATGTTGCCGTTTCCATCGTCTTTTCTTACAACTGTGGCGGAAACTTCATCTCCAGGGTGTACTTCTTCTTTAACGTTAAAGCCCGGCTCTCTGCTGTAATCTTCTACCGGGATAATGCCTTCTGCGTAATATTTTAAATCTACAATAATTTCTTTATCATCTACACTCACAACTGTTCCTGTGAGAATGTCGCCTTCTTCAATTTTCTTAAAAGAAGCTTCAAGTTCTGCTTCGTAATCTTTCATTGTCTCTGCCATGACCTAGACTCCTTTACCCCTGTTTTTGCTTCATTATAGCACACCGCTTATTCGTTGCAAATAAATTTTGGAATGTACATTCGAAAAAACACCGCTCTTTAAGCGTCAGAGTTTAAGATCTGGCGTTTAAAGAGCGGCATATTCAGACAAATTCTCCCACAAATTATGACGCATATCTTGCAGAAAGCCTTTTTCAAACACGTTCCAGAGCGTACAGATTGCAGGAATGCTTTTTTTAATACGCTCCAGAGCGTGCTGATTGCAGGAATGCTTTTCAAATACGCTCTAAAACGAGGAGTGCCCCGGCAGTAGCTGCCGGGGCGATTATTATGAAAAAATTTTATGTGTAATGGTGTCATTACAACGTCTTCTGTGTATGTTCTTTCGAACTGATTATATAGTATCAGATACTTATGAACAAAATACATGCAAATTGTAAACGAATAATGAACATTTGTTTTATTTGCACAATTTCTTCTTTCATTTTCCTCTTTTTTTATAAATTTACCACATTTGCATCTTTACTTTAATTTGGTAAAGTTATACATTTTGCACATTTTACATTTCTCATTCGAATAATCCTTTTACAAATTCGATTAACTTCGACACAAGACCTTTGGCATCATCCTTTGTAACTCCCATATCCTGCAGCTTACTGTATACAGAATTTACATCACTTCTAAGAGCATCTTCGTCAATTTTTGCATCCAGAACCTTGCGTACTACAGAAACAAGGGAATCTACATCTGAATCAGAAAGAGATACACCAAAATGGTCTGCTGCCTGAGTTACAGCACTTCGTACCTGGTCATCTGTGATGTTCTGCTGGTCTACAAGATCCTTGGCATACATAATAATGTCTACTGCTTTTTCCGGGTCAGAAGCAAGAAAATCAATTCCACTGTCCAGAAGACTTTCTACCACTTCTGTATCACTGGATGCCATAACCGGCATCGGCATGGAACATGCAAGGACTCCTGCAAGAATAAGTGCTGCTGATTTTTTCATTTTTATCATGATAATTACCTCCTGATTGAATGTTACTGTTCAAGACTTGCCCAGTAACGATTAAATGTCATCTGTTCAAAATCTCTCCAGTAACAATTAAATAGCTGCTGTTCATGGTCTGACCAGCAATAGTTAATATTCTGTTCACAAACTGTTGGAATCTGGTCATATTTATGATCTGATTTCCTCATATCAAGTAATTTTCTTCTGAAATTTAATCAATACCGGAAATAAACCTTTCTCCAGATTCCAGCCCATTATACTACACCTTTTCCTTTTATTTGTAAAATGTATCTAAAAACTTTATAATCTTTTTATAACTAATCTCCAAAAACAGCCCATTTTTCCAGGCAGTTACAAATCTTTTTAAATTCGTTCACTATTTTTTCATAAGATAAACACGATTCTTTCAAACTTTCCCGATATACTAACATCATAAAAATAATAACAGCCAACATTATTTTTATAAAATTTCTTTTTCATATGTCAGTCACCCAAAAGTGATTGACTCTCCTTCCTTTTAAAAAATATATTTGAGACAAAATAAAAATCACCCGTCTAGCCACCGGGTGATTTTTATTTGTATGAGATTTATGCAGTAAATCGGCGAATTCCGAATGTGTGAATGATTGCGTGAGCAGCAGTACTGCACAGCAATCCACAGACAACAAAAGCGGAGCCCTTGCCCCGCTTTCATCACTCTTGTTTATTTTCTCAATTTATTAAATACGTTCGCAAGATCAGCAAATTCTGCTAAAGTAAGCGCTTCGCCTCTCACATTTACCGGAATTCCGGTCTCTGCCATAGCTTTCTCAATTTCCTCTTTTGAAAAATCAAGCTCCTGGGAGTTCTTCAGTCCGTTTACCAACGTTTTTCTTCTTTGATTAAAAGATGCCCGGATCAGCCTGAACATCAGCTTCTCATTGTCCACCTGCACTGGAGGCTCTTCGTATCTCACAAGCTGGATAACAGCACTTCCCACCTTCGGTCTTGGCATAAAACAGTTCGGCGGAACATTCGCAATGATCTGCGGTCTGGCATAATACTGAACAGCCAGAGACAAAGCACCGTAATCCTTTGTTCCAGGACCAACCTGCATTCTGTCTGCCACTTCCTTCTGTACCATAATGGTGATGGAAGAAATGGGAACATGGTTTTCAAAAAGTCCCATGATGATCGGTGTAGTAATATAATAAGGCAGATTGGCAACTACCTTGATAGGCTTGCCCCCATTTTTCTCCTGTGCCAGCGCCGCAATATCAACTTTCAGGATATCCTCGTTGATCACAGTCACATTATCCCAGTCTTTCAAAGTATCATTTTCCAGAATCGGGATCAGTGTCTTATCAATCTCTACAGCCACCACTTCTCTGGCTGCATCAGCCAGATACTGGGTCATGGTTCCAATACCCGGTCCGATTTCCAGGACAAAATCATCCTTGGTGATCTTGGAAGCCTCGATTATTTTTTCCAGAACATGGGTATCGATAAGAAAATTCTGACCAAACCTTTTCTGGAAAGCAAAATTATACTTTTGAAGAACTTCAATGGTATATTTCGGATTTCCTAAATAAGGTCTGGTCATGTTAATTTCCTCTTTCTTTTAAATTATTTAATCATTATCTGCAAATCGCACAATCTGGGCAGCTGTCTGCAATTCCCTTATTACTTATTTTGCAAAATCTTTCTCATAAAGAACCGTAAATCCATCACGGTCTACTCTCTTTTTCTTATTAAACTTCAGAAGTCCGCCCTGAGATTTCGCCATTGCTGCGTCAAGCATTTCCTTAACTGCGCCAATGTTCATAGGCTGGTCTTCTTTCTGGTTCACACCGATCAGATTATACAATGCAAGCATTCCCATCTGGTCGATCTTGTAACCATTTTCCTTGGTGTAAACTCTTGCAAAGTTTACAAGTTCATCATTGGTAAATACCGGAATGTTGATCATGGATGTAAACTTCTTGGCAAATTTCGGGAATCTTGCAATCAGCTTACGCATTCCGATCTTCTCATCCTCAATAATCACAGTAAGTCCGTCTGTGCGGAACTCCATAGCCTTATCCAGAATATCCACCGTTTCCTGTGTCAGCTGGTTAGCATTCTCAATAACAAGGAAACCACCGCTAAGCTTGCCGATTACTTTCGTAATATCCATCTCATTCAGCTGGTCTGCAAACACATAAGCCACCTTAGAAGCCGGCAGATTCAGCTCTTTACAGATTGCCGGAATCAAGCTTGCGATCAGTCTTGTCTTACCAGTTTCTTTACCACCCATGACGATCACGTTTCCAGTCTTGGAGGTCTTATCAGCAGCTGCCATCTGCACATCGCAAAGTGCACTGATCAGCTGTTCCCGCATTCCCGGAACCTTTACAAAATATGTAAACAGCTTCTTCTCATCATCGGTGAGTGATTTCTCTCTTGGAACAATGTCAGATGGATTTCTCTTATCCTTTGGCTGAATAGAATCGATAAACTGTTCCAGTTCCTCTTCCTCGGAAAGAGATTCAGAAGACTCTTCTTCCTCTTCATCCTCATCAAAATCAAAGTTTTCGTCCTCAGAATCTTCCTCTGCATCTTCAGTTTCAACCACATCATCTGCAGCTGGAGGCATATCCTCATCCTCTTCTTCGCCAATGCTCTCTCTGAGAAGTTTGGCAATAAATTCATCCTCAGACATGGAATCATCAGAAGGCTCTTCTTTCTCCTTATGACCTGCCGGGCCATTCATAAACTCATCCTCAGCAGCCTGAAGATCCTCTTCGGAAAGGAATTCCTCTTCCTCGAGTTCTACAACCGGCTTTTTCTGCTCTGGTTCTGGCTCGATTTCTTCCTCGTCCTCAGTGATAACTTCCTCTTCTTCTGGAATATCCTCTGCTTTTTCTTCTTTTACAGCATTCTGAGGTTTCGTGGATATTTCCCTAGCAGCTTCTACAATTTCTTTATTTTCTTCCTGAACTTTCTCTTCATCTACTTTCTCATCCGGAATTTCAATTCCCTGTGCAGAAGCAGCAGCAAGAATCGTATCCTCCAGATTGAAATTTGAAAAATCAAATGCAGGTTCCTCGTCTTTCATTTTCTCCGCAGCATCAGCCTCATCACTGAAAAGATTATTCTGTACAGGCGCCTTGGGAACCTCAATCTCTTCCGGTACCATATTCTTCATAGAATCCGGAATATTCAGTGTAGGCATTTTCAGGTTCTCAACAGGTGTTTCTGTTTCTGTGGAAAATGTCTTCTTCTCTTCTGCAGACTCTGAACGATCTGCATTCTCTAAACCTTCTGTATTTTCTTCTGAAACTGCTTCCGCTGATTTCTCTGCAGTCTCATCTGCTGTATTCACAGATTCTTCAGCAACAGTCTCCTTGGTATTCTCCACTTTCACCTTGCCAGTTTCAGGCTCCAACTCCGGTACACTTTCATATTCTTTCTCGGAAGCCGGATCACGAAGCATTTCTTCCTGAACCTCTTTCGTCTGCTCAGTGGAAACAATGCTGTCTTCCATTTCATCCATCTTACGGCTTCCAAAAATGTCACGAAGTCCTTTGGAAATTTTATCCTGAAGACTCTCTACGCCATCCAGATCCTCATTCTTGATCTGAATACTTTCAATAGATTCACTTCCCTGGTTCTCAGCTTCCGGTGCTTTCTTTTCTTCCTTGATGGTATCTGCTTCCTCAGGTTTCAGAAGCTTCGGTACAAACTGCTGTTCATACCGCTCTTTCTCCTCGCCGGTAAGAGCACCCATACGCTGTTTCAGGTCCATAGCCTTCATCACGTAGTTACCCTCGTTGAACCAGAGAATGATCTCGTTGCAAAGCTCCAGACATTTCTCTTTGTCACCATCCTGATAGTACAGTTTGGCAAGCTCGTAAGACCATTTTTCGGTAAATTCTTTCTCCTTATAATCCTCCAGAACCTTGATTTGCTCTGCAAGAGGAGCCTTTTTTTCTTTCAGGATCTTGTATTTCAGGATGTACTGCGTATTATCATTTGGCGCAACTTCCCTGTACTCCTGATAAAATTCCACTGCTTCGGAAACCTGTCCCAGCTTCAAGGAAACTTCTACAAGACGATAAAGAATGTTCTTACCAATGGAGGCTCTGTGATAAGCCAGCAGGAAAATTTCCTTGCTGTCCTCATAGCGTTTATTGGCAGCATAGATTTCACCAACCACACAAAGGGTACGAACATTTTTCACACGGCGCCAGTCAATGCTGTCTACAACATTCATGGCTCCCTTATAGTCCTTCTGTTCTACTAAATGGTTAATCTCTTCAAGTTTAACCCGAAATTCCTCTTTGTCCAAATTTTTCACCAACTTTCCATAGTTAATGCCAGTTTAGCATATCGCATACTACTTCGCAAGCTTATTTATCCGCAGGACATCCCATCGGCTGATACACATGCCCTGCCACAACGTGAAACACTTTATTGATCGTAAACTGATGACTGACAAAATCATCCAGACCAGTACAGGTGATCATGGTCTGAATATCATGAATACTCTCAAGAAGATAATTCTGCCGGCTGCTGTCCAGCTCCGAAAGGACATCGTCCAGAAGCAGAACCGGTTTATCATGAATGATCTTCTCCACCAGATAAATCTCCGAAAGTTTCAGGGAAAGAGCTGCTGTTCTCTGCTGCCCCTGCGAACCATATTTGCGGATGTCAATTCC
>OGCQ01004535.1_pt1 | contig 11178 bp, 7 predicted proteins | sample 1570161 | NCBI WGS metagenome assembly OGCQ01 (sample SAMEA4384402, study PRJEB24528) | human gut metagenome
GTATCTGCAATATGCGATGCATGTTATCATGTCATTCCTTTACATCACGATGATGTTCATCATGCTGCCGCGTGCAGCGGTTTCCATGCAGCGAATCGGCAAGGTGCTGGACGTAGAGCCGCGGATCGAGGATCCGGCGGAGCCGAAGACTTTGCAGCAGCCAAAAGGAGAAATCTGTTTCGATCACGTGTCGTTCGCCTATCCGGATGCTGATGAAAAAACGCTGGACGACATCTCCTTTACAGCAAAACCGGGGCAGACGACAGCCATCATAGGAAGTACGGGAAGCGGCAAATCGACGGTACTCAACCTGATCCCGCGTTTTTATGATGTGACAGAACGGATAGGATATGTACCGCAGAAGGGCGTGCTGTTCTCGGGAACCATTGCATCTAATTTACAGTACGGCAAGAAAGATGCGACCTGTGATGAGATGACCGAAGCAGCGGAAACAGCACAGGCGATGGAATTTATAAAGACAAAAGAGCATGGACTGGATGAAGAAGTCGCTCAGGGCGGAACCAATGTTTCCGGAGGTCAGAAACAGCGGCTTTCCATTGCGCGTGCACTTGTGAAAAAGGCGAATGTCTACTTGTTTGATGACAGTTTTTCCGCACTGGATTTCAAGACGGATCAGGCGCTGCGAAAGGCTTTGAAAGAAAAGGTGGGCGACAGCACTATCATTATCGTCGCACAGCGGATCAATACGGTCCTGGATGCAGATCAGATCGTTGTTATGGATGAAGGTCACATGGCCGGGATCGGCACTCACGAAGAGCTGATGCAGTCCTGTGAAGTATACAAGGAAATAGCGTTGTCACAGCTGAGTGAAGAAGAACTGGAAAGGGGGCGGAAATAATGGCAGATTCCAATATGGGAAAACGACCGGGAAGCTCCGGCTTTAACGGAACGCGAAAAAAAGGCGGACGCGGACACGGCCCCGGCGGCAAGATGATGCCGGGAGAAAAGGCGAAAGACTTCAAGGGAACCATGAAAAAACTGATGCGTTATCTGGCACCGCATAAATTCGCATTGGTAGCCGTATTTATTTTCGCCATCGCAAGCACAGTGTTCAATATTATTTCTCCGACGATCCTGGGGAATGCGACGGACAAGGTAGTGGAAGGCCTGATGAGCGGGACCGGGATCGATTTTACGGGTCTGTTTCATATCCTGATGGTGCTGCTGGGCATGTATGGCCTCTGCCTGCTGTTTGGAGCACTGCAGGGATGGATCATGGCGGATGTTTCCCAGACGGTCATCTATGAACTGCGAGATGCCATGTCGAAGAAGCTGGATCGCCTGCCGCTGAAATACTTTGACCGGCAGACGCACGGGGAGATCCAGAGCCGGATGGTAAACGACATCGAAACGGTAAACCAGACTTTGTCAATGAGCTTAACGCAGATGATCACCAGTTTTACGACGATCATAGGGATCCTCATTATGATGCTGCGTATCAGTGTCATCATGACCGTAACGGCGCTTGTAGTGCTGCCGCTCTCTATGCTTGTGATCAAGCTGGTGGTATCCAGGTCTCAGGGACACTTCAAAAATCAGCAGAAATATCTGGGATATGTAAACGGGCATGTAGAGGAAATGTATACGGGACATGATATCGTAAAGGCCTTTAACCGGGAAAAAGAATCCCGTGAAGTATTTGATGCGTACAACGATAAGCTATGTGAATCCGGATGGAAGTCGCAGTTCCTGTCCGGAATCATGATGCCGGTCACAATGCTGATCGGAAACCTGGCGTATGTGGCGGTCTGCCTTTTGGGCGGTTATCTGGCGATCAACGGCAAAGTGTCCATCGGTGATATCCAGGCGTTCATACAGTACGTAAGAAGCTTCAACCAGCCGATCTCACAGGTGGCTAATGTGGCGAACCAGCTCCAGTCTACAGCGGCCGCAGCAGAGCGTGTATTCGAGCTGCTGGAAGAAGAGGAGGAAGCGGATCTGGAAAAGACTCCTGTCTGTCAGATCGCTCCGGAAGAAGTTCGTGGAAAAGTTGCTTTTGATCATGTTTCATTTGGATATGATGCCGATGAAACGGTCATCAACGATTTCAGCTTCACGGCAGAGCCTGGTCAGCGTGTCGCTATCGTCGGGCCGACGGGCGCCGGCAAGACGACCATCGTCAAGCTGCTGATGCGGTTCTATGAGCTGAATGGAGGCTGTATCCGGGTGGACGATCACGATATCAGAGATTTCTCCCGGGCTGATCTGCGGCAGATGTTCGGCATGGTGCTGCAGGATACGTGGCTCAACAGCGGTACGATCCGCGAAAATATCCGCTACGGCAGACGGGATGCTACAGATGAAGAGGTGGAAGCTGCTGCAAAGGCGGCACACATCGATCACTTTATTCGCACCCAGCCGAAGGGGTACGATATGGAGATCAACGAGGAAGCGAACAATATCTCCCAGGGTCAGAAACAGCTGCTTACCATCGCCCGGGCGCTTCTGGCGGATACACCGATCATGATCCTGGATGAAGCGACCAGCTCGGTGGATACCAGGACGGAAGCCCTCATCCAGAAGGCTATGGCAACACTGATGCAGGGACGGACCAGCTTCATCATCGCTCATCGTCTGTCTACGATCAAAGATGCGGATCATATCTTAGTGATGAACCACGGCGATATCATCGAGCAGGGAACTCATGAAAGCCTGCTGGCACAGAACGGTTTCTACACGAATCTCTACAACAGCCAGTTTGCAGAATAGGATTTCTCGCAACCCTCGCTTTCCTGTCACAATTCCGACAAACGAAGGTGCTATAACAGTACCATGAGGAAGGTGGTTATCATGAGTCGAATGAGCAGTAAAAAACTGGTGATATTTATTGTGTGCGTCGTTGCCGGTATTGCAGCGGCAACGGCAGTGGTGTTTTCCGTTTCGAGATCAGAGTCTTCGGATCAGGCAGAAATAACGGAAAACAGCAGTGGAGAAACTTCTGTCTGCGCGTGGGATGTGGATGATTCCGCAGCCCATGCGAAGGCTTTATATAAATGCGCGGTATCTGATGTTGGGGATACTGCGTCCGTGGTCGATCTCCTGGATACAATGGGACTGGAAAAAGTCTCCGGTGAATATAAAGCAGAAATTTCAAGCAAAGACGGGAAAGAAGTCCTGGCGCTGACCCTTTCTGAGAAAATTTCCGGGAAGGATAAAAAAGTATTCGATAACAATATGAAACTTTGCGCGCAGCAGATGCTGGCTCTGATCCCGGGTGTACAGGCCGTGGAATGGACGTACTCCATCGAGAGTGACAGTGCAGAGGCGGAGCAGGCTACGGTATCTCTGGATGTGGATGGTGCAAAGGAAGGGCTGTCTCACGATATTCGTTCTTACGGCAAATCTGCAAAGGCGGTGCACAAACTTTTGCGTGAGCAGGCAGACTCGTAAAAAATTCCACCAGAAAATATAAAATCAACTTGACAATGAAAAAGAAAATGTTGTATAGTAAGATTGCGGTTAGAAAAGACTAACCGCAATCTTTTAAGGCTGTAGTTAGTCACATCTAACTACATAATTTTGTCCCATATGACCCACGAATACAGGAGGAATCATGTCAGAATCATTGCTTGTCACATATTGCGCACCGACACTGGCCGGCCTGAAAACCGGCAATCTGTTCAACTGCACCTGTACCGGCCGCAGACAGGCCGAAGAAACTGTGCGGCAGTGGAATCGTACACTCAACTCAAAGGGCGTGTATGCAGTGATCATGCGTTATAGAGAAGGCCGGGTGCTCATCTATGTATATCGCAGAGCAAAGCTTTTGCATGATTTTTCCGGCACAGAAGTACGTAGATTCTTAAAGAAATTCGGATATGAAGGGAAAAATTTGCAGGAAATGCTGGAGCAGCTTTCGCAGCGTTTGTGCGCAAGCGACTCATTCCCTCACGAGATCGGACTCTTTCTGGGATACCCGATCGAAGACGTCAAGGATTTCATCAAAAACGAAGGGAGGAACTGCAAGCTGGCCGGGGCCTAGAAAGTATACCATGACGAGCAGAATGCCCGGAAGACATTTTGCAAATTCAAAAAATGTACCGACATTTACTGCCAGATGCTTGGGAAGGGTACCCCTCTGCGCAGACTGACGGTAGCAGGCTGACATGGGAAAAATCGCAACGCAGCATAGAGATAACAGGAGGAATAAATCATGAAAAAAGTAGCAGTAGTATATTGGAGCGGCACGGGTAATACAGAGGCGATGGCAACCGCTGTAGCAGAAGGCGCGAAAGCTGCCGGAGCAGAAGTTACCGTAATGACATCCGCGACATTCACGCCGGATAAAGTAGACGAATTCGACAGCATCGCATTCGGATGCCCTTCCATGGGTGACGAAGTTCTGGAAGAAACAGAGTTCGATCCGATGTTCACAGAATGTGAATCCAAGTTGAGCGGCAAGCCGATCGCACTCTTTGGTTCCTACGGATGGGGCAGCGGTGAATGGATGGAATCCTGGACGGAACGTGCCGAAGATGACAACGCATCACTGGTATGTGAAAGCGTTATCTGCAACGAAATGCCGGATGATGAAGGACTGGAACAGTGCAGGGCTCTGGGAAAAGCACTGGTCTAGCCATATATAAAATACCTGCAAAAAGAGACTGTGAAATAAAGTCTGTAAATTAGCCTTCTATGGTAATCACAGATGAGGAATCGCTGTTTTTAGCAATTCCAGATTGATAACAACAATATAAAATATGCTTTTAAGCATGTCAAGGACTCCTTCATTTTGAGGGAGTCTTTGGCATATACTGTGAGACTTTAAAGAGGAATCCTTCCTTCATACATTACAGCAAATTCCCCATAAACCTTGCCCCAGCCTCGCAGTGGCTGTGTCCATTTTTTAGTGGCTTGCAGTGTGGACAAATACAGGGATTTCAATAACGCCTTATCGCTTGGGAATACCGTTCTCTGGCGATTCAGTTTCTTGTATGTACTGTTCAGGCTTTCGATGGCATTTGTGGTGTAAATAACCTTCCGGACATCAGCAGAAAATTTGAAGATCGGCGTGAGGATATCCCAATTCTGCTCCCAGCTTTTCATAGCATTAGGATATTTCTCGTCCCATCTCTCCTTGACCCTTTACAGATTATCATATCCTTGCTGTTCATTCGGAGCAAGATAGATCGTTTTCAAATCAGATGCAAAGTTTTTCATATCCTTGTAAGATACATATTTCAGCGTATTACGCACCTGATGAACGATACAGCGTTGATACTCTGCATCAGGATATGCCGCATTGATAGCCTCCTTGATACCGGTAAGACCATCTGCACAAATGACCATCACATCTTTCACACCACGATTCTTCAGATCATTAAGAACTCCCAGCCAGTATTTGCTGCTTTCGTTTTCTACGATTTGCAGGCTGATCACATCTTTTTTACCATCTAAAGTTATGGCAAGTATCACATAGGCTGCAAGCTTCCGGATACGATTATCATCTCTTACTGAGAAATGCACCGCATCTATGAACAATACAGGATAAATGTCATCAAGCGGTCTGTTCTGCCAGTCATCGATTTCCTGGAGGATCTTATCTGTAACATCGGAGATGAATCCCTCACTGCATTCAAAGCCATAGATCTCTTCGATCTGTTCTGAGATCTGACGTGTTGTAAGCCCTCTGGCGTACATACTGATGATCTGCTGATCGATACCGGAAATATCTTTCTGGCGTTTCTTTACTACTTTAGGTTCAAAACTGCTTTGCCTGTCCTGAGGAACGTCGATCTGAAATTCTCCATAGTTGCTGCGAACTGTTTTTCTTTTTGTTCCATTACGATAATTATCATTATCACTTCGCTCGTAATTCTCGTATCCGAGATGCTCATCCATCTCAGATTCCATCATGGACTTAATCGTACCACCTAAAAGATCTTTGAGGGCTTCCTGGATATCGTCTGCCGTTTCGATATCGTACTCCTCGATAAGTGCAGATATGATGTTTTTCTTGTTTTCATTGAGTGGTTTCACTTTGTAAACTTCTTTTTTCTTTGCCATATTAAATAGCCTCCTATGGTATTTTGATTTTACCATAGAAGGCCATGTTGATTTACTTATTTACAGACTTTTCTTCACAGTCTCGTAAACTCTCTCGCCTCTTGAAAAATGACTTGTACAAATGCGCCCTTTTGGGCAGCTTTGTGCTGAGCTTGATAAGCTTTCTGGGGATTCCTGCTGTGCTTCGTTATGGCGAGCTGCACCGGGATATCTGGCGCGCTCTTTTAGCGGCTGGGTTCGTTTTGACTGCAGTGATTGCTATCCTGTTTCTCGCAGCTCTCGGGTACTTTGCGGAGCGTCAGGTGCGAGCGGGGAAGATCAGGCAGAGGTCTTTTTCCCTACACTTAAAGCGGGTGGGGCTGTACTCCTGCATCTTCGCAGCGGCAGCGCTCGTATACTTTTTCCTTTGTGGCGTGATTTCTTCCGCCCTGTATTTCTTCTTAGGAAATTTCCTTTTTTACAGTACGATCAAACTGATTATAGATATTATTACGACAGTGCTCAGCATAGCAGCCTTGCCGGTATTTGTGCTGCAGCTTCTGGCTTTTTCCCTTTCAGACTTGCCATTTATAAGGACGATCCGGGCAGGGCTGGCAGCTATTAAGACCGGCTATTGGAAAGTCCTGCTCATCATACTGGCGTCTGCTGCAGCGGGACTGATCTTTGCTGCGCTCTTTTCCTTCGTAAGCGTTGCGATCCTGCAAAGGATCCTGCAGATCATAGTATTCACCCTGCTTGGAAGTGCAGGGACGTACCTTGTATATAAGACGGGACTTGGGATATTCACGAAAGGAGCGGGAAAATGATCAAACGGGATCTTAAAAATATGAAAAAGAGAAGAGCTGCCATCTGTTTTTTGATGGTATTTATCATGAGCTTTACCCTGCTCCCATCCGGGGTCTTTGCAGCGCAAAACGACAGCTTAAAAGCCAAACAGCAGCTTGCGGAGCAGAGCAAAAAGTTCGACGAAGACAAAGAAAAGCAGGAAGAAGAAACGAAGGCAAGCGAGACTCCTGCAAAGGAGACGTCTAAGAACGCGACAAAGCAGGAAGATACTCTTCGCATGCCGGAGCTTTCCGAGGAAATAGAGGAGCCAGAGGGCAAAGTGATCGAAAAGGATAGTGGTAGCATCACCTATCAGACGGGTGAAAACAGCTATGTGACCCGAATCACGGCAGAGCCTCTCAGTTACACCGATGAAAAGGGCAGAGAAAAGGAGATCGACAATACCTTAAAAGAAAAGTGGAGAAGCTATGTCAATAAAGAGGGAAGCTATGATGTGACTTTGCCGAAAAACGGCAGGGAGATCACAGCGAAGAAAGAAGATTTCACCATAAAGCTTTCTCCGCAGTTTGGCAGGCTCACCAATGCCGCAGCAGAGGAAAACGCCATTCGGTATAATGATGCGGCGGAAGGAATAGACCTGCAGTATACCGCCCTTGGATCAGGAATCAAGGAAGATATCATCCTGATGAATCCGGTGGAAGAGAATTCCTTCACTTACCGGATCGAAGCGGATAATGGAAAAAGTGGCGATGTTTTTTATGTAACAGAAGATAACATGCTCTTTCTTTATGATCAGGATCCAAAGGAACTGTCAGACGCGAAAAAAGAAAAGCATCTTCTCTGCAGCATCGCAGCCCCGCTGATGGAAGATGCGGACGGAAATATTTCGCAGGATATCCAGCTTTCTCTTGAGGAAAAGAATGACGAAAGGTATCTTACTGTCACGGCTGATGAAGCGTGGCTTTCTGCACCTGAGCGGGTGTATCCGGTCAAGATCGACCCGAGTATTGAGCTTACCAAGGCGAACCTTACATGGAATCTTGTAGAAAACGGCAAGAGCGGCGGCAAATTCAAAGCTGGTCCCGATGTAGATCACAGCGGAGTATCCTACCTTTACGCGGGCTATGAAAACGGTTCTCTTCTTGGAAGCGACGCCGTGGCTGCAGGAGCCTACTATGGACAGACGAGATCTTATCTTAAGATAAACTATGATTTTCAGGGGAAACTTCCGGAGGATGCCATCATTACAGCGGCCCTGAAAGGCTATAAGTATGCAGGTAAAGTGCCGTCCGGCACGAAAGTCTACTGCAAGATGGTAAACGATAACTGGAAGAGCAGCAAACGGACGTGGCATACGCAGCCAGGCTCTTACAGTATCATTTCCAGCGCTCAGGATGTATCTGCAAAGGGCTGGAAGACCTTTGACATTTCGCAGGCGGTTCGCGAATGGAAAGACGGAACGCCAAACTACGGACTGGTGCTGGCCCCGGTAAGGGAAGATCAGGATGCTGTGTGCTTTTCCGGTCCGGGAAATCCGACGACGAAACTTCCGCTGTATATGGACATCAAGTGGACGGTTCCTAACGCCGTGGATGAAAACTACCCGCTGGAAGAGCCGAAAATCAACCTGCGCCCTCTGACCGATCAGGAGGACGGCGTACAGCTGTTTACCGGGCTTCTTGCCGACGGCATCATGCGCCCGCAGCTTACCTGCAGCTGGGCGCTTCGGGAAAGTGAAAAAACAGAGGATATCTACGCCGGGAAATTCCCGGTGACCGACTGGGGAAAACGCTACCCGGATACGAAGAAGATGGAGACGGATGAAGAGATCTCCTACCGTCTGGGATACACCGGGATCCACGAGTCCAACTGGCAGACCAGGGGGATCCCTGCGTCTAAATTCCAGCTTACCACTCCGTACCGGATCTACGCTAAGGGCGCGGGAGCATCCGGGAGCACCCCGGAGGGGGCCAGCGATGAGTTCATCATCTACGAGTTTGATAAAAAGGATACCTACCCGTATGTGGCAAACTATTACGGGGTGAGCCTGTCTCAGATCCTGGCAGATAACCGCCCGGCGGACTATCTTGGCATGGAAGGAAGCTCCATCTTCATACGAAATCCGAAGCAGAACAAAAACAGCGCCTACAGCAGAGCGGCTGATCTTGATCCGTCTCACGCAGACGACATCATCTACGCCAACCTTGGACGGGGGCTTTGCAGCGACTTCGATCTGGAGCCGGTGAACACCTCGACGGGAAACTTCATGTTCGCGCAGACCGATGCGGAGAACACGGACTATACGGAAAGTTTCACCCTGGATCGGACCTACAACTCCGTAGGAGATAAAACGCGGGGTCTGTTTGGGTACGGCTGGAGCGGCGCTTTTGAAGAGAGTCTTGCAAAGGATGGAGAAGACTTTCTCTACTATACAGGCGATGGCAGAAGGTTGCGTTTTGAAAAGGATGCGGGCGGCTACAGCTGCGAGCTTGCGCCGGAGCTTACGTTATCTGAGATTTCTGCAAAGGATCCGCAGGACAAAAAGTATGTCATCGAAGATGAGGACAGCAGAGAAAAGAGAGGATTCAACGCCTACGGGCTTCTTTCCTCCATCACCGATGAAAGGAACCTGAGCACGAAGCTCTCCTATACGGAGGATCTGAAGCTGAAAGACATCACCACACCGTCCGGAAAGATCTATCAGATCACGGCAGGAGATGACGGTCAGATAAGCCAGATCGTAACCCCGGCAGGATACGCCCTGAAATATACCTATAAAGACAATCTCCTGACCAGCTTTACCAATGAAGACGGGGATACCATCCGCTATGAATACGATAAAGAAGGGCATATGACCTCGTGGCGGGATGGAAACAACGTCCGCCAGATCACCAACACCTACGATGAGTACGGCAGAGTCGTAAAGCAGGTGGACGCTAAAGGCGGCGTATCGAAGCTTTCCTATGACAAGTCCAAGACCCGGATCGAAGACGCCGATGGTAACGACCGGACGTATACCTTCGATGAGCGGATGCGGACGGAAAGCCGAAAAACCAGTGAAGGCAGCGATAAGAGAGTATATAACGATAGAAACGATCTTGTAAAGGAAACCGATGCTGCCGGAAATACGGTAACATATGAATACGATGAGGCGGGAAATCTCATTAAGGAAACCGATGCAGGCGGCAATGTCAGCACCGGTGCTTATGATGAAGATCGCAACCTCATAGAAGATACGGACGGCGAAGGGAACGCCACGAAGTATGACTACGATAAGCAGGGAAATATCGTCTGCGAAACCTTTGCAGATGGAAGCTGCGTGCGCTACACCTACGACGCCTACGGAAGAGAAACCTCTTCGGTAAACGAAGAAGGGGAGAAGACGGTAACCGCCTATGACGGGACAGCCTCGAAGACCTTCACCGACGAAAATGGTAACAGCACCGTCACCTATTACGACGCCATGGGACGGGAAGTGAGCACGGTCAACGCAGAGGGCGTAGAGGAAAAGACCATCTACTCCCCTGCAGGAAAGAAGACCGGTATCTGGACAACCGGAGGATTTTCCGAGCAGTACGCCTATGACAAGGCGGGTAACTGCATCCGGATCACCGACGGGGAAGGAAATGTCAGCCGCCTTACTTATGATGGCATGAACAATATCCTCTCCATTACCGACGGCAACGGAGACAAGGTGAGCTATCAGTACGATTACAACGGCAACGAAGTATCGGAAACCAATGCCGAGGGGATCACGGTCACAAAGACTTATGACAGCGAGGGAAACAAGCTTAGCGAGACTGATGGAGAGGGAAATGTTACCAGCTACGAATACGACGGGATCGGAAGACTCACCAAAGAGACTGATCCTATCGGAGGGGAGACGACCTATGAGTACGACGGGGACAGCGAAAACCTGATCCGGCAGACCGGAGCAGACGGTACATCCACCTTTACTTATGACGCCAACGGCAATGTGCTCACCGAAACTGACGGTAACGGTGCAGTGACGGAGAATAAATACGATGTGCGGGGCAGACTCATCGGCGTGACGGAAAGCACGGGGCTGCTGCGCGCTTTGAAATACGATAAAGCGGGAAACCTCCTTGCAGAGATGGATTCAAATGGCAGAAAGGCTTCATATACCTACGATAAAGCCGGAAACCTGCTTTCCCAGACCGATGCTGCAGGAGCAGTGAAGCACTATACCTACGATAAGGCGGGACGGAAGATCAGCGAGACCGACGAAGAAGGTGGCACCACCAGCTTTGCCTATGACGGCAAGGGTAATATCACGACGAAGACCGATGCGGAAGGCGGCGTAGTTTCCTATACCTATAATAAAAACGGGGATCTTGCCAGCGA
>OGCQ01004537.1_pt1 | contig 11177 bp, 10 predicted proteins | sample 1570161 | NCBI WGS metagenome assembly OGCQ01 (sample SAMEA4384402, study PRJEB24528) | human gut metagenome
CACATCTTCTTCAGAAAGCATTAAAGACAGTTCTTGGAAGTCATGTAGAACAGAAGGGTTCTCTGGTAACACCGGACAGACTTCGTTTCGACTTTGCTCATTTCCAGGCTATGACAGCTGATGAGATCGCACAGGTAGAAGCGCTTGTTAATAAAGAAATCCAGGCTGGTCTTGAAGTCCGTACAGATGTTATGGATGTGGAAGAGGCTAAGAAATCCGGAGCAATGGCTCTGTTCGGAGAGAAATATGACCAGAAGGTACGTGTGGTATCCATGGGCGACTTCTCCAAGGAACTCTGCGGTGGTACTCATGTGGCAAACACAAGCTCCATCATGCTCTTTAAGATCGTTTCCGAATCCGGTATCGCAGCAGGTGTTCGCCGTATCGAAGCTCTGACAGGCAACGGAGTTCTGGAATACTATAAGAAACAGGAAGAACTGCTTCACGAAGCTGCAAAAGCCCTGAAAGCAAATCCTGCAGAGATCGTAGAGAAGATCGGACATCTTCAGGGAGAAGTAAAGGCACTCTCCAGTGAGAACGAATCCTTAAAGAGCAAACTGGCTCAGGGAGCTCTGGGAGATGTTATGGATAAAGTAGTAGAAGTCAAAGGTGTGAAACTCCTTGCTGCAAAAGTAGACGGAGTGGACATGAACGGACTTCGTGACCTTGGAGACCAGCTGAAAGGCAAACTTGGCGAGGGTGTTGTCCTTCTGGCAGCAGTAAACGGTGAAAAAGTAAACCTTCTTGCAATGGCTACTGATGCAGCACAGAAAGCAGGTGCTCACGCAGGTAACCTGATCAAAGCAGTAGCAGCTATCGTAGGCGGTGGTGGCGGCGGACGTCCGAACATGGCTCAGGCCGGCGGAAAGAACCCTGCCAAAGCTCAGGAAGCCGTAGATGCAGCAGCAGGAATCCTGGAAGGTCAGTTAAAATAATTTCAAAAATTAACCAAAAAGATGTTGACGAACCAAGAGCCAATGATATATAATATCACTTGTGCAAGAAAAATACCCAGACAGTTGTATTTTAGCACAATCTACAACTGGAGGGAGGTTAGGTGTGAGTCTATGTCAAACGTAATCGTAAAAGAGAACGAGACTTTAGATAGCGCTCTTCGCAGATTCAAGAGAAGCTGTGCAAAAGCAGGAATCCAGCAGGAAATCCGCAAAAGAGAGCATTACGAGAAACCAAGCGTTCGTCGTAAGAAAAAATCTGAAGCCGCAAGAAAACGTAAATATAATTAATTGTGCGCAAAAATCCCTGGCAGTATGTCAGGGATTTTTAACATTATAAAGTATTACTGTGTTGCGAAATCTGCTGCAGGGCATGAAGCAGACAGGAAAATTTTTGGGGAAAGGAAGCAGGCTTGAAGGCAGAGAAAAATGAAAATTTAAAACAAAAGAAAAACTTTATATTACTGCTGCTCAGAAAATTGCTGAAGCTGCTGTTTAACAGGATTTTTTATGTGGTATTCGCTATGCTTATTCAGTTGGGCTGGATTTTTGTCATGGTTTTGAAGATTGCAGCCTTTTCCCGTTATGTGGATATATTTATCGGGATCGTGGGAGTACTGATCGTTCTCTGGATTGTTAACAAAGAGATCAATCCTTCTTATAAACTGGCCTGGACCATGTTGATCTTAAGTCTTCCCATTCTGGGAGTAACTCTGTATTTTCTCTTTGGAAAATCCAGAATTGCATCTATTATGGACCGTCAGTTCGTGAAAAGGATAGAGGAGAGCAGTGAATTAATGCAGGATGATCCGGAGACTGTCAGCGGCCTTTGGGAGAGAGATCCTTCTGCTGCCATGCAGTCCCATTATATTTCCAGTGCTTCTCATTTTCCGGTACATCAGAATACTTCAGCTGAATATTTTCAGGTTGGGGATGATATGTTTCCTGTATTGGTAAAAGAACTGAAGCAGGCAAAAAAATATATTTTTATCGAATATTTTATTATTAATGACGGAGTGATGTGGCAGACAATTCTGGATATTCTGGAACAGAAGGCTGCAGAGGGAGTGGATGTAAGACTGATCTATGATGGCTTTGGATGTCTGACCACCTTACCTCACAAATATTATGAAGAGCTTCGGAAAAAGGGAATTACCTGCCAGGTATTTAATCCTTTCCGTCCGATCCTTAATATTATCCAGAATAACCGTGACCACAGGAAACTGTGTATCATTGACGGATGGGTAGGATTTACCGGCGGGATCAATCTTTCAGATGAGTATATTAACCAGAAAGAACGATTCGGGCACTGGAAAGATACGGCTATTATGCTGAAGGGAGAAGCGGTCTGGAATATGACGGTGATGTTTCTCCATATGTGGGCAGTGATTGGACGCACAGAGGAGAAAATCGACTATGAAGTATATCTGCCCCACAGAAATCACCAGGAACAGTTTATGGGAAATGGATTTGTACAGCCCTTCTGTGACACTCCGCTGGATGAGGAGATTGTAGGGGAGAATGTATATCTGAATATTATTAATAAGGCCAGACGGTATGTATATATCTGTACACCATATCTAATCATAGATAATGAAATGATGACAGCATTATGTCTGGCTGCCAAAAACGGGGTGGATGTAAGGATCATGACACCTGGTACCCCGGATAAGAAGCTGGTATTTTTACTGACCCAGTCTTATTACAGACAGCTGTTGGAAAACGGAGTAAAAATTTATGAATATCAGCCCGGATTTCTCCATGCAAAAACCTTTGTGTGTGATGACGAGATCGCGGTGGTGGGAACCATCAATCTGGACTACCGCAGTCTGTACCTGCACTTTGAGGACGGTGTGTGGATCTATGGCAATGATGTGATCTGGTCTATGAAGGAGGACTTTGTGCAGACTCTGGAGGATTGTCATACAGTGCCTCTGGAATTCTGCAAAAACCGCAAAATCCCCGTACGTATTATGCAGAATGTACTTCGGGCTTTTGCACCCATGCTGTGATGTGCGGGCAGTAACGCAGCTGTATCTGATTAACAGTTTTGAAAATTGGGAGATTTATGAAGAAATTTAGAACTGTATACCATACAATAAATACACACAGGATTATTCCTGGAAAAACTGTCAGATTTGCAGTGCTGGCAGATCTACATGGACTGGAATTTGGTCCGGGAAATGAACGGTTGATACAAAAAATACAGGAATGCTCTCCGGATGCAGTGCTGGTATCCGGAGATGTGATCGTGCGGAATTGTACAGACACCTTCGATACAGCAGCTGAGCTTTTGACCAGACTGGCAGAAAGTTATCCGGTGTTTTATGCACTGGGAAATCATGAATATAAATTATATACTGCAGATCCCGGAGAGAATGAGCTGGCAGAAGAATATCTGAAATATGAAGAAAGGCTGAAAAAGGCCGGAGTAAGAATTCTGCATAACCAGTGTGAGCTTCTGGAGGCAGAGGGCTGTCCTTTTAATGTGTATGGTCTGGAAATTCCCTTGATTTACTATAAAAAGCCAAAATCCCCCATGCTGCAGACAGAAGAAATCCAGCAGTTGATCGGAAAGCCGGATCAGGATAGGGTTAATCTGTTGCTGGCTCATAATCCCAAATATGGAAATGCTTATTTTGAATGGGGGGCAGACCTGATTTTAAGCGGCCATTATCATGGAGGAATTGTGAGATTTGGACGGAACAAAGGAATACTTTCTCCTCAGTTTCAGTTATTTCCCCCTTATTGCTGTGGGGCTTTTCACAGGAAAAATCAGCATATGTATGTAAGTGCCGGTCTTGGGGAACACACAATTCCGGTGAGAATCCACAATCCCAGAGAGCTGTTGATAGTGGATTGTAGAGGAAGAGAGGAAAAATAATGGGAATCCCCATAAAGCTTGAGGTATTTGAAGGTCCGCTGGATCTGCTGATGCATCTTATTGAGAAAAATAAAATAGATATTTATGATATTCCTATTGTTGAGATCACAGATCAGTATATGGAGTATATCCATGCCATGGAGCGTGAAGATCTGGGGATTATGAGTGAGTTTATGGTTATGGCTGCCACTCTTCTGGATATTAAATGCCGGATGCTTCTGCCTAAGGAAGTAAACGAGGACGGAGAGGAAGAGGACCCCAGGGCAGAGTTGGTGGAAAAGCTTTTGGAATATAAGATGTATAAATTTATGTCTTATGAACTGAAGGACAAAATGGACGAAGCGGCCAATTCTTTTTTTAAGGGTCCTACCATTCCAAAGGAGGTTGCTGTATACAGGGAACCGGTAGACACTTCCCAGCTTCTGGCAGGGCTGACTCTGGAGAAATTAAATGCCATTTACAAATCCATCATCCGCCGCCAGGAGAATAAGCTGGATCCCATCCGCAGTAAGTTTGGAACCATTGAGAAAGAGGAGGTCAGCCTTTCGGAGAAAATGCTGGAGATGAAAGAGTTTGCCAGAACCCATAAAAAGTTCAGCTTCCGGAACCTTCTGGAGCGCCAGTGCTCCAGAGTTCAGGTGATCGTAACCTTTCTCTCTGTGCTGGAGCTGATGAAGATGGGGCACATCCAGGTGGAACAGAAGGAACTTTTTGATGATATTTCCATTGAAGTAAAGACAGATCCGGATACCTGGAAAAATCTGACAGAATTTGCGGAAGAAGCAGAAGAAGGATAAGGAGTATTCAGTGAAAATAAAAGAACTAGAGGGAGCCATCGAGGCAATCCTTTTTGCAATGGGAGAATCGGTGGAGCTGTCCCGTATAGCCAAAGCGATTAATATGGACACCAAAACAACGGAGAAGCTCATTCACAATATGATGGACCGGTATGAGCAGGAGGAAAGAGGAATCCAGATCATAGAACTGGGGGATTCCTATCAGATGTGTACCAGAAAGAAATATTATGAATATCTGATCAATATTGCCCTCCATCCCCAGAAGCCGGTACTTACAGAGGTAATGCTTGAGACCCTTTCTATTATTGCATATAAACAGCCTGTGACAAAGGCAGAACTAGAGAAAATCCGAGGTGTAAAATGTGATCATGCAGTAAATAAGCTGGTAGAATATAATCTGGTAAGGGAACTGGGAAGACTGGATGCACCGGGAAAGCCGATTCTCTTTGGAACCACAGAGGAATTTCTGCGAAGCTTCGGAGTACAGGATCTGGATGAACTGCCTATGCCGGATCCGGTCAAGGTAGAGGATTTTAAGGCAGAGGCAGAAGAAGAGGTCCAGCTGAAACTGGATATATGATCAGAGATCAGGAGGGAACAGTTATGCCAACCACATATGCACATGATTTGTTTGGAAGAGAAGTGTACAGGAGATTGCCATCGGATATGAAGGGACTAATCCGCAGACATGGAGATCTGTACAGGATCGGACTTCATGGACCGGATATTCTGTTTTATTATATGGTTTCCAAAAATCCGGTCACTCAGTTTGGAATTGACATGCACAGAGAGAAGGCAAAGGCTTTTTTTGAAGAGGGAATGAGTCAGGTGCGCCGAAATAAGGATGAAGCGCTTCTGGCATATCTTCTGGGATTTGGATGCCATTATATGCTTGATTCTGCATGCCATCCTTATGTGAACAGGATGGCAGAAGAGGGAGTGATTCCCCACATTGTTTTGGAAAAAGAATTTGACCGTGTGCTTATGGAGGAAACCGGCAGAGATCCGGATCATTATTATCCAGCCTGTGGTATTGTGCCAAGGATGGAATATGCCAGAGTGATCCACAGGGCGATGCCTCTGGTGAAAACAGTAAATATTTATATTTCTGTCAAAATGATGAAGCTTCTGACCAATTTTATGGTATGCGATGATCATGGCAGAAAGCGCCGGATCATAGGGAAACTTCTGAGCTTTGGCGGAAAATCTGTAGGCTCGGTTATTGAGCATTTTATGACTGCAGAAGCAGTGGAACAGGCAAAGGCTCCTATGCCTGAGCTGGAGAGGCTTTATAGAGAGGCCATTCCTGAGACAGTGGAATATCTGAAGGAGCTTTATACCTTAAGGGAAGGGGCTTATCATCTGAGCGCCAGATGGAACCGGACTTATAATGGATGATTTGACAGTACCCTGAACATATTTTTTCTGAACGGATATAGTCATATTCCGGACATGCAGGCATAAATTATCTTATAGATAAGATTTCTGAGCATGTGAGGTGGAATATGAGAATGAAGCATATTGCCGCTGTCATTATTGTGACGGCGGTATTGTTGTTTACACAGACTTATGCTTTTGTGCGGGGAGAGGAGAATGAAATACCTCAGCTGGTAGATATGACGCCGGTTGCAGAGGAGCCGAAGCAACTGTATGCTTTATCTGCTGTTCTTATGGACGGGGATTCTGGCAGAGTACTGTATGAAAAGAATGGGGAAACACCTCTGGCAAATGCCAGCACCACGAAAGTACTTACCTGTATTGTGGCGTTGGAAAGTGCACCGGGAGATGATTATGTTCAGGTTTCTCAAAATGCAGTCTCCCAGTCAGAAGTGAAGCTTGGACTTCAGAAAGGGGAACAGTATTATCTGGAGGATCTGTTGTATTCCCTGATGCTTAAGAGTCATAATGATACTGCAGTTGCAATTGCAGAGCACTGCGGCGGTACAGTGGAAGGCTTTGCCAGAATGCTGAACCGGAAAGCAAAGCAGATAGGATGTGAGGACACTTATTTTATCACACCTAATGGGCTGGATGCAGAGGATGAGAATGGAAAGCACCATACAACTGCAAAAGATCTGGCTCTGATCATGAGATATGCCATCAGAAACCGGACATTTCTCCACATTGCACAGACCAGAGACTATACATTTTCGGAGATTACCGGAAAGAGAACTTTTTCTGTACATAATACAAATGCACTTCTGGACAGGATGGAGGGCGTTCTTGCCGGAAAAACAGGTTATACTTCTCAGGCGGGTTATTGCTATGTATGTGCCTGGGAAAAGGAAGGCAGGACATTTATCGTCAGTCTTCTGGGGTGCGGATGGCCTAACCATAAAAACTATAAATGGAGTGATACAGAAAAACTGCTGAGCTTTGGAGATTATAATTTTGATTATAAAACTTACTGGCAGGAGCCGCAGACAAAAAGAGTCCTGGTGACAGATGGGGCTGCAGATAACTGGGATATGGGAGCGGAAGTTTATCTGAGGGGAAAGTGCAGTGTGACGGCAGAGGACAGGAAAAAGGAAATTCTTCTGAGAAAAGGAGAGACCGTAATCTGCAGGACGGAAATTCCCTCCAAAGTCACTGCACCTGTTGTTAAGGGAGAAAAACTGGGACGTATTGCTTATTATCTGGATGGAAAACTGATAGATGATTATCCGGTTTATGCAGAGAAATCCGTGGAGAAGATCAGCTTTAAATGGTATGCGGAAAAGGTATTTCATGACTTTTTCCATTAACGGAAATAATTTAATGGTTTAAAGGGTTGAAATATTGAGGCGATATTGATATAATAAATCCCAACAGCAAAAATTACAGGAAAGACAGAGGAAAGAGATATGGATCAGTTAGAAATACTCAGAGAGAGCCTTGGACAGTGTGATGAGATCATCCTGGATGCCCTGATCATGCGAAACAGAATCGTAGAGGACATCATGGCATATAAAGAAGCCAATGGGCTTCAGATCCTGCAACCGGAGCAGGAAGCAAAGCAGAAAGAATGGCTTGAGAACAGAATGGAAGGCAGACGCCATAAAGACGAGGTAGCTGATGTATTTGACTGCATCCGCACTAACAGTAAACGTATCCAGGCAAGAAAGCTCTTCAACTACAACATCGTACTGATCGGTTTCATGGGTGCGGGAAAATCCACAATTTCTGATTTCCTTAAGAATGTATTTGCAATGGATGTGGTAGAGATGGATCAGATTATTGCCCAGAGACAGGGAATGAGTATTTCCGATATCTTCGAGACATACGGTGAGCAGTATTTCCGTGATCTTGAGACAAATCTGCTTATTGAAATGCAGTCCCGCAGCAATGTGGTGATCTCCTGTGGCGGTGGTACTCCTATGAGAGAGTGCAATGTAATAGAGATGAAGAAGAATGGACGGGTTGTGCTCCTTACTGCGAAACCGGAGACAATCCTGGACCGTGTCAAAGACAATCACGACCGTCCGCTGATTGAGAACAACAAGACAGTTCCATTTATCGCAGACCTGATGGAGAAACGCCGTGCCAAATACGAGGCGGCAGCTGATATCATCATCGAGACAGATGGCAAGAACGAACTGGAAATCTGCGAAGAACTGGTACACAGACTCCGCACCATGGATGAGTAAATTACAATAAAAGACATCCGCTGAGAATTTTATAATTCTAAGCGGATGTTTTTTTGTGTCAGCTTGTCTTATAATCCCATTCCTTCTGTGCCTGCTCAATCACGTACTTTTTAAATGCTTCCACAACCGGCGGATGATAAACATTCTTTAACATTGCCATATAGAAGTTTCTCTGCCAGCTTGGAGAAACTAAGGGAAGGATCTTTACATTCAGAGACTGCAGGATTGGAATATTGGGAGCTACGCAGATTCCAAAGCCGTTGGAGACAAAGCCTGCAGCAACCTGATCCTCGTCAATCTCATAAGCCACATCCGGTGTCTGCCCGATACATTCAAATAGTCCGTCAATGATCTGTCGCAGACCACTTCTCTTCTTAAATATAATCTGTTTATAAGGAATGGTATCCTCCAGCCGTACTTCATCCTTTGCTGCCAGTGGATGCTCCAGAGGTACGATCACAACCAGCTCCTGTCTGGCAACTGGAATAAACTCAATCAGCGGCTCATTATCAAGTTTGGAACAGAACCCCAGATCATATTTCTTCTCTTTTAATCCATTCAGAATATCAGATGTTAAAACTTTATCACAATACAGATTAAAATCTATCTTTTTAGTAGGATTTTCCTCCAGAAATCCCCGCATGATCTTAGGGAGAAAATCAATTCCCAGTGTACGCAGGAATACCACATCAATGCAGCCTTCCCCTTTGCCTGCCAGCTTCAGACTGTTCACAGAAGAGTCCAGACGGTTCAGTACCTCTTCCACGTCATTCAGGAAAACTTTTCCATACTTGGTAAGAGTAACATTCCTTCCATTTTTTTCAAACAGTTTCACGCCCAGTTCTTCCTCAAGAGTGGAGATCGCATAACTCAGCGAAGGCTGGGTGATCGCCAGAATATCAGCGGCTTTTGTGTAATGTTCAATATGAGCCAGCGTAGAAAAGTACCGCAGATGATACAGGTTCATAGAAAAACTCCTTTCTCTGATAAGTATTTTATAAGTGACTATATTTTATGTGCAGGCTTTCATAGTTCCTTAATGCTCCGGAAAACTATAATTATAGTCACTCTTGCACAAATAACCCGCGCGATATTTGTCATATACGTAGATTATACCATGACGTATTGAAAAAATCTATGAATTTAAAGGACAGAACTAATTTGTTTTATATTTAACAAAGATATATAATGCTTATATAAAAAAGATACAAAATAATTCCGGAATAAATAGAAAAATTATGCGATTTTATGAGGAGGACATAAGATGTCAAAAGAATTTCCAATTACAATCAGTTCCTGGACACTGGGAGATCAGTGCAAATTTGAAGACAGAGTGATCGCTGCAAAGAACGCAGGATACGAAGGAATCGGCCTTCGTGCAGAAACTTATGTAGATGCGTTGAATGAGGGACTTTTTGACAAAGACATTCTTGCTATTCTGGACAAACATGGTATGAAAGTAACAGAGGTTGAGTACATCGTACAGTGGGCAGAAGAACACAGATCTTACGAACAGAAATACAAAGAACAGCTCTGCTTCCATATGTGTGAATTATTTGACGTAAAACAGATCAACTGTGGTCTGATGGAAAACTACTCCGTAGAATATACTGCTCAGAAATTAAGAGAATTATGCCAGAGAGCAGGAAAATACATCATCGGTGTTGAACCAATGCCATACAGCGGAATCCCGGATATGAAAAAAGGCTGGGCAGTTGTAAAGGCAGCTGACTGTGAGAACGCCAAACTGATCATGGATACCTGGCATTGGGTAAGGGCAAACCAGCCGGTGGACCTTTCTGTGATCGAAGAGATTCCGGCAGATAAAATCGTATCCATCCAGATCAATGATGTATGGGAAAGACCATATGCGACCCCGATTTTAAGAGATGAATCCATGCATGACCGTCTTGCTCCCGGAACAGGAATCGGATGTACAGCAGCGTTCGTTAAGATGGTAAAAGAAAAAGGAATCAAACCAAACGCAATCGGCGTAGAAGTTATCAGCGATGCAATCCTTGCACAGGGCCTTGAATATGCTGCAAACCATACATATGAGAATACAAAGAAAGTGCTTGAGGAAGCATGGCCGGAAGTACTTCAGTAAAAAGAAAAGGAGAAGGTCACATGAAATTTAATGCAATGTTTCAGCCGATCAACATCGGTCCAATGACAGTAAAGAACCGCTTCGTAGTTCCGCCAATGGGAAACAACTTTGCAAACACAGACGGAACCATGAGCGAACAGTCTGCAGCTTATTATCGTGAAAGAGCAAAGGGCGGCTTCGGTCTGATTACAATCGAAGCAACAGTAGTACATAAAGGTGCAAAGGGCGGTCCCCGCAAACCATGTCTTTATGATGACTCTACAATTGAAAGCTTCCGCAAGGTAGTAGATGCCTGTCATGCAGAGGGAGCAAAGGTTTCCGTACAGCTTCAGAATGCAGGTCCTGAAGGAAATGCAAAGAACGCAGGTGCACCGATCGAGGCAGCTACAAGCATTCCGTCAGACTGTGGAAGAGATACACCAAAGGAAGTTACAACTGAAGAAGTTTATGAACTGGTAAAAGGCTATGGCCTCGCAGCAAAGAGAGCCATGGAAGCAGGCGTAGATGCAGTTGAGATCCATATGGCACACGGCTATCTGGTAAGTACCTTCCTTTCTCCAAGAACAAATAAGAGACTGGACGAGTTCGGCGGTTCCTTTGAGAACAGAATGCGTTTCTCCCGTCTGATCATCGAAGAAGTTAAAAAGATGACAGAAGGAAAGATCGCAGTTCTTGCAAGAATCAACAGCAGTGACGAAGTGCCGGGTGGTCTTGATGTCCATGACAGTGCTGCAATCGCTGCATATCTGGAAGGCTGCGGACTGGATGCCATCCATGTATCCAGAGCTGTTCACATCCGCGATGAATTTA
>OGCQ01004543.1_pt1 | contig 11165 bp, 5 predicted proteins | sample 1570161 | NCBI WGS metagenome assembly OGCQ01 (sample SAMEA4384402, study PRJEB24528) | human gut metagenome
ATTCTGGTGCACAGTTCTTTTACAACAATCTCTATCCCGCCCTCACGGGACAGTCGTTTTTGTCCGAACATGGACACTGCATATTTATCTTTCATAATACTCTCCAACCAATATTATCTCCTCTGCACCTTTATATCTATGTACACATCTACTCTTTACAAATAGCATTTTTTCCTCTTGCCGCTCACGCGGCTAAGTGTTTTCTTATGCTGTCGTATCCAAATACTCCAGCAATCAAGTCTTTTCTCGATATTTCGTCTATTTTTCCACATATCTTTATCCAGACAGGTTCACTCAACAAAATCAGTCGAACTTTTCCTCACTTTTCATCGGCGCATATTCATACGCCGTACTCTCCCCCCTCTACATCAAAGTGTTAATCTGTTGAATAAACCCGTTTTTTCACTTCTATTTTGCCAGATTTTCCAATTCCATCTTTTTTGTAATAATCATACAAGAAAACCCATCATTCTTATCGCAAACTGCACAATGATTTATTCATCTTTTATGATGTCTACACGACAGAATATTAGTAATTTCCGTCCGTTACTCAACACCACGCAGATAAATGCAGTTATCAGTATTAACGTCCTACTGCACAAAACATGATTTTCAGAGTAAAATGCAGCGCATATTTATGCAAAAGTGCTTATATTTGTATGTATATTCAACTCCACCATAGACCATCAGACCTCAACTGATTTTGTTGAGTAGACATTTCTCCATTTTCTCCACACAAAACAGCGGATAGGTTCTTCCCGTCCGCTGTCATCATTTCTCACACCGATCCATCCTTCCTAATCACCACCATCACCGTCTTCAGCAATATCTTCAAATCCATCCCAATATCCCAATTCTCAATATATTCCCGATCCAACCTCACCACTTCCTCAAAATCCGTAATATCACTTCTCCCACTAACCTGCCACATTCCGGTAATCCCCGGCTTTATCGCCAGTCGCGCTCTGTGATGTAGTTCATAGAGATTTGTTTCAGATATTAACGGTGGCCTGGTTCCCACAATGGACATATCCCCTTTCAGCACATTGAAAAACTGAGGGAATTCGTCAATACTTGTACGCCTTATAAAGTCACCAATGCCAGTTTTCCGAGTCCCATCCGGCAAAACCTTATTTCCGATAACCCTGGGATCGAAATCCAGCTTGAACATTTTTCCATCCCCTAATTTGTTATCCTTCATAAGCTCTGCTTTTCGTTCTTCTGCATTCATGTACATACTGCGGAATTTATACATTTTGAATTTCTTTCCGTTCTTTCCCACACGCTCCTGGGAAAAGAAGATGGGTCCCGGTGATGCAATGTAAATAGCCGGTGCTACAAAAATAAGCAGGATGGCGGTAAAGATGCAGCCTACCAGTCCTCCTGCTATATCCATTAATCTTTTCAGAAATAGCTGGCGGGATGAAGCATAATTAATGCTTGTAGTCAGTACCGTATAATTACCGATTTTTTCCACAAACTGTCTCTTACCTGATTCACTGTTGATTTTTGCCAGATTCAGATGAACGGTCACTCCTGTCTCTGCAAACTGTTCCAACAACTTATCCGGGTAAGGGATTTCCTCAGGTGTGACTACCAGTACCTCATCGATCCATTCCCTGCACACATATTCTGCAACGTTTTCCTCACTGGCTACTACCTGAATGCCTGCAACTTTCTGTCCGGTCAGATCACGGTCAAGCAATACCACTCCAGAAATTACATATCGGGAGTAATTCTGTTCCTGAACATTCCGGATTACCCTGGCAGCCATCTTCTCAGTAGTTACAATAAGCAAGGAGTGGTTTCCCACTTCCTTTCTCCTGCTTTGCAGAAATTTTTTCCACAGGATTCTGGTAATATAAGCCAACAAAGTATAAAGCAAAAATGTCAGGATCATGACCAATCTGGAATACATCTGCCCCTGCTGTATGAGGAACAGATAAAGGACAGACACAGCTCCCATCACAATGCTCTGATAAGCTGTGATCAGAAATTCCCGGTAATATCCTCTCTTCAGCACATTTCTCAGAGTACCCAGCATAAAAAGGACTGCAATATCTGCAACCTCTATATAAATTGACATATTCCGATAAATCATGGTCTGATAGGGATTAAATCCATACCCACTTAATCCATAAGCCAGCACAAATGCCAGCTGCAGGCAAATCATATCCAACAGGATAAAATCCCAATGCTTCAGCCATCCATCCGTATCTTTTCTATACACGTTTTCATATTCTCCTTCTTGTTACGTTTTCTCCTTCTTCTGAATCACATCGGACACTCTTCTAGTGTGCCGACAAGTTGATTTTTGAAAAAATCTCCAAACCCGCATATAGTGTCTGTATTCCATCTGCCACAGGCAGTTCCAGTCTGGCCAGTCTCTTATGACGGTCGATTTTGCGGATCATTTTCTCCTTTCCTCGCAAGGGGCCTTCCGTAATATAAGTCTGTCCTTCCCGGATATGTCCTCTGGACATGTGCAGATGCTGTTTTTCTCCCAGAAATCCTCTGAGAAAACTTTCCTGCTCCGGCAGAAGCTCTATGGATTTCTCTGCAATGCTCCTGCTCATGTCTGCCGTTGGCTGCCATTGTCCCAGAAGTTCCTGCAGTCTGTCCTTTTCAGCAGTCTCAATGAGAAAGGCCTGAGAAAATATTGGTTTCTGCTCCATATGCCAGGCTCCCTGATATTTCTTCATGCAGTCATAGGTGGGTAAGTAAAGTCCTGTCCTTTGGCTGTCAGGAACATTTGTCTGAAGAAATTCCAGCATTTTCGCTAAATTCTGACCTTCACACTGACATAAAGACCACATGCAATTCCCCCTTCTTCCTTCCAGAAAATTTCGTGGAGTATGTTACTCTACGAAAAAAGCCTGGAAGCATTGGTTTTACGCAATGCTTCCAGGCTTTTGACGGAGAATCTGACCAGAATACTGACGGCTTAAAGAGAGGAAAATCCAGATGCAGTACACCCCTCTACCCATCTTTTTTTCTCTGGCAGAAGTGAAAATATGTATAAAAAAGGGCACTTCCATGCCCTATATTATGCTATTTTCTCCAAAATTTGATAGAATATAACAGTATTTTCTATGTAGGACTTGAAAATCAGGTCAGATTGAGGTATTATTTGTCTATATGTGAAGATTGAATGAAAAGAGAGCTTTCGTAGAGTAACATACTCTGCGAATTTTTTTATTTATATGACATTTTTTTCGACAAAAAGGGAGCTGCTTTTTTACGGCAGCTCCCTTTTGATTCAGATATCTGGGAACCATATGGTTCCCAGATCATCAGATATTCTGTTTTTGTCTTATTTCGCAACAAAGTTCACGATCTTGTTCGGCACGTAAATCTCTTTGATCAGGTTCTTGCCTTCCAGGAAGGAGGCAATTCTTTCATCTGCTTTGGCAATCTCGAAGGCTTTTTCCTTTTCGCAGCCATTAGGGATTACGATGGTGCCTCTTACCTTACCGTTGACCTGTACACCGATTTCAATGGTCTTGGCAATGGTTTTGCCTTCATCATATTCCGGCCATGGTGCTACTGCCAGCAGGCCTTCTCCACCGATGAACTCCCAGATTTCCTCACAGATATGAGGTGCAAATGGGCTGAGCAGTTTGATGAAAATAGCCAGGTCGTCCTTACTTAAGTGTCCCTCTGCTGTGATCTCGTTGATCAGGGTCATAAGGCTGGCGATGGCTGTGTTGAATTTCAGATTCTCAATATCTCCGGAAACCTTTTTAATGGTGCGGTGAAGCTTCATTTCAAGCTCATCGGATACGGATTCTTCGCTAAGGATATCTGTCAGTCCTGCCACACGGTCCAGGAATTTCTTGCATCCCTTTACAGAGCTTTCGCTCCACGGAGTAGCTGCACCGTAATCACCCATGAACAGTACATAGGTACGAAGAGTATCTGCACCGTATTCCTCTACAATATCCAGCGGGTCTACTACGTTGCCCTTGGATTTACTCATCTTGTCACCGTCCGGTCCCAGGATCAGTCCCTGGATGGAACGTTTTGCATATGGTTCCGGTGTGTTCACTACACCCAGATCATACAGGAAATGATGCCAGAATCTGGAATAGATCATATGTCTGGTAACATGCTCCATACCACCGTTGTACCAGTCTACAGGCATCCAGTATTTCAGTTTGTCCATATCTGCCAATGCATTTGCATTGTGGGGATCTGTATATCTCAGGAAATACCAAGAGGATCCTGCCCACTGAGGCATGGTGTCTGTTTCTCGTTTTGCTGCAGCGCCGCATTTCGGACAGGTGCAGTTTACGAAAGAGTCAATCTTTGCAAGTGGAGACTGTCCGTCTTCCCCTGGCTCAAAGTCCTTAACATCCGGCAGACGCAGAGGCAGTTCCTTTTCCGGAACTGCTACAACACCACAGTTCGGGCAATGGATCAGCGGAATGGGCTCACCCCAGTATCTCTGACGGTTGAATGCCCAGTCTTTCATCTTGTACTGAACACCTGCTTTACCGATGCCTTTCTTTTCCAGTTCTTCCAGCATACGCTCAATGGAGTCTTTTTTCTTTGTATATCCGTTGAGGAAATCGGAGTTTACCATCTCGCCGTCTCCTGTGTAGGCTTCTTTGGAGATGTCTCCGCCTTTGATTACTTCAATAATATCAATGCCGAATTTCTTGGCAAAATCATAGTCACGCTGGTCATGGGCAGGTACTGCCATAATAGCGCCTGTGCCATATCCCATCATTACATAATCTGCAATGTAGATTGGGATTTTCTTGCCGTTTACAGGGTTGATACCCTCAAGTCCCTGAATCCTTACTCCTGTTTTTTCTTTTACAAGCTGGGTTCTCTCGAACTCTGTCTTCTTGGCACACTCATTACGATATGCAGTGATCTCATCCATGTTTCCAACTTTGTCTGCATATTTATCAATGATCGGATGCTCCGGTGCGATTACCATGAAGGTAACACCGAACAGGGTGTCCGGTCTGGTTGTGTAGATTTCCAGTTTCTCATCAATTCCGTCTACATCAAAGTTGACAAAAGCACCTTTGGATTTGCCGATCCAGTGAACCTGCTGCTGTTTTACGTTCTCCGGATAGTCTACGTGATCCAGACCTTCCAGAAGCTTATCTGCATACTGGGTAATTCTTAAGTACCATACATCCTTGGACTTCTGAACTACATCGCTGTGGCAGATATCACATTTGCCACCCTGGCTGTCCTCATTGGAAAGGACTACCTTACAGTGTGGGCAATAGTTTACCAGTGTTCTGTCACGGAATACCAGACCTTTTTCGAACATTTTCAGGAAGATCCACTGTGTCCATTTGTAATAATCCTCGTCTGTAGTATCAATCACGCGGTTCCAGTCAAAGGAGAATCCTACTCTCTTTAACTGGTTGGAGAATCTCTTAATGTTCTCATCTGTGATGATACGTGGATGTGTGCCTGTCTTTACTGCGTAGTTCTCTGTAGGAAGACCGAATGCATCAAATCCGATGGGGAAAAGTACATTGTATCCCTCCATACGACGTTTTCTGGAAATAACCTCCAGACTGGAATATGCTTTAATATGTCCTACGTGCATTCCTGCACCACTTGGATATGGAAACTCTACTAAACCGTAGAATTTAGGTTTGTCGCTGTTGTCCTTGGCTTCAAAGACTTTGGCTTCTTCCCATTTTGCCTGCCACTTGGGCTCGATCTTTTTAAACAGGTATTTCATTTTATACTTCCTCCAACATACTATGATCACTGCCCAATAGAAGCACAGCAACCATTCATTACCTATAAAAACTCATTTTATTTTAATTCATGATAGAGCGTTTGTCAATGTAAGTCCTTCCCGATTCCTACTATTTTATTACAATTCTCCTGATCTGGGACCAGCGGGTGAAATTCTTGACGTAGCCCTTTGTATAGGCGTGGCCGGTAAGGTAATAGGTTCCCGGGCGTACCTTTTCAAAGGTGATGGTGCTCTTTGTCTGGTTTTTTACTACGTAGCTGTAGCTGCCTACTCCTGTATAGGCTCCTTTGTCATTTTTATATACCTGTTTGGAGAGTACCCAGTCTGTGCCTGTGGCACTCTTAGGCAGCTTAAAGCTTACGGTTGTGTTTCTTGTTTTTCCCTGACTGGAGGTTTTTACTGATTTTACAGTCGGTGCCTGGGCTGCTGCCCCTGTCTTTATGGTAACCTTCTGTAAGGGTGCCCATTTGCTCAGAACCTTGGTGGTGGAAAATTCTGACTGATAAGTATAACTGTGTACACCAATATACCAGGTGCCTGCAGGCAGTCCCTTCAGGATCAGCTGACTGCTATCTCCGGAATATCTGGTCTGTACCTTTACATAATCTATCGGTTCCCCTTCTTTTTCGCTTCTGGCTGCAACCACATCATAGCCATCCACCTTCTGTGGATTTGTCAGTGTCAGTCTGACATCACATTTTTTCACCTGTGTTTTTGCGATTTTAGGGGTTTCAGGCGTTACTGCCTTTACTTCAATGGCCGTGCCCTCTGACCATGGGCCGTATTCCGGCTGTCCTTCCACAGTTCTGTAAGCCCTACAGTACAGAAGATGGCTGCCTGCAGGCAGATATTTCAGATTTACGGTACCCTCTGCCATTTGGGCTGCAGGTACTGTCATCCGGGCTGTATAATTCTCTTTTTCCAGATCCTCTGCTGTGGCAGCTGTCACAAGTTCATATCCTTCTGCCTCATTGGAAAAGTCCCTCAGGCTGACCCGCACATAGTTGGTGATCACCTTAACCCAATAAAGATCAAAGACCGGTCTGTTCAGTGCCTGATAAGCATCTACCTGTACCTGGATCTGCAGGGTGGTATCCATTTCCGTGTTATTTTCCCCGTCTTCCAGATCCAGATGACCGGTTACCGTAAACTTCTGAGCTTCTTTATTTTGGGGATCATAATCACATCCGTCCACATCCCAAATAATCCCTGCCGGAAAGGTTGTTTTCTCACCATTCTTCTCTGCTCCATAGACTACGGTCTGTGCAGGCAGGTGAAGAGCCTCTGCTGTTTTGGCCACACCGTTGGTAATTCCTGTCACAGGCTCCACAGGAGCAGTCAGTCCCTGATAAGTACGGGCGCCTACCCGGAAAGAGCTGTAAAGATTTTCTGTTGTCTTCTCTCCTGCTGCAGTTCTGGCAGTAACTGTGACCTGGAAGGAATGCTCTCCCGCTGCCAGTCCCTTTTGAGGCAAAAGCCGCAGTTCTGTGCTCTCTCCGGGAGCCAGACGGGTATTACCGGAAAGGGTTACACTGCATCCCTGGCTGCGGTTGAAGGTCAGATCCAGATCCTTGTCTGACACATTTTTCAGAGTATAGATTTTGGCCTCCGGCAAAGTTTTGTAGCCCCACTGTAGCTCAGGAAAGGCTGATGTGTCATTTTCTGTAATTTCCAGATTTTTCTTCTCTACAGGATTCAACTCTCTGTTCATGGTAACATGTACCGGATATCTGCTGCCGTCATCTGCCAGGAAATCAAAGGTTTCATCAAAGGTTCCGTATTCCTCTCCTGGCAATACATAGAACTGGAGGCTTTCCCCTGGCTTCAACAGTCTCTGCACATCCTGTTCTTCAAAATCCTCTGAATTCCTTGCGCTCTGGCCGTCAACTGTAAAATGCTCCAGACCTGAAGCATCCACGCTGATCCTGGTTTCCTTTTTGCCGGAATTTCTCACAGAAACATATTTTTCCACACGGAATTCCGGATCATAGAAATCATCCTCTGTAAAACATATCTCCGGATGATCTACTGTCAGATCATATTCCTTCTCAGAGGAGGCTCCCAGGATCACCTTCAGGGTTACCTGGCAGGAAGCGCCCTCCTTTGTGGTAAAGGTAAGATTCTCCTCATATTTTCCTGCAGTCAGGTTTTTCTTCAGTTCTGCCTTCAGGGTTACATAGGCTCCTGTGGGGATCTCCGTATCCTCATCCACATATGCATAGGAAAGATCAAAATACCGGCTCTCCGGAAGCTTACCCACATGGAGTGCTTCTGTGCCTGTATTCTGAAGGGAAAAATCCCGATTAATCTGCTGTCCCTCTGCATAGATTCCCAGGTCGATCTGAGAATTCTCTGAGGTCAGTCTGTATTTCTCTTCCGGCCGTTCTGCCTCAATGATCGTCAGGTCCAGATCACAGGCTGCTCTTCCTGTGTTGTTATCTGCCTGTACTGTAAAGTGAAAATAACCATCCTTTTGGGGAACTCCGCATAGCAGGCCTGTCTGAAGCAAAGTCAGGCCCGGGGGAAGCTGGCTGCCGGAAGCCAGGCTCCACCTCACATCCGAATCCGCCTGCAGCTGTACCTTATATTCTTTTCCCACCTGTCCATAATCCAGCATGGAAGTCAGGATTCCGGGAATACTCTCTGTGCCATCCCCAAAGGATTCCCCTGCAGAAAAGGCATCTGCACCCCAGGCTGTGTAGGGTGTGGTAACAGTCATTGCAGCTGCCAGTATCAGGGCAGCCAGTTTTCTATTATTTTTCATACTAATTTTCCTGCTTTCTGAGATTAATATGATTCCAGTATATCATTTATCCCGCCATTGTCAATCAGTACAGGGTATTTTTACCAAAATATCATTTTCGGTACATAGAAGAAATTCTTCCAATATTATATCCCGGAACCTGTGATTTCCAGTTTCCTGCCTGACTATTTAATACCTTTTCTGTATATTTCAGTGATTTAGAACCATCCATATTAGCGAAAATGTTATACGCCGTTTTCTTTTTTCCATTGGCATCTTTTAATCCCATAGCCAGCCCCAGGGCAACTTCATGGGCTTCATCTTTATAACTTCTTATAATAAACGCATCAATCATCGGATTACATGCCGCTTTGTAATAGGCCAGTGCAATTGCTGCTGCTTGATTTGCCTGTCCATTTGTAGAAGAAAATCCCTGTTCTGAAAGGATTATTCTTGTTTGGGATCCAAACTTGTTTTTCACATAATCAGTAAGTGTCTGGATATTACGCATAGTAATGAATGTAGTTGAATTTGCATCATTAGTAAACATAGACGCATTTGCCCCTGACCAAAAACATGGATCTGAAAGCGGCTGGTTATATGCATGATATGCCAGGTTCCAGTTTACTCCTTCCTGCAGACCTGAGATTTTTGATGCAAAGCTATCCAAGGTTGATCTTGCACTATAGCAGACATTAAAAGCATTTTTCCGGTTCCAGCAGTTATCCAGGCAGATAAATACTTTGGAACTTCCACGGCTGCTTCGTACGGCATTATACAGACAGCGAAAAGCCTCCGAGTACATATCAATAAATTTATTAAAGCTGACATTTCCTACATAATAATAACCGCTTGCACTGTTCACCTCATTTCCAAGGATCCAGTTGCTTATATAGCAATTATTCTGACCAAACTTCTCTCCCAGATATGCAAAGATCGCTTCCATAGTCTGTCTTGTTGTACTGTTATCCGTATTCCATCCATAATAAGCAGTTTCAGCATAGGGACTGTTTCCTACAGTAAGGTTTTGTGTATTGAAATTTTTGTCAATACTGATCTGCGCAGTCACCTGGATCCCCTTTGCATTGCACTGCTGAACAAGATATACATATCCGAGCATACTGTTGAAATGATAGGTTTTCCCATTGTATTTATAGGTCTCCACTCCACTGTCTTTTCTCATCAGATCGGAAATATATAAATTAAAAAATACTGTTTTAGACTTTGTATCTGCCAGCTCCTTGACATCGGTTGACTGAATCCCTTTTTTCGTCTTAGGTACAAAATATGCAGTCCTATTTGCAGAAAGCTTTTCCGGGGCGCTGACGTAACTTTTGAGACTGATCACACTATAGGCTGATTTAGTTTTTTTTACACCTATGGCAAACTTCCCCTGTGCATATTCCGGATGTCCGGAAATATCCAATTGAAACGTAACCTTTCCATTTTGTTTCTCCGGCTTCTTTACTTTAGACACTGCTTTTTTTACTTTACCGGAATTGGAATCAACTAATACCAGATAGTAATAACTGTCTGCACTTTTAACATAGTTGGAAACCATTGCAGAAGCAGTGATTGTATTTACCTTTGTTCCTTTTACAGAATTCAATGCTGCTACCTTTGCTGACGGGCTGATCTCTTTGATCCATTTCGCGTATAATGTGATCGCACCTTTAGAGCCCTTTTTAATCACAGTTACCTTAGTTTTATACTTTTTATCCGCATACCATCCAGCAAAATGATATCCGGAACGGGATGGCTTTTTTAATTTAATTTCATCTTCAGAGGTATATGTGTCAGGGTTAGTTTTATTATTTTTTCCTTTATTGAGCTTGTACGTGATTTTATATTCCGGTGCCTTCTCCCAGACCGCATACAGGGCTATTACCGGATTTTTACTATCCGCCTCATTTTCCTCTGCAGACGGTATTTCTATAACTTCTATTTCTGCTGCCTGCTCTTCTGTATCTACTGCCTGCATTTCTTCCTGCGCAGGACTTTCTAATCCATCCGCTGATGTTTCAGAATCCGACTGTCTTAAATTGATATCAGAACCTGTATCACTTTCTGCTTCCTCTCCTGCTTCCTGAACTGATACATCCATATCCGCTGATACAAGCAGCTCTTTAATAGGATCTCCGGGTTTAAAAGCTTTACCACTCCCGTCTTCCTTTGTATTCCATTCTTTGAAAATATATCCTTTCCTTTTCAAAGCTTCTGGAGCTTTTGCTGTATCTGCTCCTGTATACGATATTACATATGTTTTTTCCAGCTTTCCCTCACTGAAAAGCTGCATTACATACCCCTCCGCGGACTGTCCGGAATAAACAGGATCTCCGCCTGGCTCCTTATCCTCTGCCGGAGTCTCCTGCCTGTTTTCAAAAGCATCATCTAATTCCTGTTCCAATTCTCCAGCACCAAACTCATCTCCACTTTCAACAGTAGGATCATTTTCTGTTTCATCGCCTGCCTCAAAGACTGGCGGTTCCGCATTTCCCGCGGAGAACTCCGCAGCCCACAGCGCCTGTGGCGTACAGATTATCATGGTAATTGCCAATCCGAGAGATAAATACTTTTTCCACCTTTTCATATACTTTTTCCTCCATTTTGTTGTGAACCTCACATGGCTAAAGTCACGTGCTTCCAGACGCTTTAGGCGTCAGACTGAATATCGGCGGATACGCC
>OGCQ01004562.1_pt1 | contig 11100 bp, 11 predicted proteins | sample 1570161 | NCBI WGS metagenome assembly OGCQ01 (sample SAMEA4384402, study PRJEB24528) | human gut metagenome
ACTGCACTCGGATTGTGTGTAATTATAGGCAGATGCACAATAAAAATAATAACTCGGTTTTCCGTTTCTCACATCTTTGTTTCTTCTGATTGCATGATGGCAGATACCACACTCCAAAATTCCTTCCAGAACATTCGCATATCCAGGATTCCCCTGTTTCTTTTTCCACACTTCCCTGTTTCTTTCTTTAATTATCTGTATCTGACAGAAAACTTCTTTTTCAATGATTGCTTCATGCGTATTTTCTTTTATTTCCCATGTCTCCTCTTCCTTTTTTCCATGCTTTTCTCTGGAATAGATAGAATAATTATATTTTCCCTGTACCATGTCCCCGATATAAACACGGTTATACAATATACGGTTAACTGCCTGCGGCTGCCATAAAATATCTCCACTATTCTTATATTTTGTCCAGCCTTGTTCCATTGCATATTTACTGGGAGAAGAAACGTTTTCCTGATTCAGCGTACACGCTATCTTATAAGAACTCATTCCCTGCATTTTCATTTTAAAAATCCGTCTTACAATGTCTGCCGCCGGCTTATCAATAATAAAATGATTATCTACCACAGTATATCCATACGGTGCCTTGTTTCCAATAAAATGACCCTGTTCCTTTTTCGCTTTAAAAGCAGATAATATCTTTTTTGATATATCTTTAGAATAGTAATCATTCGCCAGATTTTTAAAGTCTGTAATAAGATCTTTTTCAGGAAAAATCTCATTCTTACTGTCAAAATTATCATTGACTGCAATAAAACGAACACCCATGAATGGAAATATCTTTTCAAGATAATCACCTGCCTCCAGATAATTCCTTGCGAATCTTGATAAATCCTTTACAATAATGACTTTAATTTTTCCCTCTTTGGCTTGTTTTAACATTCTTTGAAAGTCAGGTCTTTCAAAGTTTGTTCCACTATATCCATCATCAATGAACTCTTTAATGGGGAATGCAGAAAATTCAGACTTTGATTGAATATATTGTCTTAATAATATTCTCTGATTCCTTATACTGTTGCTTTCCTCTTGATCCCTATCTTCATCGGATAACCGTAAGTATATTGCAATATACTTATCTTCTCGCATCATAACAAAGCCCTTCCTCTTCCATTCCTTTTTCAAAGATATCTGCAAACCAAAATTTAATTTCCAGCTCTGTTTTTGAATAGATATAGATTCCCTCAATGAAATTTTCTACAATTTCTCTGGTAATCTCTTCCAACTTAGTATGATGGAGCAATTGACGTCCCCATTCTATTCTTATCCTTAATTTTTCCAATATATCTTCTTTATATTGTTGAAACTCTATAAGTTCTCTTTTACTTTCTTTTTCTTCCTCTTCGTAGATCGCTTTTACTTCCTGATAGGAGTCTTTATCCAAAATTCCTAATGCATAGTTCTCAAAAGCCGTCTTTTTCTTATCTTCGTACTGCCGATATTTTTCAGATAATCTTTTGGCTCTATCCTCTAATTCCTTGCAAAGTTGACGATAGAATGTTTTCCCATATTTTTCCATACAGCTTTCTGCAAGTCCAACTTGATACAAAAATGCAGCCTTTATTGCCTCCAATACGGCATCTTCACGAAGATAAGAAAGCGAACATCCCTGATATTCTTGCGGAGCATTTGGACATGAATAGGTCAAATAAGTTCGTGTTTCTTTTCCAACGCTTTCTCTGCGTAATCTTTTTCCACACTTTGCACAGAATATTTTTCCTAGAAGGGGACCGTTAGCTGCTTTGGTTTTATTTGGGTTCCTTTCCCAATGCTCTTTCAGATGTATCCATCTTTCTTTTAGTTGTACCTGTGCCATATCATATAAAGATCTTTCAATGAGCGGTTCCATTACTCCAAAAATAATTTCCCAGTTATCCTTAGGGATCAGCCGTAATGGGATATTTTCACATAATGCCTGCTTGGTTTTGCCATAAGCCAACGCTCCAATACAGGCTGGATTTCTCAAAATTCCCATAACGGTACTTTGCAGCCATATAGGTTTCCTTCTTTTTTTTGCATACTTTTTTGCTCTATAATAGCTTTCAGCCGGTGTAGGAATCTCTAAATGATTTAGAATTCTTGTAATTTCATATGTACTTTTCCCTTCAATCGCATAAAGAGAAAAAATTTTACGCACAATGTCCCCTTCCGGCTGATACGGCACTAATTTCTTGGAAGATTCATCGGAACGCCGGTATCCATATGGTGGTCTGCTGCCCCAAAATTCTCCTTTTTCTCTGGAAGTCTTATGTGCCTGAATCAACTGTTTGGAAACAATCCTCGCATAATAGTCATTCATAAAATGCTTTAAAATCCGGGATACTCGATCTTTTTGACAAGACGGATTCTCACTGTCATACTCATCCATGTTACAACGCATTTTATTTGATGCCATAATTTGCAGAATTCGGAAAATTAAAACATCCCATTTTTAGCCTTGTTATAACGGTAATAATTTTTTCTATTACTGTTATAACAAGGATTCCAGGGGTTCGGGGATGGAAGATCCCCGTATTATTTCTGCACTATTTATTTTTCTGAAAATGGCATATTATAATGTGCTGATCAACACATCCAGAATAGAAATAAATCGCACTCCCAGTTTAGGAAACACTTCGTCAATCAGTTCCACACACTCAATAGCATCTCTTCCAAACCGAGAAAAATCTTTTACAATGATACAGTTTATTTTTCCTGACCGTACAAGTTCCATCAACTGTTCAAATCCATCTCTTACAAAGGTCGTTCCGCTGATCCCGTTATCGCTGATTTCATAGAGCAATTCGATTTCCGGTTTCTTCGCCGTATATTCCCTACAGATTTCTTGCTGTACATTTAAGGTTTCCTCTCTGCCATGTCCTCCATTTTTAACCGATACTCTCGCATAGGATGCAGCCAAATACTTTGGACGCAGATTTTCCTTTTGGATTTGATTCTTTCTTTTTCTGCTGATTCTAGGCACTTTCCATCCCCTCCTTTTTCCCTAAAAACCGTTTTGTAACGGGATTAGGGGAGAGTCTATCCACTGTCTCAATCAATCCTACCGCTATTTCATATTCGTCCTGAAACCAAAACACGATTTCAATTTCTTTTTTCGTATGGATATAAATATCTTTCACCAACATAACCAGCATTTTCCTATCTATTTGTTTGCAGTCTTGGTATTCTAAAAATTCTTTTATCCATTGCTGTTTTTCTTTTACTTTTGAAAATACTTTTTTGGTTTCTTCTTTTTGCTGTATGATAGCATCTTGAATCTGTTGGCTTTGTCGGTCATATTCTGATTTGTATTCCAAATATTCCTCTTTTGTTAAAATACCATCCGTATAACTGACATAAAGTTTTGCTTTAATCTGCATCAGCCTTTTATACTCAGCGTCCAGCTTTTCCATCTTTCGATCCGCTTTTGATACAGCTTCTTCCGATAGGGAAAGCTGCCCAATATAGTCCATGACATCCTGCATTTCTGCTAACAAAGAAATCTGATATAAAATCGCTTTTTCTACGGCTTCTTTCAACTTCTCTGCATTGATTCTACCGGATTCACATCCTGCTCCTGGTTGATGGTTCACACATTTATAGTAAAAATGCCGCTTGTCTGGCGATGTGATGATCATATTTTCCCTACATTTTGCACACTGTACTAGACCGGATAAAGGAAATATTCTTTTCTTCGGAGATTTCCTCACATCCTTACTAAGTAAATGCTGAACAACTTCAAACGTATGTTTATCGATCAATGGCTCATGTGCATTTTCAAAATAAATCCACTCTTCCTGAGGCTTATATATAACGGTCTTTACTTTATGATTCGGTGTTGTCCGTTTCCCCTGTGCTAAAGTTCCCGTATAAATAATATTAGTCAAAATACGTTTTACCATAACCGAAGACCACACGCATTTCGATTTGGTTTGAAAGCCAGTATGAAATTTAGATCCTATGGATTTTTTGTATTCTAAAGGAGTAAGGATACCTAAATTTTCCAATTTTTCAGCAATATTTGCCCTATTATAACCTTCCAATGCCCACCTAAAAATATCTTTTACAATTTCTCCCGCATATGGATCTGGAATCAACTGATTTTTATTTTCAGGATTTCTAATATAGCCATATACGGTAAAAGGAGATACACATTCCCCATTTTTCATTTTGGCCAAAAGATTCGCACGTACAGCCCTTGATGTGTCAGCCGGATAGATATCATTTACCAGGCTTTTCATTCGCACTGCTAAGATCTGTTCCTGCATTTTGGCATTGTCATACCCGTCTGTAATGGCGATAAAGCGGATTCCCATTTGTGGGAAAATACGTTCCACATAACGCAAAACACCGGAAAAATCTCTTCCTAAACGAGATAAGTCTTTCACAATCACGCAGTCTGCTCCACCGTTTTCCAGAAATCGTATCATTTCCTGAAATCCTGGCCGGTCAAAATTTGTACCGCTATAACCATCATCAATAAATTCTTTTACAATGGAAAAATCTTCATGGTCTTTGAGATACCCATGAATCAGAGTTCTTTGATTAGATATGCTGTTGCTCTCTATCTTATCTCCGTCCTCTGCTGAAAGCCGGAGATAGAGTACAACACGTAAGATTTTGTTTCGTTGATTTTTCAAATGCTATTCACTCCAATCTTCAAAATTAGTCAGCACTATTTGAGGATTGAAGTCTAGCTGCTTTGTCCTGACATCATCCTACCATATCCTTTACCATTTGTCCATGTATAAATTTTGTGCCGACTCTTTTCATTTTTTCGGCACTAAACTACATAGCCGATAAAATCGTCTTTAATGCATCTTCTATCGTCCGTTCCGTTGCTGCATAACTCATTTTCACTAAAATATTTCCGCATTTAAGAAAGTAGGGGTTTTGACCCGTTTCTAAACGTTCCTGAATCCGTTCTTTTTTGCTTTTCTTCTTGTCAATGGCAACATCCTTAATGTCGGGACTCTCTTTGATATTCACTTCCTCAAAAGACTGTTCCCTCATCTTCAAAAGTTCTTCTCTGGTTATCATTTTTATACCTCACATCTTTTCTCCTGTATGAAAACAGGGTTATGTGGGAAAACTTTTTCCACATAACCCTGTTTTCATAGAATGTAACACCATAATCAAGTTGTTGTTGCTTTATTTCTCCCAAATCCCCTTTTCTTTTTCTTATCTAAATCTTTAATCTTGGCACTGGAAACAGATAGTTCCGAATGTTTACCCACCTTATATTTAATATCAAGTATTGCTTTTTCTTTGGTAAAAGCAGTTACTCCCAAATCAACAAAAATATTTTTTTTCACTTTATTTCTATAAATAGATACACATGGAAATGCTGGTTCCAAAATCAACGCTATCCAATCTTCTAACCTTGAGATATTATGAAATGGAATTTGACATAGATCTTTTAAAAATTTGTCTATTTGTTCCTTACGCATAATACATTGACATGCATCTACATCTAAGTGTAAATACAAAGGTCGTCCATCCAATATATCCCATGCAATTCGCAATATTCCGGTATCATCCACAGCTAAAACAGTTCCTAAGTCTTCCATTTCCTCTTGAGGAATATATGCGTTCCAACTTTACTCGGCTTCCTATAGGAAATAGTTCTTTTAAATTCTTTTGAACTTCTGGTCTTTGCTCCCCATTAGTACAGTTATTACTATGGTTAATAACCTTTTTTATAAAGCTTTTTTCTAAAATCCCCTGACTGATAGAATCCATCCGTATATTATGTCCATACAATACATTGCAAAAGCGTATCAGCTTTTTTATATCCTGTGTCAACATACTGATGTCATAAGTAACAATTCCAGCAATACATTTTTTCCTAAATAATTCTTCCAGCTTATCCAGTCCATATTCTTCAGCAGCCTCTCCAACAGCAGAAATTTCCATAATAATTACAGGTATGTATTGTTTCTGCTTACAATAAAGCAATGCTCTTTCTCTCCAAAGCACCATACATTCGTCTATCTCTTCTATTTGTTGATTGACTCTTAGATAAATTGCTACATTCATAGTAAACCTCCTTTTATTTTTGCGTATGTTACATAGAAAAATCTTCCTATGCATTTTTTATTTACTCTCCTCCGCATACGCCGGGATATGTAGGACCGATCTGGCTGATCTGCCTGACACCCTGCAGTTCCCTTTCATGCTGCAGCATGTCCCGGACGCTACCCCGGTTACTGTTTTCTTCAGTAAAGGTATCATTATCATCTATGCTTTCAGACTGTTTGCCAGCACAGTCCATGTAGAAATGCTGCTCCCACTTTTCACTTCTTCTATTACGATTCCTTGCTTTTATCTGTCTTATTCCTGTCTTTCCGTTTATGTATACAGACAAGTGTGTCTTCGCAAAGCTCAATTTCCCATCACGTTATTCGTGGCATAGATGTTTCGTTTCCTTAAAGATATATTTTATATGTCAGAAATGACATATGATTTTCAAAAAAATATCACCATACCGATATTTTATTTTCAAGGTCCGTAGGAGTCATATTGACTCGTAAAAGTATACTCCTAAGAATATATTTTTACCAATCAATATAATTCAATATAATTTACAACTTTTTAAAAAAATCTTTTTAATTTTTCTGATATCCAAAATCAAGTTTCCCTGCTTGTCAATATTTCATCATATAAAAATCAACATATTTTTATTTGATATCAACTCATTAAACTATATTTTGATTAAAATATAGTTTAATGAGTTGATATCTTACACTCTAACACTCTTTAACGTGTGATATAAATTGCATACTGTCTGGCGAATAATTTCCTTCTCTATATCATTACTCTTAGCTAATATTTCTTCAATTTCTTTCAAAATTTCTTTTTTTACTTCATACTCTTCTCTAAAAAAATCAGTAATTTCTACATTAAATACTTCTGCCACTTTTAACAATAAAGGTAAACTAATATGCGTTTTTGCATTTTCAATTCTATGTAAATGATTTGTAGATATATCTAATAATTCGGCAAGTTTTTCCTGAGAATATGAATTTTTCTTGCGAAAACGCCTTATATTATTACCAATCATTATATATTTGTCATTACCCAAAAAGCCTTCCCCTTTTCAACTTCTACAAACATTATAATGTCAAACTACTATGTATTCCACAACATACAATGCAGATTTTAATCTACCTTATATGTTGAAAACAAAAGAATTTTCTATTACAAATTTCGTTCCAACAGAGTATTTTAAGTTTATTCATATAAAAAAATGAGAAACTACATTAAATAGTTTCCCACTTACGATCATATCAACTGTTTGTATTTATAAACATAGTCCCTTTTACTTTTTCAAATATAGTATTTTCCTATTCAATATTTCATAAATATCATTCTCAACTATCCATATTTATGATTTTTGTCTTATAATATGCTATTCTTCCTGCTATTAATGCTATAGCTACAAATATATTTGAAACAAATATAGTCAACACAATCATTTTCTTGTTTAATATATACATTATAACGGAAAATAGTACTTCAATAATTATTACAATTATCATTCTTTTTCTATATACTAAATATTCAAGTTGGTCTAATTTTTTATTTAAAGTATTAATAGGAGCTGTTTTTAAAATAATATATATACATATTCCCCATAACACTAAAATTTCTTTCAAAAAAAATATTGGCAAAAGAAATTTTATTATTAATCCTGATATCAAAACAAAGAATACAGAAAACAGCATGCACCTACATGGAGTTCTCATATGAATCCCACCAGTATATTGTCGCAATCCTCCAAACGATATAAGAAATACTGTAATCTCACTTATAATATTTAGTATATAACCAAGTAATATTGCAATCATTACTATTATGATTTTGTTAAAAAGAAATTCATATCCATAGCAATATATATCTTTTTCTGATTCATTGACAATGCCATATGAAATTAATTTCGTTACAATGTACTGCGACAAATCTTTCAACATTTTATCTTAAAATTTCCTGAATTTTTTTAGATTCTCTTCCACTTCACTTTGATAGAAGATCCACGAACATGTTACATTTGCAGTTTTGATGATATTTAGCAAAACACAACTATTCAAAATAACCAATAATTTAAATACATGTTTATCCATTTTATTTCCTCCTTGCTTTTTCTTAGAAAATACATTAATACATAAATTTTATCAATCCCTTTGTCCAAAATTACATTTAAATCGGCTATTTTTGTTTATAGTTAAATGTATGTAAAATAATTTGAACGAAAAATTCTTTTTTTTCTTCGTTTATATCAATTTTAATATTTCCATCATAGCTAGTGATTATTTTCTCTACTGCGTACATTCCTATTCCATGATTGGTTTTATCTTTTTTTGTTGATAAATAGTATTTTCCTTTAGATATAGGTTTTTTGAGAAAATTATTTTTTATTTCAATTACTAAAAATGAGTTTTCATTTGCCATATACATATCTAAATCCACAAATGCATTTTCTATATTCTTGCCGGCTGCTTCTAATGCATTATCCAGTAAGTTTCCTAAAATAGAAATCATATCTATATCATTAATAAAATTAATATTTAATGTCGGATCTATATTAATATTAAATTTTATGTTTTTATTTTTCGCTTCTTCAACACGTTCAGTTAATAGAGCATTTAACACCCTATTCACAGAATATATCCTTTGATGATTACTATTCAGTTTAAAATGTATACTTTCAAACAATGCTAGTCCTCTATCAATTTCTCCTTTGGAAATAAGTTCGATACATGTTCTAATATATTTATTAATGTCATGTATTATCAATCTATGTTTTTCATTGATTTTCTCAACATGACACAAATATTGATTCTCTAACGAACTTTTAATATATAAACTTCTTAGTTCCTTTTCCTTTTGATTTTTTTCAACAAATCCCTCGTATAAGAAAAACATATAAGCATTAGAAAACAGCAACATTATCGCACCAATTATTAAAACACTACTCTCCTCATAAGTTACATGAATATCTGTATAAAATATACTTGCTAATACTACAACTGTTGAAATTGGTAAAATAAGCCTAGATTATTCACGGCTATGCCGTGTGAAGTGGCTGAAAGCCACATGATTACTGTATTTTAATTGAATATTGATATTTCACCTATCAAGTGAATAAAAAAAGAGCATCCATTTGTGGTAAAATTAAGGTGTCGAATCTTAAATAATAACCCAAAGGAGCCCTTTATGAGTATTGTAAACACCTTATCACTAGAAAGCAATAGACAGATTAAAATAAATTTTGATGGAGGAGATTTATCCTCCGATGCAGGCTTACTTCTTATCAAAGAATTCGTAAGCAAACTTGGCATTGATAAACTTTTCAGTCACTCATTTAAAACAAATGATTCTGCATCATTTAGATATCACACTGACAAGGAGAATCTCCTTCAGATGATATATATGATCATTGCAGGTTACTTTGAAGATGATGCTTCAGATGAACTTACAAATGATCCAGTATTTAAAGCAGTGCTAAATAAAGATGCTTTAGCTTCACAACCTACGGTATCAAGATTCTTTAACCGTATGGATGAAGATACTTTAAACCAATTCCTTACAATTGGCAGAATACTTCGAAAAAGAGTTTACAGTGTTCAGATGCCACAGGCTGTCATTTTGGATTTGGATTCCACTCTTCTTAATGCATACGGTAAACAGGAAGGCCGAGCCTTTAACTTTCATTATCAAAGCAATGGATACCATCCGCTTGTCTGTTATGATGGATTGACCGGGGATTTGATAAAAATCCAACTTCGTGATGGAACACAGTATTCCTGCACTGGAGTGGTTGATTTCTTGCAACCAATACTTGATGAATATCTGAATGATTATCCGGCAATCCAAATTCTGCTTCGTGGTGATAGCGGTTTTGCTACACCTGGCCTTTACAAGCAGTGCGAGGAAAATGGCACAAACTATGTAATCCGGCTGAAGGAGAATGGTATTCTCCGTGGAAAAGCATCCCATCTTGTGGATGAGCTTGATGAAATCACTAGAAATAACAAAGTCGATTATGCAGTAGTTTATGGTGAATTCATGTACAAAGCTGGTCCATGGCCTTATGAAAGACGTGTAGTATGCAAGGTTGAAAAGCCGGAAAACCAGATGGTTTACATGTACACATTCATTGTCACAAACATGGATTCATCACCAGAGTATCTTATCAAATTTTACTGTAAGCGAGGACTGATGGAAAACTTTATCAAAGAGAGTAAATCTGGTTTTGATTTTGCTTCCGTAAGCAGTCATACCCGAATTGTAAATGCCAACAGACTTCAAGTACACGCTCTTGCATATAACATATTTAATTGGTTTAGACGATTGGCGTTATCAGCAAATATGCGAAAGCAACGTATTGATACCGTCCGTTTAAAACTGCTGAAGATTGCTGCAAAAGTAGTTCGTTCAGCAAGATATATCACATTCAAGCTGTGCAGTAGTTGCCCTTATAAAAGTGAATTCTATGAGACAATTTCTAATATCGGTAATCTAAATGTACAATTGGAATAGCAACTATTAACGAACCTTGACAGCTTAACAATTGCTCTGGACTCTGCGATAGGGATTTTGCGCCCTTTTGACGGAGAAATTGAGCGATGTTATAACTGCATGGAGCGTTTTTAATTTCATGGTACAGTTATCAGTTCAGATATTGTTCCATGAATAATTCAGGATAAGCAAAGATAAAAACATTTTATTGCTTATTTTAACTACTTTTCCTTTCCTCAATATTCTCCCTAAAGTTTCTATTATAAGAAATGTTATAATTTTCATTATAATAATAGCAACTATTTGATTGACTAAATCTTTCTTATGTAAAAATAGCGTATCATTACTTGTAATTTTGTCTAACATTGCTAATACAAATTCTGGTATAATGACAGCAGTATAATATATTACTGCAACGATTATTTTAGAAAATATACTTCCATAAAAATTTGTAATCAAAAAAATTACGTAAATCAAAGGAACGCATATTAAATTAAGATTCGAATTATTTTGACTGTTAATTGGTAAGCGCAAAATAATTCGACGGATTGTGTTGCCCTAAAAATGAATCCATAATAATCATTAGAAAATGCAAGCATT
>OGCQ01004563.1_pt1 | contig 11100 bp, 6 predicted proteins | sample 1570161 | NCBI WGS metagenome assembly OGCQ01 (sample SAMEA4384402, study PRJEB24528) | human gut metagenome
CACGAGAAAAAGCGCTTTCAGAACACCTATTCCTGCGGATTTTTCCCGCTTTCGGGCGATTTCCGCAGCGGGTGCACGCTCGGCACGTTCATCGAGCTTGACTGCGGCTTCGACTTCTACGCGCCGCAGAGCTTTCTCGACGGCACGCGGCGCATCCAGTTCGGCTGGATGGGCATGCCGGACGCGCCCTGCGGCAATCCCGCGACCGTCGCGTGCGGCTGGCAGCACTGCCTGACCGTGCCATGCGAGCTGACGCAGCGCGGCGGCAGACTGCACCGCTATCCTGTGAAGGAGCTGGAGCAGCTGCGCGAAAAGCCGGTTTCTCCTGAAAACGCGCATATTTTCGACATGGAACTGCGAATTTTTTGCCCCGGAAGGCTTGTCATACGCGGAGCCGCTGTGGTAGAATGGAGCGATGACGAGGTCATCCTGTCGCTCAGCGCCGTGAGCGGCGCAGGCCGCACGGTACGCTATGCCCGGACGCAGGCGCAGACCATGCGCATCCTCGCGGATGCCTCGTCGCTCGAAATCTTTATCAATCACGGCGAGACTGTGCTCACGACGCGCTATTATCCCGACTCGGCCGCGCGCGGCGTCGTTCTGGACGGTGGTACGGCACAGCTCTGGAGTATAAACAGAATGGAGATCATGGATGGCATTTCCCGGTAATCAGTACAAGCTCCTGGCTCTCGACCTCGACGGCACGCTGCTGAACGAGAAAAACCAGGTCTCACCCCGAGATGCACAGGCAGTGCGCCGCGCCCAGGAGCGCGGCGTTCAAATCGTACTCTGCACAGGCAGAAATGTGCGCGAGGTGCGTGCGTTCAGCGACCAGCTGCTCGCGCCGCCCGACTGGCTCGTCACCTCGAGCGGTGCGGCCGTACAGCGGCCGCAGGATGCAGAGCCGCAGTTTTTCAGCAGTCTGAGCCTGACGCACTGCGAGGAAATCCTCGCGCTCTGCGAGGAATTTGAGACCGACCCCTGCCTGTATACCACGCAGTCGCTGTACTACGGCGGCGCATTCCGCGCGCTCCTGCGCCATCTGGAGCAGGGCGGACAGATCGTCATGAACGAGGCGGACGAAGGCTACTTTTATCTGGACAGCCATGAAAAATGGCTGAAGGCGCTCGAAAGCGAGACGCTTCCGTTCACAAAGGCCGTACTCTATCCCTCGCACGATATTTCCGATCTGCTGGTCAGCCGCCTGAAGCACATGGGCAGCTTTGAAATCGCGCCGTCCGTGATGTTTGGCGGCAAGCTGCACAATATCGAGATCAACCGTCGCGGCGTGAACAAGGGGCAGGGACTGCGCTGGCTCGCAAAGGAGCTCGGCTGCACGATGGAAAATCTGGCCGCGATCGGCGACAGCGACAACGATCTGCAAATGACCGATGTGGTCGGCATCAGCGTCTGTATGGCCAATGGCTCTGCAAGCCTGAAACAGCGCTGCGACCGCATTGCTCCCTCGGTGTATGAGGACGGCATTGCCAAGGAGTTTGCAGCCTTGGGGCTGATTTGAGATTTCTTTTAGTAAAAACAGGGCAGGGGAATATCCGCAGACGTTCCCCTGCCCTAATATTATAAATAATACTTTTGCATCATTTTGTAACAAAAAGAGCGCTGCACGGTATTTCGTGCGGCGCTCTCTTTATATTGACAGATCAGTAGTGCAGATCCTCTGCGGTCAGCGCTTCCAGCACGGGCAGCATGGCAGCGGCCTCGGCCTTGGCAGCGGGCAGATCCATATCGCGGTAGTTGCCGCACTCCACCTCGCTGGCACCGGGCACAGCGCCCTCAAAATCGGCCATAAAGCGGTAGGCGTCCACCGCCAGCTGCAATGCCTGTGCCGGGGTCAGACCCCGGGTCAGCAGGTAAAAACCGGTGCGGCAGCCCATGGGGCCAACATAAATCACCCCGTCCTTCACGGCACTGTTGCGTGCATAGGTTGCAAACAGGTGCTCCAGCGTGTGGGCAGCGGCGGTGGTCAGGTAATCGCCCTGATTGGGCTTTTTCATGCGGATGTCCCAGGTGAGCACATCGCCGTCCTGACGGCTCAGATACATTCCGCGCTCCAGCCGGGTGTGATCCACGCAAAAGCTTGCGATACGTTCCATACTACGGTTCTCCTTTTATGTCTTAGCCCTGCAGGCGCTGCACACTGCCGTGTGCGCAGTCCACAGCCACCATCAGACCATCGCGGATGTGGCTGGTAGCACCGGCGGCACCCACAACGGTGGGCTTCAGCAGTGCCTTGCCGGCAATAGCGGCGTGACTGTTCAGGCCGGGCTCCTCTACCACCAGAGCGGCAGCATCGCGTACAAAGCTCAGCATCTCGTTGCTGGTGGAGGGCACCACCAGCACCATGCCGGGCTTGAACTTAGCGCGCACCTCGTCCATGGTGCGGCAGACGCAGGCCTTGCCGCTGGCAACATCGTTGTTCTCGGGGCCGACACCCACGCCGGTAGCCAGACAGTTGCCCACCATGTGGATCTTGATCATGTTGGTGGTGCCGGAAACGCCAACGGGCACGCCTGCGGTCACAACAGCCAGCTCGCCGTTGTGCAGGTAGCCGTTCTCCTTGGCCAGAGCGGTGGACATCTCGATCAGCTCATCGGTGCTGTGGGCGGGGCCCATCAGCAGGGAAGTGATGCCCCAGCTCAGGGACAGCTGACGCTGCACCTGCTCGCGCATGACGCAGGCAATAATGGGCTGCTGCGGGCGGTACTTGCTCAGCAGGCGGGCGGTGGTGCCGGACTCAGACACGGTAACGATGGCGGCGGCGTTCACATCCCGTGCGGTCAGGCAGGCGGCATGGGCGGTAGCGTCAGAGACGCTGATCTTGCCGGGGTTGGAATCCATCGTGCGGCCGCGCAGATGGAAACCCTCCTGCTCGGTGCGCTCGGCGATGGCAGACATGGTCTTGAGCGCCTCCACGGGGTAGGCACCGGCAGCGGTCTCACCGGACAGCATAATGGCAGAGGTGCCGTCGTAGATGGCGTTTGCCACGTCCGAGATCTCGGCGCGGGTGGGGCGGGGGTTCACGATCATGCTGTCCAGCATCTGGGTAGCGGTGACGATGGGCTTGCCGAAGGAGAAGGAGCGGTCGATAATAGTCTTCTGGATGCCGGGCAGTTCGGTGAAGTCGATCTCCACGCCCAGATCGCCACGGGCCACCATCACGGCGTCGGCAGCAGCCAGAATGCTGTCGATGTTGTTCACGCCCTCGCGGTTCTCGATCTTTGCAATGATGCGGATGTTGGAATCGTACTGGTTCAGCAGGTTGCGGATATCGTACACGTCCTGTGCGGTGCGCACAAAGGAGGCAGCGATGAAATCGTAACCCTGCTGGATGCCGAAGATGATGTCATCCTTATCGCGCTGGCTCATATACGGCATAGACAGGTGCACGCCGGGCACGTTGACGCCCTTCTTGTTCTTGATCTTGCCGCTATTCAGTACAGTGCAGACGATGTCGGTGTCGTTCACGGTCTGGATCTGCAGCTTGATCAGGCCGTCGTCCAGCATGATGGTACCGTTCGGCTCCACGTCCATGGGCAGATCCTTGTAGGTGATGGAGCAGATCTCGTTGGTGCCCTCCACATCGCGGGTGGTCAGGGTAAAGGTCTGGCCGGCAACCAGATTCTCAACGCCGTTCTTAAAGTCCTTCAGGCGGATCTCGGGACCCTTGGTGTCCAGCAGTGCGGCCACGGGCTTACCCAGCTCCTCGCGCAGAGCTTTCAGCTTTTCAAGGCGACCCAGATGCTCCTCATGGGAACCGTGGGAAAAATTGAAACGAGCCACATTCATGCCGTTGGCGATCAGATCGCGCAGCACGCCTTCCTTATCGGTGGAAGGGCCAAGGGTGCAAATAATTTTCGTCTTTCTCATGCAATATACCTCCGTCAACTCTCTCTTACCTATATCCGGCACAGCATCCCTGCAGGCTGCTGTGTATGACCAATGGGAGCAAAAGCTCCCGGTACAGCGGGTCGGTTTGTATGGCAGAGCGGAAAAACCCAAAACTCTACCACCTATTATTATAATCATTCCGGCGCAAGAGAGCAAGAGGAATTTTTGCTTGAATACAAGTTTTTGCATCTGCTGATGCCCAAAGGAAAGATTGCAAAACTTTTAACGATATGCCGCAGCTTTCCGCGTGCCGTCTGACAGGGAAAACTGCTGCAAAACGCAAAAACTGATAAGACCGCACAAGGCTGCTTCCTCTTGCATCCGAGAGGCTTTTTGCTTATAATAAAGATAATAAAGTAGTACTGTTCCGGGGTGCGCCCCGGAGAAATGGAGTGACCATTATGGAAAAACGCGTTTTTCTGATCGTTCTGGACAGCTTTGGCATCGGCGCAGAGCCGGACGCCGCTGCCTTTGGCGATGCAGGCACCAACACCCTGGGTGCCATTGCGAACCACCCCAATTTCAATTGCCCCAACCTGCGCAAGCTGGGCTTGTTCAACATTGACGGCGTGACCGCAGGGGAGAAAACGGATGCCCCGGCGGCTGCCTTTGCCCGCCTGCAGGAGCAGAGCATGGGCAAGGATACCACCATCGGCCACTGGGAGATCGCCGGTGTAGTCAGCCCGGAGCCGCTGCCCACCTTCCCCAAGGGCTTTCCGGAGGAGCTGATCCGGGAGTACGAGCAAAAAACCGGCCATAAGGTACTGTGCAACAAGCCCTATTCCGGCACGCAGGTACTGAAGGACTATGGCGAACAGGCCATGCGGGAAAACGCCCTCATCGTCTACACCAGCGCTGACAGCGTTTTTCAGGTGGCTGCCAACGAAGAACTGGTGCCGGTGCACGAGCTGTACCGCTACTGTGAGATCGCCCGGCAAATGCTCAAGGGCAAGTACGGCGTGGGTCGTGTGATCGCCCGCCCCTTCCTGGGCAACAGCGCCGACACCTTCTACCGCACCACCAACCGCCACGACCTGAGCCTGAAGCCGCCCCGCGCCACCATGCTGGATCTGTTAAAGGATGCCGGTAAGGACGTGATCGCTGTGGGCAAGATCTACGATATTTTTGACGGCGAGGGCGTGACCGAAAAGATCAAGACCACCGGCAACACCAACGGCATCGCCTTTACCAAGGCTTTGCAGACCCGGGATTTTGAGGGTCTGGCTTTCGTGAATCTGGTGGACTTTGATATGCTCTACGGCCACCGCCGCGATGTGGCAGGCTACGCTGCCGCCGCCACCGAGTTCGACCGTTTTCTGGCTGATTTCCTGCCGGGGATGCGGGAGGGTGACCTGCTTATGATCACCGCCGACCACGGCTGCGACCCCTCCTACACCAAGACCACCGACCATACCCGTGAGTATGTGCCGTATCTGGTCTGCGGCAAGGGCGTAAAGGCGGGTATGGATCTGGGCACCAAGCTGTGCTTCGGCACCATCGCCAAGACCATCTGCGAGTATCTGGAAGTGGACGCTTCCACGCTGGACGGCAAGAGCGTATGGCAGGAGATCCGGGCATAAAACGCCCCCAAAAACAGTAAGAACAGGAGCGTGAAACGATGCGTATTTATGATCTGATCGCAAAAAAGCGGGATGGCGGCACCCACACCCGGGAAGAGCTGGAAGCTATTGTCAACGGCTTTGTCTGCGGAGATGTGACCGACTACCAGATGGCTGCATGGATGATGGCGGTGTATCTGCGCGGCATGACCAATGAGGAGACCGCTGAGCTGACCGATGTGATGGCGCACAGCGGCGTGATGGTAGATCTTTCGCCCATTCCGGGCATCAAGGTGGACAAGCACTCCACCGGCGGCGTGGGCGACAAGACCACGCTGGTCATCGCGCCCATCGTGGCAGCCTGCGGGGTGAAGATCGCCAAAATGAGCGGCCGGGGTCTCGGCCACACCGGCGGCACCATCGACAAGATGGAGAGCGTGCCCGGCACAAAAACTGCCCTCTCGCAGGAGGAGTTCTTTGCACAGGTGAACCGGATTGGTCTGTCGGTCATCGGCCAGAGCGAGGGTATTGCGGTGGCGGATAAAAAAATGTACGCCCTGCGGGACGTTACTGCTACTGTCAGCTGCATCCCGCTGATCGCGTCCAGCATAATGTCTAAAAAGCTGGCCTCCGGTTCGGACGCCATTCTGTTGGACGTCACCACCGGCACCGGTGCTTTTATGAAAACTGTTGACCAGAGCATTGAGCTGGCGCAGCTGATGGTTGCCATCGGTACCCACCATGGCCGCCGGGTAGCTGCCATGATCACCGATATGGACACCCCGCTGGGGCACAACATCGGCAACAGTCTGGAAGTCATGGAGAGTATGGACGTGCTCAAGGGCCACGGCCCGGCAGACCTGACCGAGGTGTGCCTGCAATTGGCGGCCAACATGCTGGTGCTGGCAGGCAAGGGCGATGCCGCCCACTGCCGCGCTATGGCCGAGGCTGTCATTGCGGACGGCTCTGCCTTTGAAAAGTGCAAGGAAATGTTTGCCGCGCAGGGCGGCGACATCCGGGTGCTGGATGATTACAGCCTGTTTGCACAGCCCGCCGCCAGCTATGAACTGCTGGCTGAACAGGACGGCTACATCGTGGCCAACGATGCGGAAAAGATCGGTTCTGCCAGTGTGCTGCTGGGCGCAGGCCGCCAGAAAAAGGGCGACCCGCTGGATTTTGCCGCTGGTATCACTCTGCACAAAAAGCGCGGCGACTATGTCCATAAGGGCGAAAGCCTTGCCACCTTCTACGGCGCAGCGGACAAGTTTGAAGCCGCTGCCGCCGAGTACCGCAGCGGCCTTGTGTACGGCGCGGAAAAGCCGGAGGAAGCTCCGCTGGTGTACGCCCTTGTCACCAAGGACGGCGTAGAGCGGTACTGAGACCGGACAGCAGGGGAAAAACCTGTTTTTCCGTGAAAATGCAATGCCGGGCAGCCCGCAGGCGGCCCGGCATTGCTCTTATAACAATAGTTTTTCCGTTGAGGATGCCCAAAGCGTACGCGGTGGGCATTCTAAATCGTTTTGCCCCAAGGGGACTGCTGCCCAAAGCTGTGCGGCAGTCCCTTTTTGCGTTTTCACGTTGCAATTGGCCTTTTGCACAAAAGAACTGTCGCTTTTTAAGCAATTCGCTGTATTTGCGGGGCAAACGGTAGAACTTTGCATCGGGATATGATATACTATGCTGTACTTGTATGCCCCGGAAAAAGGGGCTGCCAAAGGAGAAAGGACTTTTTATGAAGATCATTCTGGTGGGCGGCGGCAAGGTCGGCACGGCTCTGGCGCGCCAGCTCAGCGAGGAAGGCCACAACGTGACTGTGGTGGACACCAACAAAGCGCGCGTGGAGCACCTGACCGAAAGCTACGACGTGCTGGGCATCGTGGGCAATGGCTCGTCCATCACCACCCTGTCCGAGGCGGGCATTGAGGATGCGGATGTGTTCATTGCGGTCACCGGCTCGGACGAACTGAACCTGCTTTGCTGCATGTTTGCCAAAAAGGCGGGTCACTGCCACGGTATTGCCCGTGTGCGCAACCCGTCCTACAGCCACGAGTTGGACTTTATCAAAAAGCAGATCGGCATTTCCGCCATCATCAACCCGGAAATGGCAGCGGCAAAGGAGATCTCTCATCTGCTGCGGTTCCCCGGTGCCAGCAAGATCGATACTTTTGCGGATGGCCGTGTGCGGCTGATCAAGTTTGCGCTGCCCGATGCACTGGACGGCGTAGCCATCCGCGAGATCCCCACCCGGCTCAAGAGCGATATTCTGGTGTGCGCGGTGGAGCGTGAGGGAGGGGTCATCATCCCCAACGGTAACTTTGTGCTGCAAAAGGGCGATCAGGTCACCTTCCTTGCTACGCAGGAAAAGGCCCATGCCTTCTTCCAGCAGCTTCATCTGCCGGTGCAGCCGGTACGCAACGCCCTGATCGTGGGCGGCGGTGCCATTGCCTACTACCTCAGTCAGGAACTGCTGGAAAACCACGTGCGGGTGCGCATTGTGGAGCGGGACGCCGCCCGCTGCGTGGAACTGGCCGAGCAGCTGCCCGGCGCACAGATCTTGAACGAGGACGGCTCTAACCGCGAGTTTTTGCTTTCCGAGGGTCTGGAATCTACCGAGGCCTTTGTGGCGCTGACCAACATCGACGAAGAGAACGTGCTGCTGACCCTGTTTGCCAAAAAGCACTCCAACGGCAAACTGGTGACCAAGGTCAACCGTCTGGAATTTGACGATATTCTGGCCGGGCTGGATCTGGGCAGCGTGGTCTACCCCAAGTACATGACCTGCGACTACATCGTGCAGTACGTCCGCGCCCTGCAAAACGAGGCGGGCAACAACATCAAGACGCTGTACCGCATCCTGGACGACCGCGTGGAGGCACTGGAATTTACGGTGCACGAGGAGAGCGCCGCTACCGGTGTGCCCCTGAGCCAGCTGCACCTGAAAAAGAACCTGCTGCTGTGCTGCATTACCCGCGGCAGCAAGATTTTGATCCCCCGCGGCGGCGACCAGATCCAAGTGGGCGATAACGTCATCGTGGTCACGCTGGAGCATGGTCTGCACGATCTGCGCGATATCGTGGAGCACTGACGGAGGCGGACTATGAATTATGCGATCGTTTTCCGTCTGCTGGGCTATGTACTGATGATCGAGGGCGCGTTGCTGCTGCTGCCAGCCGCCGCCAGCTTAGTGTACGGCGAGTGGATGGTGCTGGGCGTGTTTCTGCTCACAGCTGCGGTCAGCGCCGGCATCGGCTACGCCCTGCACACCATCAAAGCCCGCAGTAAGGTGTTCTATATGCGCGAAGGCTTTGCGGCTACCTCGCTGTGCTGGGTGTTCATCTCGGTGATGGGCGCGGTGCCTTTTGTGCTCACCGGCTGCATCCCGAACCCCGTGGATGCCCTGTTTGAGACGGTCTCCGGCTTTACCACCACCGGTGCCAGCATTCTGCCCGCCGTAGAGGGGCTACCCAACGGTATTCTGTTCTGGCGCAGCTTTACCCACTGGATCGGCGGTATGGGCGTTCTGGTGTTTCTGCTCTCACTGCTGCCGCTGACCGGCGGCTCTCACGTCAACCTGATGAAAGCCGAAAGCCCCGGCCCGCAGGTGGACAAGCTTGTGCCCAAGGTACAGTCTACCGCTAAGATCCTGTACGGCATCTACCTTGCCCTCACCGTGCTGGAGCTGGTGTTCCTGCTGGTGGGCAGAATGCCCCTGTTCGAAGCCATGCTCACCGCCTTTGGTACGGCGGGCACCGGCGGCTTCGGCTTCCGCAACGACAGCTTTGCCAGCTTTTCGCCCTACATCCAGTGGGTCGTGACCATCTTCATGATCCTGTTCGGCGTCAACTTCAATGCCTACTTCCTGCTGCTCATGCGCAAGTTCCGCCGCGCTGCTGCCAGCGAGGAGGTGCGGGGCTACTTTGTGGTCATTGCGGTGGCAGTGGGTATCATCACTGCTAATATTTATAGTATGTACAACAGCTTTGGCGAGGCGCTGCGGCAGGCCGCTTTTCAGGTGGGCTCCATCATCACCACCACTGGCTTCTCCAGCTGCGATTTTGACCTGTGGCCGACCCTCTCCAAAGAGATTCTGGTCATGCTCATGTTTATTGGTGCCTGTGCGGGCAGCACCGGCGGCGGCATCAAGGTGAGCCGTTTCCTCATTCTGGGCAAGACATTAGTTAAGGAACTCAAGACCGCCCTGCACCCGCAGGTGGTAGCGCCCGCCCGCATGGACGGCAAGCTGCTGAACCACGAGACCATCCGAACCACCAACGTGTTTGTGGCGGCGTATATCTTTATTTTTGCGGCCTCCTTCTTCCTAATCAGTCTGAACGGCTTTGATATGGTAACGAACTTTACCGCCGTGGCGGCTACCCTGAACAACATCGGCCCGGGCTTGGAAATGGCAGGCCCAATGCAGAACTTCGGCTGCTTTGCAGACCCCGCAAAGCTGGTGCTGATCTTTGATATGCTGGCCGGACGTCTGGAGATCTTCCCCATGTTGGTGCTGTTTATGCCGGATACATGGCGGCGGTTCTAAGCCTTTTTGGGTACGGGACAAGCATAAAAATATTATTTCGGAACACCGGAGTCTCTATGGACGCTCCGGTGTTCTTTTTTGTGAAAGAAGCTGCAAAGGCAGGTGGCAACGGTTAGAAATGCCTTGCGTTCAGCGCCGCATTGCAGTATGATTATAATATCAATTATCTGACCCTTACCCCTGAGCAGGCAGAACCTTTTTTACAAACGAAATCGTTCTGCATGATAAAAAAGAAGAAAGCAATACAATAAAACGTACAGGAGGAAATTACTATGGGTTTGATCAAAGCAGGTATGGGCGCACTGGGCGGAACTCTTGCAGACCAGTGGAAGGAATTTTTCTATTGCGATTCTCTGGATAAAGACGTGCTGATGGTCAAGGGTCAGAAGCGCACCTCCCGCCGCAGCTCCAACCACGGCGAGGACAACATTATCACCAACGGCAGCGGCATTGCTGTGGCCGATGGCCAGTGTATGCTCATCGTGGAGCAGGGCAAGGTGGTGGAGGTGTGCGCCGAGCCGGGCGAGTATACCTTCGATTCCTCCACCGAGCCCAGCGTGTTCACCGGCAACTTTGGCGACAGTCTGGCAGCTACCTTCCAGACCGTAGCCAAGCGCTTTACCTACGGCGGCGACACCGGCAAGGATCAGCGCGTATACTACATCAACACCAAGGAACTGGGCGAGATCCTGTACGGCACCGCGACGCCCATCCCGTTCCGCGTGGTGGTCAGCGAGGAGCGGGGCTATAAGCTCTCGGTGAATATCCGCTGCAACGGCAGCTTTACTTACCGCATCTGCGACCCGCTGCTGTTCTACACCAATGTGTGCAGCAACGTTTCCAACCAGTACGATGCCTCGGAGCTGGCTCCCCGCCTGAAGAGTGAGCTGATGAACGCTTTGCAGCCTGCGCTGGCCACCCTTTCTGCCAACAAGGTGCAGTATTACGAGATCCCCGCCCACACGCTGGAGATCTCGGACGCCCTCAACGAGCAGCTGTCCAATATCTGGCGCAAGAAGCGCGGCATTGAGGTGTTCTCCTTCAACATCAACTCCCTGTCCATCCCGGAGGAGCAGCAGAAGAAGATCACCG
>OGCQ01004566.1_pt1 | contig 11097 bp, 9 predicted proteins | sample 1570161 | NCBI WGS metagenome assembly OGCQ01 (sample SAMEA4384402, study PRJEB24528) | human gut metagenome
AAAAAGAGATTGAAGGAGCAATTATAATGATTAAAAATGTTAAAATTTGTGTAGTTGGAATGGGTTATGTAGGATTGCCTTTGGCAATTGCTTTTGCTGAAAAAGACTTTGATGTTATTGGTTTTGATTTAAATCAAAAAAAAATAGATAAATACTTACAAGGTATTGATCCAACAAATGAAGTAGGAAATGAAAAAATAAGAAATATAAAAAATTTGGAATTTACTTCTGATGAAAAGAAAATATCAGAAGCAAGTTTTATTATAGTAGCAGTACCAACTCCAGTATTAGAAAATAAATCACCTGATTTTAGACCATTGATAGGAGCTTCAACTATTATTGGAAGAAATATGAAAAAAGGTTCAATAGTTGTTTATGAGTCTACTGTTTATCCAGGAGCAACAGAAGAAATTTGTTTACCAATTTTAGAAAAAGAATCTGGTATGAAGTGTGGAATAGATTTTAAAATAGGTTATTCACCTGAAAGAGTTAATCCAGCTGATAAAGAAAACACCTTAACAAAAATTAAAAAAATAACATCAGGAATGGATAAAGAAAGTTCAGACATAATAGCAGAAGTTTATGGTTCTATAATAGAAGCTGGAATACATAGAGCAAGTTCAATTAAAGTTGCAGAAGCAGCAAAAGTTATAGAAAATTCTCAAAGAGATATAAATATTGCCTTTATAAATGAATTAGCATTGATTTTTGATAGAATAGGAATTGATACTTTGGAAGTTTTAGAAGCAGCAGGAACAAAATGGAATTTTTTACCATATAGACCAGGATTAGTTGGAGGGCATTGCATAGGTGTGGATCCATATTATCTTGCACAAGTAATATTAGCTGGAAGAAGAATAAATGATGGAATGGCTAAATTTGTAGCAGAAAAAACAATAAAAAAGTTGATAAATGCAAATATAAGAGTGAAGGGTGCTGATATTTTGGTAATGGGATTGACTTTTAAAGAAAATTGTCCTGATTTGAGAAACTCTAAAGTAAATGATATAGTTTTAGAACTCAAAGAATATGGAGTAAATGTTCACGTAGTAGATCCTATGGCAGATAAATTAGATGCTAAAAAAGAGTATAATATTGATTTAGAAGATCCAAAAGATATAAAAAATATGGATTCTATTATAGTAGCTGTTGGACACAAAGAGTATAGAGATATGGATATAAAAGAGTTACATAAATATTATAATGAAGTTTATAGTAAACCATTGTTAATAGATGTAAAATCTATTTTTAATAAAGAAGAAGCTGAAAAAGAATATGATTATTGGAGGCTGTAAAAATGAAAATATCATTATTAAATTTAAAAAGACAATATAAATATTTAAAAAAAGATATTGAAACCATTATTTCTGAAATTTTAGAAGGAGGATCATATATAAATGGTCCTCAAACTAAAAAATTTGAAAAAAGAATGAAAGAATACTTAGGTGTGAAACATGCTATAGGAATAGGAAATGGAACAGATGCTTTAGTTATAGCTTTAGAAGCATTAGGAATAGGTAGAGGAGATGAAGTTATAACAAGTCCTTTCACATTCTTTGCAACTGCTGAAGCGATATCGGTAGTTGGAGCTATACCAGTTTTTGTTGATGTAAAATTAGAAGATTTTAATATTGATGAAAATAAAATAGAAAAAGCTATAACTTCTAAAACAAAAGCCATTATACCAGTTCATATTTTTGGAACACCAGCAAATATGGATAGAATAAATGAAATAGCAAAGAAAAATAATTTATATGTAATAGAAGATGCTTGTCAAGCAATTGGAGCAAAGTATAAAGATAAAATGGTAGGAACACTTTCTGATATAGCTTGTTTCTCTTTTTTTCCAACAAAAAATTTAGGAACTTATGGGGATGGAGGATTAATCATTACAAATGATGATAACCTTGTTACTATTTGTAGAGCATTAAAAGCACATGGAAGTGGAGAAAATGGAGAAATAGCATATAATTTACTTAACAATATAGAAGAAGAAGTAAAAATAGATAATCAAGTAGATGACACAGTTTATAACCCTAAAAAGTATTATAACTATTTAATAGGACATAATTCAAGATTAGATGAATTACATGCAGGAATACTTAATGTTAAATTAAATTATTTAGATAAATGGAATAAAAAAAGAAATGATATTGCAAAATACTATGATAAAAATTTAGATGATAAAAAATATAAAAAGATGAGATTGAATAAAGAAAATTTTAATGTTTATCATATGTATATTATTCAAACTGAAAATAGAGATGAGTTGACTAAAAAATTAGATGAAGCAGGAATATCTTATGGAGTATATTATCCAGTACCTTTACATCTACAAAAAGTATATAAGAATTTAGGATATAAAGAAGGAGATTTACCAAATGCAGAATATTTATCTAAAAGAACACTTGCAATTCCAGTTGATCCTGAGTTAACTGTGAAAGAAAGAGAATATATTGTAAACTTCTTAAATAATTTAGAATTATAGGAGATAAAATGAAATTATCAGAGTTAAATTTTGGTAAAGTAGAAAATGATGCAGAATTTAATTGGTTAGGGCTTACAGCTGAAGAATATGAAGGAAAAAAAGTTTTAACTTTTTTAAATGATGAAAAATACTATAAAGAGATTGAAAATAATAAGTCAATTACCTGTATAGTTACAACAGCTGAAGTAGCTCAAAAAATAGAAAAAGACAAGTATGGAATTATAATAAGTCAAAATCCAAGAAAAGATTTTTTTGAGTTACATAATAAGTTAGTCAAAGAGAATTTTTATTTTACTAAAAGAGAAAATAAAATTTCTGAAAAAGCATATATATCTAAGAAAGCAGATATTGGAGAATATAATATTATTATAGAAGATGATGTTATTATTGAATCAGATGTAACAATATATGAAAATGTTACAATAAAAAAGGGAACAATAATACGTTCAGGAAGTAGAATAGGTGGGAATGGATTTGAGTTTTCAAGATTTGGAAATGAAGTTTTGTCTATATCTTTTGCAGGAGATCTATTAATAGAAGAAAATGTTGAAATACAAAATAATACATGCGTTGATAGAGGTGTATTTGATAGAACTTTTTTAGGAAAAAATGTAAAAGTAGATAACCTAGTTCATATCGCACATGATGTAAAAATAGGGGATAATACTCTTGTTGTAGCATGTACTCTTATAGGTGGAAGAACAAGAATAGGTAAAAATTCGTATTTAGGACCTAATTGTACAGTTAAGAATGGTTTGATTTTAGGAGAAAACTCAAAAGTTAGTATGGGAGCAGTTGTAACTAAAGATGTAAAAGATAATGAAGTTGTGACTGGAAATTTTGCAATTCCACATGAAAAATTTATAAAAAATTTAAAAAAAATATAGAAAATTTTGTGTTAGACCATTCTTTTAATAATATTAAATAAAAATTTCATATAAAAAAATAATTAATTTACAAGATAAGTAAGGGAGTAGAATTAATGAAAAATATATGGTTTATAAATGAGCATGATGCACCTCCTGAATTTGAAAAAACTAGAAGAAGATATGATATGTGTAAATATTTATTAAGGTTAGGAAAGTATAAATTGCATATAATTTGCGGAGCTTTTTTGCATGGAACTCAAAATAAATACACATATGATAAAAATCAAAAGAAAAATGTAAATATTGATGGGATAGATGTTCATATTTTAAAAGGAGTTAAGTATGGTAGTAATATAAAAAGAATTTTTTCTATGTTAGTTTTTATGCTAAGACTTATATTTTTTAAATTTCCCAAAAATGATAAACCTGAAATAATATATGCTTCTTCTCCACATTTATTTGCTGCACTTGGAGCTTTAATATTAGCAAAGAAGAATAAAGCTAAATACATTTTAGAAATTAGGGATTTATGGCCAGAGACTTGGGTACAGATGAAAATAATAAAAAAAAATGGAATAATACATAAGTTTTTTTTAAAATTAGAAAAATATTTATATAAAGAAGCTGATAGAGTTATTTTTTTAGGAGAAAATTTTAATTATATTTTATCTTTAGGAATAGATAAAAATAAGGTATATACAATAAGTAATGGTGTAGATTTAGAAGAATTTGATAAAAATATAAATTCACCAATAAAATTAGATACAGAAAAATTTAATATTACCTACACAGGGGCTATTGGAATAGCTAATAATTTAGATGAACTTTTAGATTTAGCAAAGTTAATAGATAATGATGCAATTATTTTTAATATAGTAGGACATGGACCACTTAAAGAGCATTTAAAAAATAGAGTGGAAAAGGAAAAAATATTAAATGTTAAATTTTATGAACCTATAGATAAGATATTTGTGCCAAGTTTATTAAAAAGTAGTGATATTTTAATTGTTTTACTTCTAAATATAGATTTATATAAAGTCGGTATGAGCCTCAATAAAGTATTTGAGTATCTTGCTAGCTCAAAACCAATATTATTTTATGGAAATACAGTATCAGATTATGTAGCAAGATCTAATTCAGGTATATCTGTTCCAGCTGGTGAGATATTTAAATTAAGGGATGCATGTTTGAAGTTATATAATATGTCCACAGAGGAAAGAGAAGAGTTAGGTAGAAATGGCCGTAATTATGTTGAAGAAAATTTTGATTGGAGAGTATTAGCAAATAAAGTAGATCAAATAATAGAGTCTGTATAGAAAGGATAGTGGAGTAGAATGTATAATGTTGCAATTATAGGTTGTGGAAGAATATCTCATAAGATAGCAGAAGGAATTGCTAAAAATAGTGATAGAATGAAATTGCTTGTTTTATGTGATCCTATAGAACAAAAGATGTTTGAAACTGAAAAAACATATAATAAAAAGATGGAAAGTGAAGTTTCATTATTAAAATATAAGGATTATAAGGAAATATTAAAACAAAATAAAATTGATATAGCAATTATTTCAACAGAAAGTGGTTATCATGAAGAAATAGGCTTATATTTTCTTGAAAATGGAGTTAATCTTATAATTGAAAAACCATTAGCTATGTCAATAGAAGGAGCTCAAAAATTAGTAGATACTGCAAAGAAAAATAATTTAAAATTAGCAGCTAGTCATCAAAATAGATTTAATTATCCCATTCAACTTCTAAAGAAAACAATAAAAGAAAATAGATTAGGAAAAATATTTAATGGAATGGCAAGAATTCTATGGACTAGAGATGATAGTTACTATCTTCAAGCACCTTGGAGAGGGACATGGGCTTTAGATGGTGGAACTTTAATGAACCAATGTATTCATAACATTGATTTAATAAATTGGATGATGGATGATGAAATAGATACTGTATATTCTCAAACTTCAAACTACATTAGAAATATAGAAGCTGAAGATTATGGAGTGATTGTAATTAGATATAAATCTGGTAAAATAGCAACAATTGAAGGAAGTGCAGTAATATATCCTAAAAATCTTGAAGAAACTTTAACTATAACTGGGGAAAAAGGAACAGTAGTTATTGGAGGAATGGCTGTTAATAAGATAAATACTTGGAGAGTTGAAGAAGATAATGAGGAAGAATATTTATCTATTGATTGTGGAGATCCTAATTCAGTTTATGGTTATGGACATGAAGCATTGTATAAAGATTTTTTAGATGCTTTAGATGAAAACAGAGAACCACTTGTGAATGGACTTGCAGGATTAGAGGTAGTAAAAATAATATTAGCTGCTTATAAATCACAAAAAACTGGATTACCAGTAAAATTTAATGAATTTAAAGAGTTTTCAACTTTGGACATGAAAAATATAGATTTAAAAAAAACAGTAAGTAAATAATAAAGAGGATAAAAATGAAAAATATTTTATTTTTTAGCGAAGTTAAGTTAAGCCCAGCATTGATAGCTAAATGTACATTATTAGAGAAAAATATGAATATATATGTATATGAAGGAAATAAGGGAGATTTTTATCAAAATAAGGAGTTACAAGATAGGTATAAGTATTTAACTTTAGATGAAATTAAAAGATTAAAGGATTTTACAGTATATGTATATGGGATAAGAATTTTAATAGAAAAATTTTTTTTACTTTATTCTTTAAAGAGAAAAAATAGAATAGTATTAGAAGTAGCTGATTTACCATTAAGATATGGAAAAATAAAAAATTTTTTATATTACATAATTTTTAATTTTTTAATATTTATTTTAAGTGACAGAATAGTTCTAACTTCTGAATATTTTAAAAAATATTTAGTAAAAAAGCCAGTGTATGTTTTTGAGAATCTTCCAAGTGAAGAAAGTATTAAAAAATTTCTCTCAATAAAATCTAATGTATTAGAAAAATCAGATAAAATAAATATAGGATATATAGGAGGCTTACGTTACTTTGAACAATTGACTCTTTTAATTAGATATGCTTGTAATCATAAAGATGTAAATATTCACTTGTATGGTGAAGAAATAAATGAAAAAACAAAGGGAAAAACAAAACAAATATTGAAAGAAGAAATACAAAAATATGGAGATAATAATAATGTATTTCAACATGGAAGATTTAATTATGAAAGAGAAATAAAAAATATATATGAAAGTTTAAATCTAATTTATTCTGTCTATGATGAGAAACAATTAAATGTTAGGTTGGCTTTACCTAACAAGTTGTATGAAAGTATTTTAAGTAAAAAAATAATACTAGTTGCAGAAAATACAAAATTATGTAAAGAAGTAGAGGAATATAATATTGGATATGGACTTCCAAGTAATTTAAGTGACTATGAGAGATTTGAAAAAAAATTATCAAATATATTAGAAGATGTTTACTTTTTTGATTATAGTAAAATAAAGGTACAAAAGATTTTAGATAAGATTAAGATACAAAAAGATGGTTTAGAAAATTTTTTGGTAGGAGAATGATAATAAATGAAAATAGGTTTAATATTTGGAACTAGACCTGAAGCTATAAAAATGGCATCAGTTTATCATCAATTAAATAAGAATAATATTGACACTAAAGTTATTTTAACAGGTCAGCATAAAGAAATGTTAGAGCAGGTTCTTAATTTATTTCAAATTAAATCAGATTATAATGTTGGGATAATGAAAGAAAAACAAGAGCTCTCAGAATTAACAGGAAAACTAATAATAGAACTTGATAAAATTATAAAAAATGAGAAGCTTGATTATATTCTTGTACAAGGAGATACAACTTCAGCATTTTCAGGAGCATTAGTGGGGTTTTATAATAAAATTCCAGTAGGACATATTGAGGCAGGTCTTAGAACAGGTAATATTTATTCGCCATTTCCAGAAGAAGTAAATAGAAAATTAATTGGAACTATAGCAGATATTCATTTTGCTCCAACAGAAATAAACGTAAAAAATTTAAAAAAAGAAGGAATTTCTGAAAATAAGATACTGAAATGTGGAAATACAGTTATAGATAGTTTAAAATGGATAATAAAAAATAAAAGTGAAATATTAGAAGAAATTAGAAAAAAATATAATATTAATGATAAAAAATACATTTTACTAACTATGCATAGAAGAGAAAATTGGGGAAATCCAATGAAAGAGGTTCTTAGTGCAATAAAAGATTACATTAACAAAAAAGAAGATTTATACATAGTTTTTCCTATGCATCTTAATCCAAAAGTAAGAGAAATTATAAATGAAACTTTGAAAGACTGTAAAAATAAAATATTATTAGAGCCTTTAGAATACTTAGAATTTATTGCTGTGATGGAAAAAGCTCACTATATAATGACAGACTCTGGAGGTATCCAAGAAGAAGCTCCAACTTTAGGAAAACCTACATTGGTATTAAGAGATACAACTGAAAGGCCAGAGGCAATAGAAGAAGGGACAGCAAAATTGGTAGGGACATCTTACAAAAATGTATTGAAATTTATGGAATTATTAGAAGGAAAATTATATCAAGATATGTCAAAGGTAGAAAATCCATATGGTGATGGAAAAACCTCTGAAAAGATAAGACTTTATTTACAAAAAATAGAAAGTGAAGGAAAAATATGAAAAGCGTATTATTGATAGCACCTATATTTTATTCTTATGAAAATGAAATAATTGATGAATTAAAAAAAAAGAATTATGATGTTACATATATTCCTTTAAATATTTCTAATATTTTTATTCGAATTTTTCTAAAAATAATTTCAAAGTTTTTGAAAAATTTTGAAATTATTTGTTACAATTATTTTTTTAAACTACAATTTTTTTTTAAAATAAAATCAAAAAAATATGAAAAAATAATTGTAATAAGTGGTGAGAATTTAAGTAAAAAAGTAATACTTACTCTTAAAGAGAAATATTTGTTAAATTCGGATAATTTAGTTCTGTATTTATGGATTCCAATAGAAAGATATAAAATAATGCTTTCTACATATAAATATTATTCTAAAGTGTTTTCATTTGAAAAAAGAAGTTGTGAAAAATATGGATTTAGTTTCTTACCAAATTTTTATTCAAATCAATTATGTAATATAGCTTCAGAATATAGTGAGCAACAATATCTACTTTTTTTTATGGGTCAGTATGGAAAAGAAAGATATTTATTGAAACAAAAATTAAAAAAGTATAAATTTACAATACTTATATACCATAATATTTTTACTTATTATATTTTTAAAATATTAAAATTTAATGAATATAAGAATGTAAAAATGAAAGATTTAGTTTTTAAAACAATGGATAGAGCAGAAGTTTACAGAAATATGTTCAATTCAAAATATTTGTTAGATGATGCTGATATAAATCAAGAAGGATTAACTCAAAGAGTTTTTGATAGTTTAATTTTGGAAAAAAAGTTAATAACAACAAATCAGAGTATAAAGACATATGATTTCTATAATAAAAATAATATATTAGTTATAGATAGGGATAATCCACTTATTCCTAAAGAATTTTTGACAAGTAATTATGAAAAAATACCTGAGGAAATTATAAAACAGTATAGCATTGAAAGTTGGGTAAAAAAATTATTAGAAGAATGAATTAAAAAGGAGGATATATAGTAATCATATTATTATATAAAAATAAAAATGGATTTTTATTTAGTTGGACCTATATTTATTTTTTCCTATCTAGAAAATAAACTTTATAAAACAGGTATGACACCTCTTTTTGTATTTCTTTTCCCATTAACTATTGCAATTGTTTTAGCCGAATTACTTGATGATAGCTTAAATTTACAGGAATATAAATTTTTAATATTTCTTTAATTTGGTTTTCTTTGGGAGTGTTAATGAGATTAGCTTTTTTTTTATTTCCTATCAAACAAAAGAAAATTGAAATCAAAAATTTTCCTAAAATATTCAGTTATATTCAAGTTTTAGTACTTATTCCATTATTAATAACAACAATTAAAGCTATTTTTCTTTTAGGGATTGCAAATATAAAGGGAAAAGGAGGAGGAATATTTGCACATATATATATATTGTTTAGTACTTTTTATTTAATACCATTTTATATGAAGAAGAAAAAATTTAAAAAAGGCTATTTTATAATGACTATAATGGTACTTTTGTTACATCCTAAATATGAAACATTTTTATTTTTATTACCATTGTTTCTTTATCAGACATATAAAAGTAAAAAAATTTTTAAATTAAAAGTTTTTATAGTATCTCTGTCAATAGTGTTATTAATGTTTATAATATTTTTCTTGACTTATTATTTAAATTTTAAAATAAACAAATTAGATTATCAATTTAGTGACTTTTTAACTTTTATAGTGGAACATATTCAGCATTATTTCTTATCTCCTGTATATATAGGTGAATATTTATTAAAATATGAAAACTTTGGGAATCCAGAAGTTGCAATAGCTCCTTTTCTTAATATTATTAACTTGATACAAGGAGAGAAAAATTATATTGATATAACTTTACCTTTTATAAATTATTTAGGAGTTTCCAGTAATGTAGGAGGACTTATTCCAGAATTAATATATTCAATAGGAAGAAGTGGAATGTATATTTTTATAATTATCTTAGCCTTTTATTCATATATTCTTGAAAACTTATTATTAAGAAATGAAGTATGGATTTTTACAAGTTTAATATTAAAAGCTTCTTTATTTTTATGTTTTTTTAATAATGTTTTTTCTTTATTAGGGTATGTTGAAAGAATATTAGGAACAATGTTTATCACAATTTTTATAATTTTATATGAAAAATATAATTATAAAAAAAGTAGTAGACACATTAAATAAAAAAATAGTAGTTATCATTGATTAGATAGAATAAGAAGCTATATTGATCTGACTAGAAAAATGCCATAATAAATAAGAATAAAATTTAAAGAATGAGTAAAAAATTTTAAATCTAAATTAAATATAAAAAAATAGAGAATAATTCAGAAAAGTTAAAAGGAGGAAGAAAGAAGTATGGAGAACTTCAAAACAAAAGAATCAAACTTAGAATTATTAAGAATTATAAATATGTTATTAATAATTGCTCACCATCTAGCAGTTCACACTCCATTTATTTTTGAAAATATACATATAAAATATGTTGTATATTTTCTTTCATTAGGAGGAAAAATAGGTGTAAATTCTTTTGTTCTGCTTACTGGGTATTTGTTAGTAGATAGAAAACTAAAAATAAAAAATCTTTTTAAAATTTGGATAGATGTGTTTTTTTACTCAATAACTATTTTGGGATTTTTTTATTTTTACGATAAAAGTTATATACCTGAGATTAAATTTTTTATTTTTCCCATAACTTATTGTTTATATTGGTTTATAACATTTTATTTTATTATGTATATAATTCTATATTTTTTTAATATTCAATTATATAATGTAGAGAGAAAAATATATTTAAAATTTATTATAATTCTAATAATTTTTTGGAGTATTCTATCCTCATTTCCTAACACAAATTTAGGATATTCTGAGGTGCTATGGTTTATTTTATTATATTTAATTGGAGGATATATAAAATTACATATAAAAAAAATAAAAAATAAATATCTATATCTTTTTATAGGAATAATCTTATATTTTATTGTTTTTATAAGAGTAATAACTAGTCATAATGTATTAGAATTGAATGAGTATATAATAACTCCATATATTGGAATGAATAATTTTTTTATATTACTAATATCTATATTTT
>OGCQ01004572.1_pt1 | contig 11077 bp, 7 predicted proteins | sample 1570161 | NCBI WGS metagenome assembly OGCQ01 (sample SAMEA4384402, study PRJEB24528) | human gut metagenome
GCTTTTTCTGGTTCATATCATGCTGATACTGACCGACACCGATGGATTTCGGATCAATCTTTACAAGCTCTGCAAGCGGATCCTGTACACGTCTTGCGATGGATGCGGCGCTTCTCTGTCCAACATCGAAATTCGGGAATTCTTCCGTGGCAAGCTTGCTTGCGGAATATACAGAAGCACCTGCCTCGTTGGTGATAACATACTGGACCTTTTCCGGGATTTTCTTAAGAAGCTCCACGATGATCTGCTCGGATTCTCTGGATGCCGTTCCGTTTCCTACAGAGATCAGTGTCACATGATATTTGCTGATAAGCTTTTTCAGGGTTTCCTTTGCGGCACGGATCTTGGTCTCATTGGTTGGTGCTGTGGGATAAATAACTGTGGTATCCAGAACCTTTCCGGTAGGATCTACCACTGCCAGCTTGCATCCGGTACGGAAGGCAGGGTCCCAGCCAAGAACTACCTGTCCTGCAATTGGAGGCTGCATGAGAAGCTGCTCCAGATTTTTGCCAAAGACATGGATGGCACCGTCCTCTGCTGCCTCTGTAAGGGCACTTCGGATCTCACGCTCAATAGCCGGTCCGATGAGACGTTTATAGCTGTCCTCAATGGCTTCTTTCAGAACAGGTATAGTGTATGAATTATCGCGGACGATCACCTGTTTTTCAAGATAACGGATGATCTCTTCCTCAGGTGCAAGGATCTTCACAGTAAGGAATTTCTCTTTCTCACCACGGTTCAGAGCAAGGACACGATGACCTGCAAGCTTTTTCACCGGCTCCTCAAAGTCATAATACATCTCGTATACAGACTGCTCCTTCTCATCTCTTGCGGTGGAACATATAGTTCCCTTATCCATTGTTCTCTTACGGATACTGATACGATAATCTGCTTCATCAGAAATGTGTTCTGCAATGATATCTCTGGCACCGCTGATGGCCTCTTCCACAGTTTTGACTTCTTTTTCCTCAGAAAGAAATGCTTTTGCCTCTTCTTCAAGAGGTTTCTTCGTCATCTGGAGAAGGATGATGTCGGCCAGAGGTCCCAGACCTTTTTCCCTGGCGATGATGGCACGTGTACGGCGCTTCGGGCGGTACGGACGGTAAAGATCCTCTACCACAACGAGTGTCTGCGCTGCCTCGATCTGTTTCTTCAGCTCCGGAGTCAGCTTGCCCTGCTCCTCGATGCTGCCCAGAACCTGAGCCTTTTTATCCTCAAGATTTCTTAAATAAGTAAGTCTCTCATTAAGATTACGAAGCTGTTCGTCGTTCAGTGTACCGGTTGCTTCCTTACGGTATCTGGAAATAAAAGGAATGGTGCAGCCTTCATCGATCAGCTTAACCGCTGCCTCGACCTGCCATTTCTCAACGTTCAATTCTCTGGTAATTACCTGAATAATATCCATTTTTATCTTTCTCCCGTTGTTTCAAATTTGCCTGAGGCTGCTTTTTCCTCTTTACACAGCTTCTGACATTTATCAAAGATCAATCTGTGCGATCACGTCCTTCAGAGCATTGGCGCTTGCATGAAGCTTCTCTGTCTCCTCCTCGGTCAGCGGAACACGAACGATACGTTTTACACCTTCCGGTCCGATAGAAGCCATGGTACTAAGACATACGTCTTCAACACCGTACTCTCCGTGAAGCATGGTTGATACACTGACTATTGTATCAGATGCTGCAAGAAGAAGCGAGCAAAGTCTGCAAACAGATACGGCTACCGCATAAAATGTAGCACCCTTCTTGGCGATCACAGTTGATCCTGAAGTATGAACATACTCCAGAACCTCTTCTCTGTCAAGTGGCTGCAGATCTTTCTGATCCTCATGAACGATCTTGTCAAATTCATCAAGGGTCGCACCTGCAACAAAGGCTCTGGACCACGGTACAAAGGAAGTATCTCCATGCTCTCCGAATACATAGGCGTGGATGTTTTTCTCAGATACACCGTAGTGCTGAGAAAGTCTGCAGCGGAGACGGGCCGTATCCAGGGCGGTTCCGGAACCAAGAATCTGATTTTCCGGCAGTCCGGAAAGCTTTGCAAATGCATAAGTCATAATATCACATGGATTACTTACGATAATATAAAGCGCTTTGGGAGCCACCTTTACGATCTCCGGAGTAATATTCTTCATAATGTTAACGTTGGTCTGTGTCAGCTCGATGCGAGTCTGTCCCGGTTTTCTGGCAATACCGGAAGTGATGATCACAATGTCAGAATCTGCAGCATCCGGGTAATCTCCTGCCACGATGGAGATCGGCTCACGGAAACTGGTTCCCTGCTCAATATCCATAACCTCACCTTCAGCCTTATCTTTGTTAATATCGATCAGAACGATTTCTGATGCAATACTCCTCTGTGATAAGGTATAAGCGATAGTTGCTCCTACACTTCCTGCTCCGATGATCGTAATTTTACTGCTCATATTTGTTCTCCTTTCAGCGTTGTTTGTCATTTTAATAACAACTTTAATTACACACATTCAAACATAACATAAAACATTGCCCTGTGCAATAAAAATTTTATTGTATTTCTCAGGTTAATCCCCGCCAATTTGCATTTCAAATTATTTAAACCGCTTATATTTTCTGATATTTTTCCTATTATTCTGTATACATTCCTGTTATTTTTTTATCGATTTATAGAAGCAATTTCAGAAACCTAGCAAAAAACCTCTGAACTTCAAAAAAACTCAAGAAGTCCAGAGGTTTCTTTCACCTCTTATTATTGGCTTAGATTCAGATGTTTATAGCTGCTCCAACGTTCACCCGGTTAATTCTTTGCCTGGGCAAGGGCTTTTTGTGCAGCGTCCAGGATCCCTTCGGAAGAATATGTGGCTCCGCTGACAGTATCGATCCCATCCGCCGACTGGTTTGCCATGATCTGAGAATAAATCGTGCTCCATGCAGGATCAAAAAATTCCGGTGTATCCTGATTTGTCTGCTCAATGGATACGATCTGGCCTCCTGAGATCGTAATTGTCAGATATGTTTTTCCTCCATATCCAAAAGCCGAGCCTGTATACGTTCCATCTCTGTACATTCCCACCGGTTCCGGTGCTTCCGTTGGCTCCGGTGTTGCATCCGGCTCATCTGTCCCTGGTATTGGAGTTACATTGGGTTTTTCAGGAACCGGCGTCACATCCGGGTCGTCCGGCTCCGGCGTCGGGGTTGCTGCCGGCGTCTCTGTTGGCTTCGGTGTGGCTGTTGGTTTCGGCGTTGCCGTAGGTTTCGGTGTGGCTGTTGGCTTTGGTGTCGGTTTCTTTGTCGGAGTTGGTGTGGGTTTCTTTCCATACTCCGGATTGATCGCTTCTTTAAGAGCTTTTTTTACAGCGTTGAGAATTCCGTTGGAGGAATAGGTTGCTCCGCTGACTGCATCAATATCATCTACAGAATCCGTACCAATGATCTGTTCCTCCAGCACGCTCCATGCTTTTTCAAAAAACTGCTTTGTGTCCGTATTTTCCTGTTTCAGAGCTTCGATCACTCCATCCTTGATGGTCACAATTACTTTCACGTCTCCATTGAAGCCCTTTGCCGAAGCTGTATATTTACCGTCCAGATATTTTTGGGGACTGTCCGGATCTTCCGGTTTCTTTGTAGGAGATGGTTTTTTTGTAGGTGACGGAGCTGATGTCGGAGTTGGTAAAGCAGTTGCCGCAGGTGTAGGGGTGACCTGCTGGCTGTTTCCATCTGCCGCTGCCTGGGAGAGGGCATTCTGAACTGCCTGGATGATTCCGTTGGAGGAATAGGTTGCTCCACTTACTGCATCTACATTCGGTGTATTTCCGGCGATCATCCTGCTGATCACACCCTGAGCTGACGCAAAATACGACGCAGTTTCTCCAGATGCCTCCAGAATATCTATGGCCGCAATCTTTCCACCGCTGATTGTTACTCTCACGCGAATCGTCCCGCCAAATCCGGTTCCGCTTCCTTCATACGTACCGTCCTTATATCCATCTGCCGGAACGCTTGCTACCGGTGTCTGCGTGGTTCCCTGTCCTGCGGCGCCGGCATTGCTTTTTGCAGATTCGGAAACCTTTCTTGTACCTGAGCTTTTTTTCGCTGCTGTTTTTTTTGCACTTTTTTTCGATGAGCTTTTCTTTTTTGTTGTACTGTTTTTCTCAGCTGTGGCAGTTGTGCTGTCAGAAACAGTATTTTCTTTTTCATACCCGAGATATTTTTCCAGCTCTGAAGCAGACATTACGGTCGTCTCTGCTTGCCCGACTGCTTCTGTCTCTCCATCAGAGCCCTTCGCCTTTATGCCTGAAAACACAAGCGCCGCAATCACAGCAGCTGCAGGAACCAGCTTGGTCCAGGGTATCTTCGGAGTATTTTTTTCCTCCTGCTTTTTATCTTTCAGATCTTTTTCCATGCTTCCTTACTCTCTCCTCTTTTCTTGCGGCCTCTGTCAGACATTACTCTTCAGAAATCAGCAGACCTCTGCCGCAGACATTGCTCTATGTCTGCGGCAGAGGCTCCCGGATATCTGTGCTCACATTCGGTTCAACAGTGAAATTATTTAACTGTTACCACAAATTTCTTTGTAATTCCGTTGCATTTCACTGTGATCGTTGCTTTACCTTTTTTGATTCCCTTTACAACACCCTTGCTGTTTACAGCTGCAACTTTTTTATTGCTGCTTGTATATGTAACCTTGCCTGCAGGTGTTGCTTTGGATCTGATGGTTGTTGTTTTACCTTTTTTGATCGTTGCAGAAGATTTTACAAGACTGAATGCAGGATTCTTGACAACTACTTTGCAGGTTGTCTTCAGGGCTCCTGCCTTTGCTGTAATCGTAACGGTTCCTGCTTTGATTCCTTTTACAACACCTGTTTTACTGTTTACGGTTGCAACCTTTGTGTTGCTGCTTGTGTATTTTACAGTTGCAGATGGTGTTGCAGTTGCTTTTACAGTTGCTGTTTTTCCTTTGTAGATCGTTACGGAAGCCTTTGCGAATTTAATTGTAGAAGCTTTTACTGTTACCTTGCAGGTTGCTGTGGCATTTCCGACCTTTGCTGTGATAACTGCTGTTCCGGCTTTTACGCCTTTAACAACACCCTTGCTGCTTACTGTTGCAACCTTTGTGTTGCCGGACTTAAATGTCACTGTTGCATCGCTGTCATTTGTTGTTGCCTTAAGAGTCGTTGTTTTTCCTGTATATACAGCTGCTGCTGTCTTATCAAGTGTAACTGTTACCTTCTGAAGCTCTTTCTCTGCTCCCTGAAGATGTTCAAGTGCTTCATTTACCTCAGCCTGACTTGCATCTGTTTTTGCAAGAATGTCTTCTGCTTCCTGAAGCTCACCGGCAAAGGACTTCCAGGTTGCAATTGTGTAATCTGCCTCTGCCAGAGCCTTTGCAGCTTCCACTTCTGTTTTAAGACTTGTAAAATCAGTCGGCTCCATTGTAGGATTTACGATATTCTCTGCAGTTGCCTGGAAGCTGTAGGTATAGTCATTATATCCAAGAGCATACACTGTCAGTTTCCAGTATCCTGTTCCGTCTGTTCCTCCCGGAAGCTTGCAGCGTGCAGATTTTGTAAGTCCAAGCTGGATTCCCATTGCTTTATGCATCCAGTTATCTGCGGCAAACTTGGTTCCATAAGAAGCGAGGCATTTTGTATATGTGGAATCATCTCCATAATAATCCCAGCGTACAGCCTGCATATTTGCACCAAGATCGCCATAATTTCCATTGAGATCCACACGGAGGAATTCGCCGTAGCTTCCGCTTGCTGCTTTTACACTCGGCTCGATCCCTGTTGCTGTTTTTAACGCCTGATTCTTGATACCGGAAGCTGTTCCGTCTGATTTTCTTGCTGTAAATGTAAAGCCATCACCATTTTTCTCCGCATATTTCAGACCATTTGTCTGTGCATTTACGTCTGGCACAAGGCCTTTGTAATACTGGAGATTGTTTTCACTGTATCCTCCGAAAAGTGCAGCTCCATCCTGTACGACATTATACTTTTTGCAGAAATCTGCAAAATCTGCGGTCTTAACTGCTACCGGAACATATTTCAGACCATATATCTCATAATGATCCATCGTATAGGTTTTTCCATCTTCTGTTGTTATACTGCCTCTGTTCCATTTTACCTTGGAACCGTCTGTAAGATAAAGTGTGCTTCCTTTATCCTCCCAGTAGGATACGTCGAATCTGGTTCCGTCTTCAGCAATGATCGTAGCTTCTGTCTGATAGCTTCCTCTGTGAAGTCCATGATTTGCAGTCGCTCTTGTTACTGTATCAAAAGCTCCTGTATCAAACTCACTATGTGAATCCTTCTCTTCTGAAGAGCTTGTATCTCCAGCTGCATATACGCCTTCTGCTGCCCAGTACTCACCCCAGGTAAGTCCTGCATATACGTACTGATACTCGCCTGTCAGCTGATCAGAATCGGAAAATGCTTCCGCCACTTCATCGCCTTCTGTGAAATCCTCTTCCCCTGTAGAGAACGGGTCTGCTTCCTCTGCTGTCTCATCCAGAGTCTCGACAGCTTCTGTATCTTCCTGCTGGATATCCTCTGTCTCGTCTGCAGCAGCTTCTGGTACTGCTACATCCTCTGCTGCTTCTTCTGTTATGTCTGCAGCATCCTCTATAGCTTCTTCTGCTACAGCTTCAGTATCCTCTGCCGTTTCCTCTGTGCTAAAATCCTCCGTATCTCCTGCCTCTGCCTCGGAAAACACGGCTGCATCAAAATCAGATGCCATTACAGCGGTCGGAAAGGTTGTTGCTGCCACTGCAAGACTTAAAATGCATGGAGCTGTTTTTTTCAATAGATTCCACTTCTGCATTGCTTATTCCTCCTAAAAATATGATATATTTATAGAACCCTTTCCAGGTTTACTATCGCAAGTACTGCGAATATGAGCATTCCCCTCTGCCAAACAGTCATAAACCGGATCGCCGGGAGATCAGCTTCACTCTGCAATATCCTCCACACTATAGGAATCCGCAAGCAGGCTGAACCGCTCCTTCATCCCCTCAGTGAGATACACATGATGGTCTTCATCCACAAAAAGTCCGTCTGCACCGTAAGCTTTCAACAGCTGTGTCCCTTTTTCCACCCCCAGCACAAAACATGCTGTGGAAAGCGCATCTGCCTCCAGACCTGAGTCACAGACTACCGTTACCCCGGTCACTCCGCTTTCTGCCGGATAGCCGGTAGACGGGTCCATAATGTGGTGATACCTTACACCATTTTCGATAAAATATTTCTCATAATCTCCGGATGTGGAAAGAAATTCTGTACCATTTAAGGCAACCACACCAAGATAGTCATCCTCATTTTCAGCTCTGGGATCTGTCACTGCCACATTCCAGGAAGAACCATCCGGCTTGCTTCCGTAGGTCATGACACTGCTTCCTCCCAGATTCATAAGTGCTGCTGTTACATCCTTCTTTGTTTCCAGTTCTTTAAGGATCAGGTCACAGCCAATACCCTTTCCCGCTGCTCCAAGATCCAGAGAACAGCCCTCCTCCATGTGGACCGTATTTCCGTCAAGAAAAATCTTCTGATATCCGGAATCCTTCAGAACATTCTTAATTTCTGCTTCTTCCGGAATTTTCTGGTTTTCCCCTCCAATATCCCACAGGCGGATCAGCTTCCCGATGGTTGGGTCAAAGGCTCCGGCAGAATCCTCTGCGATCTTCAGAAGACGTTTCAGGTATCCGGAAAGCTCGTCGGAAATCTCCGTATCTTTTCCGCTGTCTGCATTCACCTTATAGATCTGGGACTTCTCATTGGTCCAGGAAAGAAGGTTCGTCTCCACATCTGTCAGCACAGCTGTCAGCTTACTGTTTATATCGTCACCTGTGGTATAGAGTGTTTCTGATACCACAGTATCCATTGCAAAATCTGTATCGGTATATGTCTGTACATCATTTTCCGAAGCAGCCATACACAGCACAGGAAACAACACCGCAATTCCTGTAAATGTAGCTGCTGCCAGAAAAGTTTTCTTTTTCAGAGCCTGATATCTCATAGATCATTTTTCCTCAATTGTTCCAATGTGAATATTTTTTCTCGGGCATGCTGCGGCACATGCGTGGCAGCAAAGACATTCGCCGGATCTGCCTGTGTCGCCGTCGATATCCAGATGAGCCGGACATCTTTTTTTACAGAGACCACATTTCGGCGGACATTTCTCACGGTTTCTCCGAAACAGTGCACCCGGAAGGATTGGCATTAATGCAAAAACCGCTCCCATAGGACAGAGAAACTGGCAGAAAAACCTTTCCTGTGTACACATTCCCACAATGATCAGCACCAGGAACACAATTCCCACCAGATATTTGCTGTTCGGGAGCCGTCCTGCCGTGAGCATGGAAAAAACATCCCACGGGCTGGTTCCCGTAAGCTTTCCGTATACACCTGTAAGGCAGGAAAGCAGGATCAGTGCCAGTACGATATATTTGACTTTCTGAAGCCCGTGAACCATTTTTTCGGAAAGATCCGGTTTCTTTTTTTTGTGAAAGCATTTCATCCGGATCCAGGAAAAGCCTTCATATACGGCATCTCCGAAAGATCCGAATGCACACGCATATCCGCAGAAATGTCTTCCGAAAAAGCAGGTAAAGATCAGAAGCACTGCCGTTACAGTCAGAAAGGAATTCCACTCCACCGGCTGACCGGCCGCAATGGCAAGAAAGATCGATTTGATACCTGCAAAGGCTGTAGAAAACAGAGACGGGGCGGCAATAAAAAATGCCAGCTGTATTCCCGCACGCATCAGCCTTACCTCCCGCTGTCTTTTTTTCATGAGTTTTCCGCCTTTCCAAGTGCCGCATCCACTGCGTTTAGGATTCCTGTGGAGCTGAACGTTGCTCCAGATACGGTATCCACATCTGTACTCTGAGCACTCAGGATGGAATCGATCACACTCTCTGCCTGTGAAAGATATGCACTGTCCTCACCTGGGGCGCTGACTACGTTGATGGATGTGATCTCATCACCGGTAAGTGTCACCTCCACCTGAATGGTCCCGCCGTATCCCTCGGCTTCTCCTGTATAGGTTCCATCTTTATATACATTATCGGAATCTGTGGTTGCTGTGTCCTCTGCGTCTGCATCGGATACATTGCCGTCTGAAGTGTCTGTTGTTTTGTCATCGCCTGCTGTATCTGCATCACTGCTGCCTGATCCTACAGATGCTGCCTGATTCTGCATACGATTTACATAACTCGTCTCCAGCGCACTGAGAAGTTCATTCTGCTGCTCCTGAAGTGTATCTACCTTATCTGTCAGAGCCGCGATCTCTTTTTCATTTGCCTGGGCTTTCATGCTGCTGTTATAAAAAAGCACAGCAAGAACCACTAACAGCAATGAGATCACTCTCATATAAAAATTCTGATTTTTCATCTCTTTTCTCCCTTGTATTTATAACAATTCCGTAAATTGCTGCATCAGGCTCAACTGTGCGAACATATATGGCTGCGTCAGATGCTCTCGATCCAGTCCTGTAATCTGCGTATAACTGTCTTTTGGATAAATTATATAGTTTTTATCCATATACATAAATTAGTTTTGATTAATCTTTTTTATAAAATTAGACGATGCTAACTTACAGTTAGGTATTATATCACCTGTTTTTTTTCTTGTCTACACTTTTGTTAGTAGTTTATAACTTTTTCCAATATGAATTTTTCTGTTTTATGTCTTTTATAAAAGAAAAATCATCGCCACTCCTCCCTTTCCGTTGGGAACAGCTGTATGAATTATGGTTAGATATCATTAACTTATGTTTGCCTTTTAATTTCGATTATGATATGATTTTTTCTGAATCTGTAACAGAAATGGAGATTTGTTTTGAAGAAAAAAGAATTGATTTTTATTGCCGGGATCCTGATTCTGGCGGGGGTTCTCTGGCTTGGTTTTCAGATTGCGGGGAAACGTTCCCATAATACGATCCATATTACCGTTGACGGAAAAGAATTCGGAACCTATTCGCTTTCCCAGGACCAGATCATCCACATCGGAGACACCAATGTCTGCGAGATCAAAGATGGAAAAGTTACAATGATCGAAGCAACCTGCCCGGATCATTACTGTATGAAACAGAAGGCTGTGGACGAGCACGGCGGTTCCATCATCTGCCTTCCTAATAAGGTTGTGATAGAAGGGGAAAATACTGCAGAGGATTCGGAGAGTTCGCCTAAAATTGATGCGGTGACATAAAATTTCCGGAGAATATGCGCAATGCGTGTTCTCCGTAGATTTTTCTCTGACAGATGGTATTCTGTCTGTGCTATTCCTGCAACGATATTCCTGCAACAAATGAAAGGATTTATTTATGAAACGAAAAACAGCTTATCTCGGATTATTTGCCGCAGTAGCAATCATTTTTGGATATGTGGAGTCTCTGGTCCCTGTATTTACAGGGATTCCGGGTATCAAGCTCGGGCTTGCAAACCTGGCGGTACTTTTTATACTGGACCGATATTCCTTTAAAGAAGCGGCTCTCGTGTCCGTTGTCAGAATCCTGGTGATCGGATTTATGTTTGGAAATCTGTTCAGTATTTTGTATAGTCTGGCTGGCGCTGCGCTTAGCCTGACTGTGATGGAGCTTTTGAAAAAACATTCCGGCTTCAGTCTGATCGGTATCAGTGTGGCCGGTGGTGTCACACATAATATCGGGCAGCTGATCGTTGCCATGATCGTGGTGAGCAATACGAGTTTGATGGTTTATGCACCGGCACTGCTGGTGGCAGGAGTCCTGGCGGGGATTCTCATAGGTGGGTTGACAAAGGAGGTTGTGGGACGACTTCCTTTGAATCTATAATTATGTGGTTTGCTTTTTGGATTATGGTTTTCACTTTTTGAAGTGAGGGGAAATTGTGTGGTTTGATTTTTTAGATTATAGTTTTCACTTTTTGAAGTGAGATAAATTGGGTAGTTTGATTTTTTGGGATTGTAGTTTTCACTTTTTGAAGTGAGAGGAAATTGGATGGTTTGATTTTTTTGGATTATAGTTTTCACTTTTTGAAAGTGGGTAATTTGCGAGAAGGGGAAGCACTCATAGTTGCGAAGGCCGTCTCCCCTTCTCGCGCTCTTCCCCTCCTGGCCACGCCGCTG
>OGCQ01004574.1_pt1 | contig 11074 bp, 10 predicted proteins | sample 1570161 | NCBI WGS metagenome assembly OGCQ01 (sample SAMEA4384402, study PRJEB24528) | human gut metagenome
AGAGTGCAAAGCACGTAGCAATCTGGTATCAAAGGGGTCAAAATACCTTTTGACTCCAACATCATTGCTATGTAAAAGAGGGAACAGAAATTATCACATCTATCCTGTTTCCTCTTTACATGTTCTCCTACTCAATCAGTCCGATTGCCTCGTTAATGCTTTTCACTCCAATGATTTTGATCCCACCAATACTCTTCACGCTATCCAGAGATACTTCTGGCACAATACACGTCTCAAATCCAAGCTTCTTCGCCTCTGCCACTCGCTGTTCCGGCATATTTACCGCCCGAACTTCTCCACTTAATCCAACTTCTCCAAACACAATCGTCCGTTCATCAAATGGTCTGTTCTTATAGCTTGATACGATCGCCATCACGATTCCAAGGTCTATCGCGGGTTCATTAATCTTGATACCTCCGGCAATATTCACATAGGCATCATAATTTCCAAGATGATATCCAATCCTTTTTTCCAAAACCGCCATCAGAAGGTTCACCCTGTTGTAATCCGTTCCTGCTGCTGTTCTTCTTGGCATTCCAAAATTGCTTTCGCATACCAGCGCCTGGATTTCCAGCAAGATCGGACGTGTTCCTTCCATAGAACATGCCACAACAGATCCAGATGCATTTTCCGGGCGCCCATTCAGCATAAATTCTGATGGATTTTCCACCTCCCGAAGACCATCTCTTCGCATTTCAAATACACCAATCTCATTCGTCGAACCAAAACGATTTTTCACTCCTCGAAGAATCCGGTAAGATGCATGCCTGTCTCCTTCAAAATACAGAACCGTATCTACCATATGTTCCAATACTCTTGGACCGGCGACAGTTCCTTCTTTTGTAACATGTCCGACAATAAAAATCGAAATCCCAAGCCCTTTTGCAAGCTGCATCAGCGTATTTGTTGCCTCTCTGACCTGCGACACACTTCCCGGTGCGGAACCGACTTCTTCACTGTACATTGTCTGAATCGAATCAATGATCACGGTATCTGGTTTTTCCTTTTCAATCACATTGCGGATCAGTTCCAGATTAGTCTCACAAAGCAAAAGCAGATGATCATTAAATTCTCCCATCCTCTGTGCACGCAATTTAATCTGGCGAAGCGATTCTTCCCCTGATATGTACAAAACCTTTCGTTCTTTTTTTGCCAGTTTCTGACACACCTGCAGGAGCAGCGTTGACTTACCGATTCCCGGATCACCGCCTACCAGAATCAGGGAACCCGGTACGATTCCGCCTCCCAGTACACGATCCAGTTCTTTAATCTCGGTTGTCACCCGCTCTTCATTCTCTGTCTTTACTTCTGACAATGGTACAATACGAATCTCTTTTGCCGCTTTAACTGCTGCCGTATTCGACGTTGTCACACACTCTTCCACGAAAGAGTTCCATTCCTTGCACATTGGGCACTGTCCCAGCCATTTTGATTCTTCATGCCCACAATTCTGGCAGAAAAAAACCGACTTTTTTGCCTTCGCCATATTCCATCTCCTTATATATCTTAAAAAATTACCAACTGCTTCTCTTGCCTGTTCCCAGTTTATATACTTTCGGTAAAGAAAGAGCCTGCCGAAGCAGACTCTTTTACTTTTCTTAAATACCTATGTACTTCAAACAACTCTTGCTGTAATCATTGTCCTACTTTCTTACAACCTTGATCTCAACGCTTTCTTTTCCAAGTTCCGCACTTACACTAAGCTTTGCGCTTAAGTTTGTCTTCATATCACCAACATTCATATCATTCATATATACGATATAATCTGTATCCGGTTCAAGTTCCAGTGTGATCTGTGCATCTCCTGTCCCTGATACCTTGAATGAGATCACATCTTCTGATACTTCAAAATGCTCTACTGCAGTTCCCGGAACAGATTCATATACGAACATTCCATTCTTTTCAAGCTTTGTAATCTCTTTAAATGTCTTTACTTTATATATATCTCCCTGAAATTCAAATCCATCCTTTTTTGTCTTTGTATCCAGAGTGTAATCACCGAAACTGAGTGTTCCGTCTAATTCACTTCTGATAAGCTCTTTGACTACTGTCATTGTTCAAATCCTCCTAATGGTCTTTCTCTTTCGACTTGTGGACTGTGAATTTTCCACATCCGAACCGTTTTTCTTATTATATAATAAAACTTCTTCTTTTGCTAGCTGTTTATCTCTCTGACTGTAAATTTTATTTCCTTTTTAGAAATACCGGCTTCCACATGGTCTCCACGTTTGATCTCACCATTCAAAAGTGCTTCCGCAAGTTTGTCTTCCAACTGGCTCTGTACTGCCCTTCTCAGCGGTCTTGCACCATACTTCTTGTCACTTCCGGTCTCAACGATATGCTTCTTCACAGAATCACGCACAACCAGTATAATTTCAAGCTGCTCTTTTGCTCTCTGCACAACTTCTTTACACATCAGCCCTACGATTTTCTTCATATTGTCCTCATTCAGCGGATGGAATACGATGATCTCATCAATACGGTTCAGGAACTCTGGGCGGAATAACTGCTTTACTTCGTCCATCACATTTGCTTTCATACGCTTGTAATCCGCCTTCTGGTCTTCCTGCTGGGTAAATCCAAGCTTCTTCGGTTCAATGATTGCCTTGGCACCTGCATTGGATGTCATAATGATAACCGTATTGTGGAAATCTACTTTTCTTCCCTGCGAATCCGTAATATGTCCGTCATCCAGTACCTGAAGTAAAATATTAAACACATCCGGATGTGCTTTCTCAATCTCATCAAACAAAATGACAGAATATGGATTTCTGCGTACTTTTTCGCTGAGCTGTCCGCCATCCTCATGTCCCACATACCCCGGAGGCGATCCAATCATCTTGGATACACTGTGCTTCTCCATATATTCGGACATATCTACCCGGATCATATCCTCTTCATTGCCAAAGAGTGCTTCTGCAAGAGCTTTGGAAAGCTCTGTCTTTCCGACACCTGTAGGACCAAGGAATAAGAATGAACCAATCGGACGTGCTGGATCTTTCAATCCCACTCTTCCTCGTTTTACCGCTTTGGAAAGTGCCTGGATTGCCTCTTCCTGACCAATCACACGCTTCTCCAGTGTTTTATCCAGCTTTTTCAGGCGTTCGCTCTCAGATTCATTCAGTCTTGTTACCGGGATTCGTGTCCACATGGAAATTACATCCGCAACATCTTCTTCAGTTACCGGAACTTTTTTCTTTTCATTCTTTTTATTGAAACGCTTTTTCGCCTGCTCTAATTTCTTTTCTGCTTCCTTCTGTTCTCTATGGAGCTCCGATGCTTTTTCAATATCTCCTGCTTTCAGCGCCGCTTCTTTTTCCTGCTCCAGCTTTCCACAGCGGATTTCTGTCCCAACAATATTCTCCGGCACTTTAAATCCACGAAGTTTTACTTTTGAACAGCTTTCATCCAACACATCAATTGCCTTATCCGGAAGGAAACGGTCATTGATATAACGGCATGACATATGTACTGCCGCTTTCAATGCATCCTCTTCGATCTCTACATCATGATGAGCCTCATATTTTTCTTTCAGACCTTCCAGGATCCGGATACACTCGTCTTCTGTCGGTTCTTCAACCGTAACCGGCTGGAATCTTCTTTCCAGAGCTGCATCCTTCTCAATATACTTGCGGTATTCCGTAAGAGTTGTTGCACCGATCAGCTGCATCTCCCCTCTTGCCAGAGATGGTTTCAGAATATTGGATGCATCAATCGCGCCCTCTGCACCACCGGCACCGATAATGGTATGAAGTTCATCTAAGAAAAGGATAATATTACCCGCCGTCTTTACCTCACGGATCAGTTTTTTCATGCGCTCTTCAAATTCACCACGATACTTGGAGCCTGCAATCATCCCCGGAAGATCCAGCACCATGATCCGCTTATCTTTCATGCTTTCCGGAACAATTCCTTCCGCGATCTGTCTTGCAAGTCCTTCCACGATTGCTGTCTTACCGACTCCAGGCTCTCCCACAAGGCACGGATTATTCTTGGTCCGTCTGCTCAGGATCTCCATGACACGTGCAATTTCTTTTTCACGTCCAATAACCGGATCCAGCTTTCCTTCTCTTGCTTCCTGTGTCAGATCCGTACTGTACTGGTCTATAATTCCGCCAACAGTTTCCCCATCCTTCTGATTTTCCATATACTCTTTCGGATCAATTCCCGCCGCAAGCAGAAGATCCTGAAAAAGTTTTTGAATATTTACATTCAGGGTCATCAACATACGGGTAGCCACACAATCTCCATCTTTAAGCATTGTAAGCAGAAGATGTTCGGTTCCGACTTTTTCAGATGCAAGCTGCACTGCCTCATTCTGGCTTTCTTCCAGAATATATCGAAGTCTCGGACTGTACTCCAGATGCTTTCTTTCCTTCTTAGCTGCCTCAGGAGCAGATACAAGGATATCCATTGCTTTTTCCATCTGTTCTTCATCGACTTTATTCTTATCAAGCACCTGCCCTGCAACTCCGGTAAAAACCCTCTTAAGCCCGAAAAGAAGATGTTCTGTCCCAACATATGGATGCTTCAGTTCGGCTGCAATCTTCCGTGCCATATTCAGCGCTTCCTGCGCCTGCCTTGTATATTGCTTTTCTGCCATATAATTTTAGTCTCCTTTTTTCAATCTATCTTTGTTCATAATCTGCATAGATCTCGTCTACCAGTTCATGAACTTCTTCTTTCGTAATGTTTTTGCAACTTCCTTTTGCCAGAAGTACCCGAAGCTGCTCTTTCAGATCCTGCAAAGCTTCCAGCTTATCTTCATCAATACAGATCACCGCACCTCTTCGTCTGTCAAGCTGAAGAAAACCTTCCTGCCGCAGGACATTGTATGCCTTATTCACTGTATGCATATTGATTCCGATATTATCTGCCAGCTGTCTCACAGACGGCAAAGTATCTCCTTCATGAATCGTCGAAGTGGCAATTCCCATAATGATCTGATTCCTGAGCTGTATATAAATCGCCTCATCACTGTTAAAATCAATTTCAATCAGCATAAAACGCACTCCTTTTTTCTATTGTACCGGCATCGCCATTGTTATATTTATGTTAGCACAGACGACACTTTTTGTAAAGGAAACAGTATGTAAAAAAGCACTACCTCTTCTTACTCACACTTTTTTGTGCTTTCCGTTTCAGAAGTAATGCTTTTCATTTCTTATTTCCGATTTCTTTCTCTCACGTTCAAACCTCTTCAACCTAAAATATTCTTCAGATCCTCATCTACTGTACTGATCGGGGTAATCTGATACTCTTGTACCAGGTAATTCAGAACATTCGGTGACACAAACGCCGGAAGCGTCGGACCCAGATAAATATTTTTGATTCCGAGCGCCAGAAGTGTCAGCAGAATCGCAACCGCTTTCTGTTCATACCATGACAGGATCATAGACAGTGGAAGTTCATTTACCTCACACTCAAACGCTTCTGCAAGAGCAATTGCAACTTTAATCGCACTGTACGCATCATTACACTGTCCCATATCCAAAATTCTTGGAATCCCCTCAATTTCTCCGAGCCTCAGATCATTCAATCTGTATTTTCCACATGCCAGCGTCAGGATGATCGTATCCATCGGTGTCTTTTTCGCAAATTCCGTATAGTAGCTCCGTCCTGGTGCTGCGCCATCACAGCCTCCGATCAGAAAGAAATGCCTGATTTTCCCCTGCTTTACCAAATCCACGATCTTTCCTGCATTTTCCAGAACTGCGTTGTGTGCAAATCCGGTCATCACGGTTGTTCCTCCATTAATCCCTGTCGTCGGATGATCTTCCGGATATCCACCGCATTCCAATGCTTTTGCAATAACCGGCGTAAAATCTTTGTCCGCACCAATATGAACCATCTCCGGATAAGACACCACCGAAGTTGTAAACACCCGGTCTGCATAGCTCTGTCTGACCGGCATCAGACAATTTGTCGTAAATAAAATTGGCGCAGGAATATTATGGAACTCAAATTGCTGGCTCTGCCAGGCCGTTCCGAAATTGCCTTTCAAATGCGGATATTCCTTTAATTTTGGATATCCGTGTGCCGGAAGCATTTCACTGTGCGTATAAATATTGATTCCTTTATCTTTGGTCTGCTCCAGAAGCAGCTTCATATCATGCAGATCATGACCACTGACTACAATAAACGGTCCCTTTTCTATCGTAAGCGGAACTTCTGTCGGAATTGGATCTCCATAGCTTTCCGTGTTTGCTTTATCCAGAAGTTCCATGCAGCGCAGGTTGATTTTACCTGTTTCTATGACTACCGGAAGCAGTTCTTCCATCCCTTTTTCTTCTCCCAGAATCCTCATTCCCTTATAAAAGAAATTCATAATCTCCGCATCCACATATCCCAGTGCCCATGCATGATAAGCATATGCTGCAGTCCCTCGTAAGCCAAACAAGATCAATGACTTTAACGAACGGATATCTTCCGATGCCTCCCAGATCTTCTGTACATTATAAGCATCTTTTCCTGGTTTTCTGTTTTCTGCTTCTTCTCTGATCTCATCTGACAGTTTTTTCACTGTATCACTGTTGAAATTTACATTTGTAATCGTGGTAAACAGACCTTTTAACATCAGTTCATCCGAAGATCTGCTTCTTTCATTTTCTGCAACTGCCCTTGCCAGCCGGATCAGTTCACCAGTCAGTTCATCTTGAAGATTTGCTGTATCCGACTTTTTCCCACATACACCTGTATGTCCTTCGCAGCCCGTGTTATGAGCGGTCTGCTGGCATTGAAAACAAAACATTTCCTCCATTTCTTTTTCCTCCATGTTTTTTTATTAGCATGTCAAAATATAGAAAATCTATACCGGAAGAACATTTTTCTTTATTATTCAAATAATATTTTTCAAACATCCAGACTATGGTTCGCAAACTAAAAAAGGATGGCCCACAGACTTTCATCTGCAAGCTATCCTTTTCTGCACGATTCTATTTCAGATTTTTTATTCTACGATGAGTCCTTCTTTTTCAATCACATCGATTACCTGAGTCACATACTTTTCGCAAAGCTCGTCCGTCGCCGCTTCAACCATGACACGGATTACCGGTTCCGTTCCACTTTCACGGACAAGGATTCTTCCGTCATCTCCAAGTGCTTCTGCAACTGCATCGACTGCTTTGACCACTTCCGGATTCTCCCTTGCTGTCTTCTTATCTGCCACACGCACATTTTTCAGAAGCTGTGGATAGATCTTCACTTCTTCTGTCAGCTGTCCGAGGGACTGTTTGGTCTCCATGATAACTTCCATCAGCATCAGAGAAGTCAGAATACCATCTCCTGTCGTTGCATGCTTACTGAAAATAATATGTCCGGACTGTTCACCGCCCAGCATGAATCCATTCTTGACCATGTTCTCATAGACATATTTGTCGCCGACCTGTGTCTTTTCGTACTTCATGCCAATCTTGTCGCATGCTTTATAAAGTCCAAGATTCGACATGATAGTAGTAACGATGGTATCGTCTTTTAACTGACCATGTTCTTTCATATATTTGCCACACACATAAAGGATCAGATCCCCGTCAACAACATTTCCATTCTCATCAACAGCGATGCAGCGGTCCGCATCTCCATCGTATGCAAATCCGACATCCAGACCATTTTCTTTTACATATTCCTGGAGCACGTTAATATGTGTAGAACCACAATTTGTGTTGATATTGGTTCCATCCGGCTCATTATTGATCACATAAGTTTTTGCTCCAAGTGCATCAAATACGCTTTTGGCAATACTTGATGAACTTCCGTTGGAACAATCCAGTCCGACTTTCACCTCTTTAAAAGAACGGGTTGCCAGACTGATCAAATGTCCGATATAACGGTTTCTTCCTGCTGCATAATCTACGGTTCTTCCGATCGCCTCTTTTTTAGCAAGCGGAATTTCTCCGGATTCCCCATCAATATAAGCTTCCACTTTGGCTTCTACTTCTGCTTCCAGCTTCTGACCTTTACTGTTGATCACTTTGATTCCATTATCATAGTACGGGTTATGGCTTGCAGAAATCATGATTCCGCAGTCAAAATCTTCGGTTCTTACCACGTAAGACACGCTTGGAGTTGTCGTCACATGAAGAAGATATGCATCTGCTCCTGACGCAGTAAGTCCTGCCGCCAGTGCATATTCAAACATATAGCTGCTTCTTCTGGTATCTTTACCGATCACGATTCTTGCCTTGTGTTCCTGTCCGTAATACCAGCCAAGATAACGTCCTACCTTAAACGCATGCTCTACCGTCAGTACTACATTGGCTTCTCCACGGAATCCATCTGTTCCGAAATATTTACCCATAATTATTATCTCTCCTCCGGCTTAAAGCCTTTCTTTATTCTGCAAATCTTGCTGTCTGTTCCCGGATCAACTGCTGATCTTCAAAATAGTTGATCTTCATCGCATCTTTTACTTCTTTTAAAGTCTGTGCTGCCACTTTTTCAGCTTCAATACTTCCTTTATGAAGGATCTCGTAGATCTCCGGAATCTTCTTCTCCAGTTCTTTTCTTCTTGCACGGATCGGTGCAAGCTCTTCCTGCATAACCGCATTCAGGAACTTCTTAACCTTAACGTCACCAAGTCCACCACGTCTGTAATGATCCTTCAATTCATCCAGATTCTTATAATCCGGCAGATATTTTTCAAAATGTTCATCTGTACAGAATGCATCCAGATAAGTGAAAACGGAATTTCCTTCTACCTGTCCCGGATCAGATACCTTCAAATGATTCGGATCTGTATACATTCCCATGATCTTCTGTCTTACTTCTTCCTCGGAATCAGACAGATAAATACAGTTACCAAGGGATTTACTCATCTTTGCTTTTCCATCCGTTCCAGGAAGACGGCAACAGCTTTCGTTCTCCGGAATCAGCGCTTTCGGCATAACCAATGCTTCTCCATATACACTGTTGAATTTGTGTACGATCTCACGGCACTGTTCGATCATCGGAAGCTGATCCTCACCTACCGGTACAGTCGTTGCCTTAAATGCTGTGATATCTGCTGCCTGGCTGATCGGATAAGTAAAGAATCCTACCGGAATACTTGCTTCAAAATTACGCATCTGGATCTCCGATTTAACCGTTGGGTTTCTCTGAAGACGGGATACCGTAACCAGATTCATATAATAAAAAGAAAGTTCTGTCAGTTCCGGTACCTGTGACTGGATGAAAATCGTGGATTTCTCCGGATCCAGTCCGCATGACAGATAATCCAGTGCAACCTCAATAATATTCTGACGTACCTTTTCCGGGTTATCTGCATTATCAGTCAGTGCCTGTGCATCTGCGATCATGATAAAGATCTTGTCATATTCTCCGGAATTCTGCAGTTCTACTCTTCGCTTTAAGGATCCAACATAATGTCCGACATGAAGCCGTCCGGTTGGTCTGTCACCTGTTAAAATAATTTTCTCCATTGTTTTTATGTTCCTCTCTGTCGTATTATTCCTGTCTTTTCTTTATTCTTCTTTGTCCGTATCCTCAGCCGGAAGCTCAGATGTACAGTATGCACATCTGGTTGCCGCGATCGGGATTTCTGACATGCAGTACGGGCAGATCTTCGTAGCCGGTGCTGCCGGTGCTTCTTCCTCCTTCTTAAGCAGCTTTTCTGTTCTTGAAGCAAGATTGTTCATCACTTTTACAAAACAAAAAATAACAAGTGCCATCAGAAGAAAGTTGATCACCGCTGTAATAAAATTGCCATATTTGATCGTGTCATTCTCACCAGATCCGATCCGGATCACCCAGTTGGAAAAATTGACCCCACCAGTCAGAAGACTGATCACCGGCATGATCATATCATTTACAAGAGAATTCACAATCGACTGGAATGCACCACCAATAATAACGCCGACTGCAAGATCCATTACATTTCCCCTTGCAATAAACTCTTTGAATTCTGCAATAAATCCTTTTTTAGCCATCTCAAATCCACTTCTTTCGTTCCTTTTAGGCTTCTGCGGCATATAAGGATATTGTACTACATTCCAAACAGGATTTCCACTATAATTCCGCACACTATACTGATTCCGTAAAGTGTTGCGACGATCATCACATTCTTCTTCCAACTATGGTTCGTCTTAAAAAGCACGATCAGTCCGATTCCGGCACATGACAAAAGTCCGGCAAACATACTGCCGACATTTAAGACTCCCTCAAGATAAAATTTCGTAATTGTAATAGAAGCTGCGCAGTTCGGAATCAGACCGACAAGACCAGCCAGAAAAATTCCGGCAATTGGATAATGCGTCACCACGTTCATGACCTCTTCCATTCCAATCCACTCCACAACTGCATTTAACGCAAAAGAAATTACATATATAAATACCAGAATCTGTACCGAATGGATGAGTGCTGATTTTACAATGCTTCCTTCTTCACAGTGACAGTGGTCATGCTCACAGATATCATGAATGTGCAGCCCTCTCTGGTATCCTTTGCCTAGCACCCGCACTCCGATATCAACCAGAATCCCTGCAACAATACCAACGATGATCTTTCCGATTAAAATTGCCATGATCTTACGGACATCCGCCTGCTCTGAGATCAGAATCGGAAGCATCTCATCTGATGTAGACAGAAAAACAGCGATCATCGTTCCAACTGTGATGACTCCGCCGGAATACAGATTTGCTGCTGCTGCCGAAAATCCGCACTGCGGAACAACGCCCAGTATCCCACCGATCACAGGTCCTTTTTTCCCTGCTCCAAGAAGCATCCGCACCGTCTTCTGACCGGCTTTATTCTCCAGATATTCCATCGCAAGGTATGTCAGGAAAAGGAAAGGTATCAGTTTCACAGTGTCAATTGTTGTATCTTTTAGTATATCTATAAACAGTTCCATCTTGTATCTCCCTTCTTGGTTTCACTATTCTAATCCGTTTTGTCATTTTACACTGTCGCTGACAAAAAAGCAAGTAGAATAAATTAGTGTGGCAAAGCAACAGAAATAAATGGGATAAATTCAAGTTGAACAAAATCGCTGCGCGATGGCCTGCCAAGGCTGTGGCGCAGCTTTCCTTTTCTCAATAATAAAATAGGCAATGGCAATTCTTACCAGTATTTGATATTGTAA
>OGCQ01004576.1_pt1 | contig 11065 bp, 9 predicted proteins | sample 1570161 | NCBI WGS metagenome assembly OGCQ01 (sample SAMEA4384402, study PRJEB24528) | human gut metagenome
CTGTCATCGTAACTGCCATTGCTGCTGCAAGTCCAATTGCCAATGCTTTTTTCATCTTTCTTTCCTCCATTTCTCCTCTTACTCCTGTTACCGAACAAAAGAGGCACAACAATTTCTGTTACGCCTCTTTGCAAGTGCTTTTACTATACATTCCATTTTGTGAATTGTCAATAAATTCAAGCAAAAACGCATTATTTATTTGACACCCTAATTTTTTTTGTATACTTATAAGAAAGGAATCAGCAAAATACATTCACTTTATTTATTTTTTCATTCCGCTTTGGTTGATTTTTATTTATTACTTCTTGACTTCTTCGCGTTAAAGCGTTATACTTTAAAAAGTTAATTCGATTCGAACGTGAATCAACAATACAGGAGGACTTAAAATATGAAAAAGCAGATTTTAGCAGGCGTTCTGTCTGCAACAATGGTAGTTGGCATGGGTGGTGTCAGCGTATTTGCAGCAGATGGTGCTGACGATAAAACTTATAACATCGGTATCTGCCAGCTCGTACAGCACGAGGCTCTGGATGCTGCAACACAGGGATTCAAAGATGCCATTACAGAAGAACTTGGCGACAAGGTAACATTTGATGAGCAGAACGCACAGGGTGATTCCAATACCTGTTCTACTATCATCACAGACTTTGTTTCCGATAATGTAGACCTGATTCTTGCAAACGCAACTCCTGCTCTTCAGGCAGCTGCAGCAGGTACAGCAGATATCCCGATTCTCGGAACCTCTGTTACAGAATACGGTGTAGCACTTGACCTTGACGATTTTGACGGAACTGTTGGAAATAATATTTCCGGTACCTCAGACCTTGCTCCACTTGAAGATCAGGCAGCAATGCTTAACGAGCTCTTCCCGGATGCCAAAAATGTCGGACTTGTTTACTGCTCCGCAGAAGCAAACTCCCAGTATCAGGTAGATACAGTAAAAGCAGCTCTTGAAAAATTGGGTTACACCTGTGAATACTATGCATTCTCAGATTCCAACGATCTTTCTTCCGTAGCTACAACAGCTGCTACAGAAAGTGATGTTATCTACTTACCAACAGATAACACCGTTGCATCCAACACAGAAATCATCAACAACATCTGCCTTCCGGAGAAAGTTCCGGTAATCGCCGGTGAAGAAGGTATCTGCGAGGGATGCGGTGTTGCCACTCTTTCCATCAGCTATTATGACCTCGGTGTTGCTACCGGTAAGATGGCTCTGAAAGTTCTGGTAGACGGCGAAGATATTTCCAAAATGCCGATCGAGTATGCACCACAGTTCACAAAAGAATACAATCCGGAAATCTGTAAAGAACTCGGAATCGAAGTTCCGGATGACTATGTTGCAATCGGTGCAGACGCCGAAGAAGAAACTTCTGAGGACGATGCAGATGCTGCAGACGATACAGCAGAAGAAACAACTGAAGAAGCTGAATAATTTTTCTCATAATTAAGCCCAAAACACAAATTTATACAGACAGCGGGAGAGGAATATCCTTTCTCGCTTTCTGTGTCGTCAGGAGGAATCACAAAATGAATATTCTTAGCTTAGTAAACGCACTCCCGGGTGCAGCCGCGCAGGGGCTGATCTGGGGAATCATGGCGATCGGTGTCTATCTTACCTTTCGTATTCTGGATATTGCCGATCTGACTGTTGACGGTACCATGTGTACCGGCGGTGCTGTCTGTGTCATGATGCTGATGAGCGGGCATAATATCTGGGTGTCCATGCTTGCCGCTACCGGAGCCGGAATGCTTGCAGGACTCGCAACCGGAATCTTTCACACCTTCATGGGAATCCCGGCAATCCTCGCCGGAATCCTGACACAGCTTGGTCTCTACTCTGCCAACCTCAAGATCATGGGTAAGGCAAATCAGGCAGTCAACGGAAACAAATACAATCTTCTTGTTTCCCTTCGTAATGTAAAAGGTGTTCCATTTTATCAGAATACCATTCTGATCGTTGCTGTTTTTATCGTCGTGCTGATTGCAATTCTCTACTGGTTCTTCGGAACAGAACTCGGATGTTCACTCCGCTCTACCGGATGTAATCCGAATATGTCCCGCGCACAGGGAATCAATACCAATGTATGTAAAGTACTCGGCCTGATGATCTCCAACGGTCTGGTTGCACTTTCCAGTGCACTTCTGGCACAGTATCAGGGATTTGCCGATGTTAACATGGGACGTGGAGCAATCGTTATCGGTCTTGCTGCAGTCATCATCGGCGAAGCGATCTTCGGACGTATTTTCCGCAATTTTGCACTTCGTCTTCTGAGTGTTGCATTCGGTTCTATTCTCTACTATCTGGTACTTCAGACAGTTATCTGGCTCGGAATCGACACTGACCTTCTGAAGATGCTGTCTGCACTTGTTGTAGCTGTCTTCCTTGCAGTGCCTTACTGGAAAACAAAATATTTTACAAAACCTACGAAACGTGGAGGTAACAACTGATGCTTGAGCTGAAAAACATATATAAAACATTTAATCCGGGAACCATCAATGAAAAAGTGGCTCTGAACGGTCTGAACCTCACACTGAATGAAGGTGATTTTGTTACTGTTATCGGTGGTAACGGAGCCGGTAAATCTACCATGCTGAATGCAGTTGCCGGCACATGGCAGATCGATGAAGGACAGATCATTATCGATGGTATCGATGTCACCAAATTATCCGAACACAAAAGAGCCGCATATCTCGGTCGTGTATTCCAGGATCCTATGACCGGAACCGCTGCTACCATGGGAATCGAGGAAAACCTTGCCCTTGCAAAACGCCGTGGCAAAACGCGTTTACTGAAACCGGGAATCACAAAGAAAGAACGTGAAGAATATAAAGAACTGCTGAAAGTTTTAGGTCTCGGACTGGAAGACCGTCTTACTTCCAAGGTCGGACTTCTCTCTGGTGGACAGCGTCAGGCACTGACACTTCTGATGGCTACACTGCAGAAGCCGAAGCTTCTGCTTCTGGATGAGCATACTGCTGCCCTCGACCCGAAGACTGCAGCCAAAGTGCTTGAGATCACAGAAATGATCGTCAACCGCGACCATCTGACAACTATGATGATCACTCATAATATGCAGGATGCGATCACACATGGAAATCGTCTGATCATGATGATGGAAGGTAAGATCATTCTGGATATTCAGGGCGAGGAAAAAAAGAAACTTACTGTGAGAAATCTGCTGGATCAGTTTGAGAAGGCAAGCGGACAGGAGTTTAGTAATGATTCTGCTCTGCTGAGCTAGGATGGGAAATAAGTAAATTTATTGTTTTCACGCATCCTATAAAAATTATATGATTCTTTATGTTATATATGAAATATAAAAAGATATGGTTTCGTCAACAGCTTCGAAATCCGGAAGTGCTAAGGAATAATCCGAATGCTAATTGCATTCATAAAAATCACAAACTCGCTGACGCTCAGACAGTGTGATTTTTATGAATAACGCATCCGGAACATTCCTAAGAACTTCTCGGATTTCTGCAGAGGCTGACGAACCATATCTTTTTTAATTACAGGTAGTTGTCGAATGAATCATCTATGTTTTTGTTGCTGAAATTCGATGCTTTTCTAATCCCTACACAAGCATTTCCCTTAATTTTATTATTTTCAATAACTTCTTATATTTCCCCTTCCATCCGGTGCTCAGCTACCTCCTGCCCGGAGGGTACCCGGACCACGCGCCGTTCAAAGCAATCTATAATAGGATAATTTCGATGGCGTGCTACACTGCTTCCTTCCCACGCACCACTAGCAATAGCGCTGTCCAGGACGATGGGGATTGCTGTAAAAAACGACAAGGCAAAAAAGGATCGGCTGATATTCGCTCTATGACCTATTGTGGTGAGAGAATACTCGTGCAGGTGCATGTGTATTGAGTTCCGAAACATCTGCAAGAGTCCACAGAAATACTTGATTATATCCTGGCTGTGTTATGGATCATAAAGTGCAATGTCTGAGCCGTCAGGCGAGTTTTGCACTTTTGATCCATGTATTTAACAGACAGGGAATAATCTTAGTATTTCTGGACGATGAAGCCGTTTCTGAACTCGATACACATTCATCCTGCACACATCATCCTCACATTTAGTCATTGGCAGCGAATATCTGCCAATCCTTTATATACTTTACTTTATTTTACTTAATCCCCTTCATGGACAAGCTGATTCTCTTCTTCTTCATATCCACTCCAAGTACTCTTACATCCACCACATCCCCGACGGACACTGCCTCAAGCGGATGTTTAATATATCTCTCACTCATCTCGGAGATATGCACCAGTCCATCCTGATGAACCCCGATATCCACAAATGCCCCGAAATCAATGACATTACGGACAGTTCCTTTAAGGATCATGCCCTCTTTGAGATCTTTCATATCAAGTACATCTGTGCGGAGTACCGGTTTCGGCATTTCATCACGCGGATCTCGTGCCGGTTTTTCCAGTTCTTTTACAATATCGCGAAGTGTCGGCTCACCGACTCCAAGCTCTTCTGCAAGCTTCTTATAGTTCTTGATCTGCTTTGAAATACCACTCAGTTTACCACCCGTAATATCTTCCGGTGTGTAGCCAAGCTTTTCAAGAACTTTCCTTGCTGCATCATAACTTTCCGGATGCACACTTGTCACATCAAGAGGATTCCTGCCTCCGGTGATACGCGCAAAACCTGCACACTGCTCAAACGCTTTCGGTCCGAGTTTTGCTACTTTGAGAAGCTCACGACGGCTTTCAAATCTGCCGTTTTCTTCACGGTATGCAACGATATTCTTAGCAATTACTTTACTGATGCCGGAAATGTATTCCAGAAGGGACGCGGATGCTGTGTTCAGGTCCACACCGACTTTATTTACACAGTCCTCAACTACTCCACTTAAAGCCTCGCCAAGCTTCTTCTGGTTCATATCATGCTGATACTGACCGACACCGATAGACTGCGGTGTGATCTTAACCAGCTCTGCAAGCGGATCCTGCAGACGTCTTGCGATTGAAGCCGCGCTTCTCTGTCCTACATCAAAATTCGGAAACTCTTCTGTTGCCAGCTTACTTGCAGAATATACAGACGCACCTGCCTCATTTGTGATCACATACTGTACCTTCTCAGGAATCTCTTTGAGAAGTTCTACAATGATCTGTTCAGATTCTCTGGATGCAGTTCCGTTTCCAAGAGAAATCAGAGATATATTATATTTTTTGATCAGTTTTTTCAGAGTTTCCTTTGCCGCGCGGATCTTTGCATCGTTTGTCGGCGCAGTCGGATAAATAACTGTTGTATCGAGAACCTTTCCTGTCTCATCTACAACTGCCAGTTTACATCCTGTACGGAATGCAGGGTCCCATCCGAGTACCACTTTGCCGACGATTGGAGGCTGCATCAGAAGCTGTTCCAGATTCTTGCCAAATACATGAATTGCTCCATCCTCTGCCTTTTCAGTCAGGTCACTTCGGATCTCACGCTCAATTGCCGGTGCGATCAAACGTTTGTAACTGTCCTCTACAACTTCACGGAGAACTGGTTTTGTAACCGGATTATCTCTGGTGATCACCTGTTTCTGAAGCCATCCCATTGCCTCGTCTTCCGGTGCACTGATCTTGACAGTGAGCATTTTTTCTTTTTCACCACGGTTCAGCGCAAGCACACGATGTCCTGCAAGTTTTTTAATCGGTTCTTCAAATTCATAGTACATCTCATAAACAGAAGATTCCTCAGGATTTTTGGCTGCAGATACTACAGTTCCTTTGTCCATGGTAAGTTTACGGAGATAGATACGGTAATCTGCTTCATCAGAAATATGCTCTGCGATAATATCTTTTGCGCCATTTATCGCATCTTCTATCGTTTCCACACCTTTTTCTTCGGATAAAAATGCCTTTGCCTCTTCTTCAAGAGATTTATTTGTCATCTGGAGCATGATGATATTTGCCAGTGGCTCCAGACCTTTTTCTTTTGCTATGATTGCACGTGTACGACGTTTCGGACGATAAGGACGATAAAGATCCTCAACGACCACAAGTGTCTGCGCATCCAGAATCTGTTTTTTCAGTTCCGGGGTCAGCTTTCCCTGTTCCTCGATGCTTCCAAGCACCTGATTTTTCTTGTCTTCCAGATTTCGAAGATAAGTCAGTCTTTCGTGAAGTGTACGAAGCTGTTCATCATTCAGAGAACCGGTAGCTTCTTTACGGTAACGGGAAATGAAAGGAATTGTGCAGCCTTCGTCGATCAGTTTAACAGCTGCCTCCACCTGCCATTTTTCTACTTTAAGTTCTCTGGTTATGACCTGAATAATATCCATTATGTTCTCCTTTATGTCTCACTGTAAAATGTATTATTTTGCGGCTCTGTACCAGCCAGTTCCATATAAAAAACTGTCTCACTCATATAAATATACGGGAAGAGCCAGAGAAGACCGATATACATCGAAAAAAGCGATAAAATCGCCAGCGGGATAAAACTGAGCATCATCAGCCAGTATTTCAGAATATGTCCTCTCATCAGACGTGCACTTGTTTTCAGTGCTTCTATTCCGCCCATTTCCGGACTGTCTGCAATCAGACAGAAAGTCAGCATAAACGGGCTCGTCAGGATTACCTCCAGAACAACTCCGACCAGAAGCATCACAAGACACAGCTCGAGCCATGCAATCTGCTCTGCTTCCGTGTTTCCTGCTTTCACTATAAATGACACGTAGTAAAATGGCAGCTGCGCCACAGTATTCAGAAGTGAAAGAATAAATCCTGCCACCAGCACCCGATCCGGTCCGTTGTGAAACAGATAAAGAAGGTTTCCTAAGGAAACCTCCCTGTCACGAGCCATATTCAGAAGCATGTAGCTGTATCCTGCCCGAAAGACCATGGCAATCAGTGAAAAGACAAATACAAAAACCTGTCCTGCCACCATTGGCCATAGTGTGCTTCCGGGAAATAATTGTATGGAAAGTATATTTCCGATAAAAGTTACCGCGCCAACTGCGAGTACACCGGCAATTGCAGAACCCCAGTGTCCACTGAGGTTCATTTTTGCCTGTTTTTTCCAGTATTTTATACTGCCGTTCATAAAAACTCCTTTTCAGCAGTTTTGAAAAAAGTACTTCCGGTTTTATTCATGATGAGCTGTTACGGAAGCAGCTTTGTTGCTGTCCTCATCTTTGTTAAACCAGAATTCCACATAGTTTCTGATCTTTGAATCTTTATTCGGATAAATTCTTAAATAATCATCATTTTCTTCGGAAATGTAACCTTTTTCATCTGCCATTTTTATAAGCTCTGCCTTGTCCGCTCCAAGTGTAATATCTCCGGAAAGTTTCATTGCAATGCTTTCCGGATCATAAGTTGCGAAAGACAGTTCTCTGACAAAACAGTTCTCAAGAGCCGTTGCATTTTCTGTCTCGTTATAAACAGAAAAATGAATGCTCTGATTGTTTTTCATCATATCAATAAATGCAATTCCGCCGCCCTCTACATACGGAGTGTCCTCTGCATCCTGGATTTCCCATCCGTTTGCTGTAAATGCAGATACCGGTGCCGGAAGACTGTAAAGATCTCCCATGTATTCGACAGCTGTATCCAGCATATCACTTCCCAGTGTGTCCGGTGCTTTATATGCGGTAACGATATCCGGAACCTCATCGCTGACTGCTCCCTTATCGTATCCTTCCGGTTCCTCAAGATTTTCCATATCTACTTTTTTGAGTGTATTATCATCTTTAAATACAGACAACTCAACTTCCTGATACGTATCCTTCTCATAGGTCACCTTTGTATAAAGATCGCCCTCATACGTATCGCTCGGATCTCCATATGCTGCCTTAATATCATCCAGAGTAGATTTTCCAAGCTCAATTCCGCCCGGAAGCTTTACGGAAACGGATGTCAGATCAATGTCATAGCTTCCATCTACTGTAATTCCACCGATCAGGCTGTCTTCCAGTCCCACTTCATTGATTCCAAGATTCATGACCTCTGCACTGACACTGTTCTTGCCTTTGTTGAAAGATACAAAGCCATAAGAATTTGTTGATATTTTCATATCTGGGTCTTCTCTGGAGCTTAACTCCCATCCCATACCGACAAAATCCTGATAGGTCATAGGAAATTTCATTATCTGACCGTCAAGCTCCATGCTGAAACTGTAAATATCATCCCCCAGCCCCTCTGCGATCTCAGAATCAGTCGCTTCTCCTGCTGCTTCTGTTGTTTCGGCAGCCGCTTCTTCTGTCGCATCTGCTGCAAATGCAGATACCGGTGCCATCATCATGCATGCTGTCAGTACCATCGCTAATGTGTTCTTTCTCATAAGTAATTGCCCCCTGTGCTTTTTATTTATTTAATCTGCAGGATCAGTCCGCAAGATTAAAAGCATCATGTACAGCGTTCATTGCCCTTACGCCGTCTTTTTCGTTGATCAGAACGGTGACACGGATCTCGGAAGTAGAGATCATGTTGATGTTGACCCCTTCATTATAAAGGCTTTCAAACATCTTAGCTGCAACACCCGGATTGCTCATCATTCCGGCGCCAACAATGGAAAGTTTCGCAATATTTCTTTCGGCATGCAGTTCCTGATAGCCAAGACGCGTCTTATGTTCTTCCAGTGCTGCCATCGCATCATCCAGATCTTTGCCGTCAACAGTAAAGGAAATATCCTTCGTGCCGGCACGTCCGATAGACTGCAGGATCACATCTACGTTGATATGTTTTTTGGCAAGTACATCAAATAATTTAAACGCCACACCCGGCACATCTCTAAGTCCGATCACGGCAATTCGTACAGCGTCTGTGTCAAGAGCCACTCCGCTGATCAGCATTCTTTCCACTGTTACTTCCTCCTTTACGACAGTTCCTTCACTGTTATTCAGACTGGAACGTACCACAAGCGGTACTCCATATTTCTTCGCCATCTCTACAGAACGGTTATGAAGTACTCCTGCCCCAAGCGTTGCAAGATCCAGCATCTCATCATACGTAATTTCTTTCAGCTTACGTGCTTTCGGAACCTTACGTGGATCTGCTGTATAAACTCCGTCTACATCTGTATAGATTTCACAGGCATCTGCATGAAGAGCTGCTGCAAGAGCAACTGCAGTCGTGTCAGAACCGCCTCTTCCCAGAGTTGTATAATCATCGTATTTATTGACTCCCTGGAATCCTGTAACAACGACGATCTTATGATTTTCCAGTTCTCTGCGGATACGTTCTGTATCAATTCTTTTGAGACGGGCATTTCCATGCACACTTGTCGTATGCATAGCTACCTGAAATGCATTCAGTGATACCGCCGGAACTCCCATTTTGTCAAATGCCATTGCCATCAGAGATACAGACATCTGTTCTCCAATGGTAAAGAGCATATCCATCTCTCTTTTTGGTGGTTTTTCATTAATATCTTCTGCCATGGAGATCAGTTCATCCGTATATTTTCCCATTGCAGAAAGAACAACTACCACATCATTTCCTTTTTTATATTCTTCAACACATCTGCCGGCAACATTGTAGATACGTTCTTTGTTTGCTACAGATGTACCTCCGAATTTCTTTACTATTAACATAGTTTCCTCCCGGAATACGATTTTATCAATCCTTTACACGGATCATTGCGATCACTTCTCCACCCAGTTTACTGATCTTTTCTTTATATTCTTTCTGTTTCATGCACTCTGTAATGAATCCGAATTCATCTGGAAGAGAAGCAACTTTTACAATCTGAAGTTTTCCAAAAGCGGCTTCTGCCTGTGCTTCCGTCACACCTTTGACTCTTACGAAAAATCTTCCCTCTGTCTCCTCCATCGGAGTCAGTTTCATCGGCTCATTTGACCAGTTTGTTGCAATATTTTCATGAAGATTCTTCGCTTCATCAACGACATCTGCAACTACTGCACTTGCTGTTGGAAGCTTTCCTGCTCCACTTCCGTAGAACATCGCATCTCCAAGCATGTTTCCATGTACAAAAACTGCATTGAAGACATCCTTGACACTATACAGCGGACTCTTCTGTCCAACCATGAACGGTGCAACCAGTGCGGTGAATGTGTCCGCGCCCAGTTTTCGGCTGGTTCCGAGAAGCTTAATGGTCATGCCAAGTTCTTCTGCATATACCATATCTTCCGGTGTGATCTTTGTGATTCCTTCTGTATAAACATTTTCATAATTCAGGAACTTTCCATAAGCCAGGGAAGACAGGATTGCGATCTTACGGCATGCATCATAACCTTCTACGTCTGCGGTCGGATCAGCCTCTGCATATCCCTTCTGCTGTGCTTCTTTAAGAACCACATCAAAATCAGAACCTTCTGTTGCCATCTTGTACATCATGTAGTTGGTAGTTCCATTTAAGATTCCTGTGATCTCATCGACTTCATCTGCTGTCAGAGATCCGTTAAGTGCTCGAATGATCGGAATTCCACCACCGCAGCTTGCCTCAAACAGGAAGTTGATGTTCTTTTCTTTTGCAATCTCCATCAGCTCCGGGCCATGCTTTGCAACCAGTGCTTTATTGGAAGTGCAGACACTCTTACCTGATTCCAGCGCTCTCTTTACAAAGGTATATGCCGGTTCAATACCGCCCATAACTTCTACTACAATGTCTACTTCCGGATCGTTGGCAATGATCTCATAATCATGCACCAGAACCTCCTGTACCGGATCTCCCGGAAAATCTCTGAGGTCGAGAACATATTTGATATTGATCTCCTGACCTGCCCGTTTATTAATGCTTTCGTGGTTTGTGTTGATAACCTCCACGACACCACTTCCGACTGTACCATATCCTAATACCGCAATATTAACCATATCTTCCTCCTGTGTAAAAAAATTTCTATTCTCTTCCAAGGATCTTCAGATAATGAATTCCTCCCCGACTTTCAATTTCTTCAACCATGGCCTCTGCATCTCCCTCTCCCGGAAGAATATCTACACTCAAAGTGAGTGTGGCAACTCCATTGATGGGAATACTCTGGTGAATGGTAAGTATGTTTCCGTGAAACCGTGCGATCGTCTGCAGGACAACCGACAAAAGCCCCGGTTCGTCATCCATCTGAATGATAAAAGTGATGGTTTTTCCCCTAGTT
>OGCQ01004581.1_pt1 | contig 11046 bp, 9 predicted proteins | sample 1570161 | NCBI WGS metagenome assembly OGCQ01 (sample SAMEA4384402, study PRJEB24528) | human gut metagenome
TTTTATTATTCCTGTCTCCCGAGCAACTGTAAGCTCTCTGCTAAAACACGGCACTCTTTACGATTGATCTTCCCATTTCCCGTTTGAGGAATATGATTTACCTGATAAATATATTTAGGACGATAATAAGGTGCTAAGACTGATTCCAATTTAGTCCCTAGCGCACTTATTTCCATCTGACCTTCTATCAATAAAGTAACAGCCTGCCCCAAACGCTGATCCGAAACGGAAGTGATCACAAACGGTACAGGGATAAACGACTGAAGTAACTTTTCGATCTCTTCTGCCTGCACTTTAATTCCTCCGCTATTGATTACATTATCCTTTCTTCCCAGAATCGTAAAACTACCGTCCGGATAAATACGGGCAATATCATTTGTCTGCAGAATTTCATTGCAGACAAGCGGAGCATTAATCATCAATGTATTTTCTGAAGACAAAGATAACTCTACGGATGAAAAAGGATAATAACGATCGGAAGCCACTGCACCATTCAGACGGCGGAGAGCGATGTGAGAAAGTGTTTCCGTCATCCCATAAGTTGAATAAACAGCATTGGGCAGATTTCTGATTTCTTCCTCCAAAGCCTTGTCAACTGCTCCGCCTCCTATAATTAAAATCTCCGTTTGCTTTAATTTTTCTTTCTCTTCGGGTATCTGAAGCGTATTATACACCTGCAAAGGCACCATAGCCGCAAACCTTAAAGGAGTGTCCACATCCGCCAATGGATGACCGGAAGCCGGACATACTATAAGATTCAGCCCGGCAATCAAAGAACGGACGACTACCATCATCGCCCCGATATAACGAAGGTTCATACACAATAATGCCGTTTCACCCTGCCTTAAATCCAGAAACTCACAAGTCAGGCGTGCACTCTGCATCATCTGATCTTTGCGAACAAGCAATTCTTTAGGTGTCCCCGTAGAACCGGAAGTATGTACAGTGATCACAGGATCATCATTAAACCATTCGTTTAGAAAAAGATATAAGTCCCATATAGCAGAAGGGTGGTTTCCCTCACCTTCTGCTACAAGGCTATGTATATCGCCCGGAGTATATTCCTTTCCCTCCAGCAGCAACCGCTGTTTTTGTCGGTCGAATATCATCATTTACAAAACCACAAACAATCTTTTCTGATTTCAAGAGGCATCTCTACATTATCTGTAAAGAGTAACCCGGTGCCTAACCCTTGAGGCAATCGATTCTGAAAAGTAGCACACCATTGAGCGATAGCAGTCAGACCGATATTAGACTCCAGAGCAGAAGTTATCCACCAACCGATATTCAGTTTCTCCGCTTCCGCAATCCACTCCTCGCCACCGGCTAATCCACCATGAAGAGAAGGTTTGATAATAATATATTGCGGACGGATAGCCGAAAGCAGCCTTTGCTTTTCTTCCCAGGTATTATAGCCTATCAGTTCCTCATCCAAAGCTATCGGCAAAGGAGATTCGGAAGTAAGACGTGCCATTTCTTCCCATTGTCCGGCACGAATGGGTTGTTCTATCGAGTGCAAGTCCAGTTCGGACAAGCGTTTCAATTTCTCCATCGCATCTGTTGGCAAGAATGCTCCGTTGGCATCTACACGCAATTCTATTTCTTTAGAAGAATAGTGAGAGCGGATATGCTGGAGTAAAGCCAGTTCTTCTTCAAAGTTGATGGCGCCGATCTTCAACTTTATACAGCGAAATCCCGCCTCCATCTTCTTCTCTATCTGAGCCAGCATTCTATTGAAGTCGCCCATCCAGATAAGCCCGTTTATCGGAATACCTGCTTCCCCACGTGAAAAGGGCGTATCCCACAAAGCCCAGTTTCCTTCAAAAAAGTGACGAATGGCTATCTCCAGGCCAAAAAGGATGGAAGGATACTTGCATAGAGCTTCCATATCCAGCTTGCCTCCCTGATTCTCTACCTGCCGGCAGGTTTTAGCCAGCACTTCCTCGTAATCGGGAAGATCATCACAGCTAAGATTGGGCAGAGGAGCACACTCCCCGATCCCTACCCGATTGGGAAATTCGGGAGCAGTAAAGTGAAGATACCAGACTTTTCGCGTTGTGTATGTGCCTCGTGAAGTTCCAGCCGGCTGCTTGAAATGAAGCACCCGCGGAATAATGTCTATTTTGCAATCCATCGTTTAAGGGAACTTCGGATATTTCTTAAAGTTAGGTTTACGTTTCTCCAGAAATGCATTCTTTCCTTCCTGAGCCTCATCTGTCAGATAGTAAAGCAAGGTCGCATCCCCTGCCAGCTCCTGAATACCTGCCTGACCGTCCAGTTCGGCATTCAATCCGGCTTTAATCATCCGCAAGGCCAACGGACTGAGCAGCATCATTTCTTCCGCCCATTGCACATACTCATCCTCCAGTTGCTCCAATGGAACTACTTTATTTACCAATCCCATATCCAACGCTTCCTGCGCATTGTATTTCCGACAAAGGAACCATATCTCACGTGCCTTCTTCTGACCGATGACACGAGCCAGATAAGAGGCCCCGAAGCCTGCATCAAAGCTACCTACGCGAGGTCCGGTCTGTCCGAAGATCGCATTCTCCGAAGCAATCGATAAATCGCAAACCACATGAAGCACATGTCCTCCACCGATGGCAAATCCATTCACGGCAGCAATCACCGGTTTCGGAATGCTGCGAATTTGTTTCTGTACATCCAGAACACTCAGACGGGGAACGCCGTCCTTGCCGATATAACCGCCACGACCTTTCACATTCTGGTCGCCGCCCGAACAGAAAGCCTTGTCACCAGCTCCCGTAATCACGATCACATCAATATCCGCTTCTTCCCGGCAAATACGCAATGCGTCACTCATTTCAGCCGTTGTAGTCGGAGTAAATGCATTTCGATAGCGTTCACGGTTAATGGTGATGCGGGCAATCCCATTATAGTAATCAAAGAGAATATCTTCGTATTCTCTGATGGTTGTCCATTCTCTTTGTGTTGACATAATCTATTTTTGTTTTAGTTGATGATAATAATCTTTCAGTATACGTGCATCTTTATTCTTATTGGTGAATACTTCCATCAGAACCGGTTGTTCCATGGCTTCCGGCTGTGTGAAGGTTTTCATCGCTTCGGCAAGCTGTTCTTCATTCTCTACCCGTTGATAAAGGAATCCGCGTTCTTCTGCCCATCCTTTGGCAGATGTCTTGTGAACGGCTGTAATATACTTGTGCGATGTACCCGACATATCCAGTCCGGGTAATGTATGGAAAATCTCCCCTCCTCCGTTGTTCAGCAAAAGGATGCGTAGATTGGGACGGACATTGATGTTCCACAAGGCATTCATATCGTAAAAGAAACTAAGGTCACCTATAGCTATAAAATTCAGTTTATCCGAACCGGCGGCATATCCCACAGCCGTGGACAACGAGCCTTCAATACCGCTTGTACCCCGGTTACAGCATACTTCAATCGTAGAAGGAACCGGGTATAACTGAGCATAGCGGATGACAGAACTATTTGCCAGATGCAATGCACATGATTCCGGCAATGCCTTTATCAAAGCACCGATAGCCGACATTTCCGAATATCCGAACTCCGGTTCGGGAATGGTCTTGCAATAATTCTCCCAGACACGGGGATATTCCGGCACACGGTTATCCAGCAACGGAGCTATTTTCTCCAGAAACTCAAACGGGTCCATTTCGATGACGGTAGTCAGAGAGCCGTAAAGATCAATCACTTCTCCGTCAGCAGACACATGCCAGTGTTCTTTAGGCGGATGCTGCCGAAGATATTTTTTCAACCGCTTGGAAACCACATGTCCGCCATAAGTAATCAATAACTCGGGAGTCATCTGGCCGATTTTCTCTTCGGGCATCGCATAAAGCGCCGCATCAAAATTCTTCACCGGAATACCGGGTACTGTCTGATTACCGATATGCTCGGTCAGCCACACGAAATGTTTACATAACAATTTGGTATGCCGTTTCTCAAACAAGTAAATCAAGTTCATCTGTCCGACAATAACCATCCGCTTCTGATATCTGTTCAAGCGTTCGATCAGGTCATTGTAATCCCGGTCGTATACATTCAGCCCCTGATAGCGCGTGATGACACGTACTTCGGGAAGCGACTCCACCGTAAACTGGAACAAAGGTTCGGATATAGGAATATTAATATGTACCGGACCTTTTCCATGATGGTTGGTTTCCAGCAAGGCTTCATTCACCAAGCGGTTACAGTACCATTCATCCTCTTCTGTCTGAATCTCCGGAAGATTTACCGATTTCTTGACCAATGTCTGAAAAACACCGGGCTGTGGCAATGTCTGTCCCGCCATCTGTCCAATCCAGGCAGCAGGCCGATCGGCAGAGATCACAACTAAAGGTATATTCTGATAATACGCTTCTGCCACAGCAGGATGAAGATTGAGCAATGCTGTACCGGAAGTACAGCAAACGGCAGCAGGATGCCCACCATTCAGTGCAAGGCCAATCGCAAAATAACCGGCACTCCGTTCATCCGTCATAGCATAACAAGTAAAACCCGGATGAGTAGACAGCGTATGCACAAGAGGTGCATTACGGCTACCGGGACATAACACTACTTTCGTAATTCCATGCGCCTCGAGCAGCGCGACCAACTGGAGTATATTTTTCTTGTCCGAATACATATTGATAGTGATTAGCTTGTTAGTGATTCATCATTATTGGAGCAGACACAAGAATACGCCTCATTGTCTGCAATTTCTTTTCCGTTTCCTGCCATTCATCATTCAACTCTGAAGAGGCTAACAATCCGCCACCGGCATATAGCGTCAATTGCTCGTCTTCAATGTGCATGCAACGCAGATTCACATACAAATCTGTGCGTCCCTCCGGATCGAGCCAGCCGATAAAACCGGAATAATACTTACGATTGTACCCTTCATTTTCCAGAATGAACCGATAGGCTTCTTCTTTAGGCAGTCCGCACACGGCAGGAGTCGGATGCAGGACTTTCAGAAGGTCTCCCAGATTTTTATTATCTTTCAAAGAGAAATGAAAATCAGTTTTCAGATGTGACAGGGCACCGGCATATGCCGGATAAGGTCCGCTCTCTGTGGAGCGAATGCCCAGTGAAAGAAGCTGCCGACGGATATAGGACGCCACATAATCCTGCTCCTGACGGTTTTTGTCATCCCATACTTGCGGAAGTTTACCATTCTGCAAAGGTTGAGTTCCTGCCAAGGCAACTGTATTCCATTCATTTTTTTCGCCCGACAATATAATTTCGGGGGTACTTCCCAGCCACACGCCCGTCTGAGGAGTATAACACAGATAGATATAAGAATGAATATAACGTTGACAAGCTGCACGAAAAACAGTTGAAGGGGAAAACTCCGGATTCTTTCCAATAGTGAGACTACGAGAAAGCACCAGTTTATCAAAGGTAGTATCACGCAAGGCTTCAATAAATGTATGAAAACAGGTCGCATACTTCCCTGTACAAAGGGTATGAAAAGATTCCTCCGGATAACTTTGCAAGACCTGCTCTTCGTCTGCCACAATTTCCATAGGCAACGGCTGTCCAGTCCTGTCGGACTGTATCAACACAATCGGGCATGACTTATCTACACGGAACGGAGCAATCACAAATCCTCTTTGTCCATTCAGTTCTTTCAAATCGTAAATCAGACGGACAGCTCCGACATCTTCAGTCAACAGACGAGGATACTTCTCCCCGGGAACACGATAAACAGCAAAGGGCTGTTTCCGCTGAATGAGTGCATCAATAGTTGTCAAGTTACTTTTTTCGTCAATCATCTTTTTTTCATCACACTGTTGACCACCCGTATAGAGGACACCAGTTTATTGGTTGAAGTAAAAACGTCCACATTCCATACATGAGAGGAACGTCCTTTGTGTACAATCGTCGCTACTGCACGTACTGTATCACCTTCGTGCGCAGAAGATATATGATTTCCGCTGACCTGCATTCCTACCACAATTTCATCCGGCTGACAGAGAATCATCGAGCCGAGTCCGGCAACTGTTTCTCCCAATGCAAGCGTAGCTCCACCGTGCAAAATACCGAACGGCTGACGCGTACGGTGATCTACCGGCATCGTCGCCTCTACACGGTCTTCGTCGGCATATGTATATTGGATACCCAGATTACCCATCAATGCGTGACGCGCCTGTGCATTCAACTGATCCAAAGGAATCTCTGCAGCGCGGACTTCCGCTATTATCGCCTTTTCGACAGCCAGAGCCACTCCGTCTTCCTCGTTGGAAGCTGTCACATAATCCGCACAGACCTTTACCGAATCCTGCGAATGCCCCATCGCCACTCCCAGTCCTGCCAGCTGAATCATCGTCACATCGCACACACCGTCTCCAATAGCGATGACCTCTTCACGCTTCACATCCAGTTCTTCCAATAAAGCTCCCAGCGTGTTAGCTTTATCAATCGCACACGGCACTACTTCCAGAAAATAAGGTTCGGAACGGAAAACATCCAAAGCTCCGTTCAACCGTCTCTTCCAGTGTCCCTCCAGACTAACCAGCGCTTCTTCGTCATCGCTGACAAGCATACACTTACACGGAGCAAAGTCAATTGCTACAGAAAATTCCTCTTCCTTGATCACTTTCAAATTATTCAAGCGAGCTTCATTCTGGATATGTTCATTTTCCGGAGTGTCAGTAATGATCGTATCATCATGGTAAGTGAACAGTGCGAAATTATTTTTTCTTGCCTTCTTTTCCAGATAAGGATAAATGATCCCTGCCCCGAACACTGCAGAAAAGGAAAGAAGAAAACCGCTGCTGTACAAATAAGCCGGCGATTCCAGAAGGATCAGTACTGCAGATGCAGCCAGTGCTGTAGGCAGATCATAGATCCTGCCAAGAATCCTCGCCCCTGCAGCCATGAGAAACATGCACACAGCCCGCATAACAGACACGCTGCCTCCTGTCATCATCCCATACTGGATCATAAAAACCAAGGCAATCATACCGGCAGTCCAGTTTCCCAGATAACATTTTTTCAAAAACCGGTAAAAGCCCATGCCGATAATACTGATATGGAGTCCCGAAATCGCCAGTATATGCAGTATCCCGCCCATTTGGTAGCGCAGCTTTGTTTCATCCTCCAAACCGGTTTTATCCCCCAGCACAATGGCCTTTAATACTTCTCCTTCTTTTCCTGCGGCCTGGTACAAAATATCCCCCAGATACTGCTGCAGATCCACCAGAAATTGTCCATAAACAGAATAACTGGATGATTTTTCCTTGATCACAGCTTTCTTCATCACATAATAGATATGCTGGCATGCATAATACTGACGGCTGTCAAACTCTCCAGGATTTCGTTTGCCCTGGATTTCTTCCAGCCTTCCTTTTACACGAACCATCATCCCTTTATACAGGACATCCTTATCTGTATCCACAGATACTCCACACTTATCCCCCAAACCCTTATCTGCATTCACAGAACTTCGTCCCTTTACAGAGGATCTGACATTCGCCACAGACTTGGCTTTAGAAAATGTTTCCTGATTTTTCAAAAAAACTCTTACATTTTTTATTGGAATTTTCTTAGATTGATAGATAAAATAGACATTTTTAAGATAGACTGATTTTGAATTTTCACTTTCTGCGCACCGTTCCACCTCCCCGCAGATGGTGGTCCCCGGATGCTTTTTTAAATATTCTGAAACAGATTTCGGCAGAGGATTCCCCCTGATCAGGGGCATCCCCAGCAAATCTGCCATGGCCATCGCCAACATCAGGAGAAGGCACGCAAGACATAAGGGACGTCTTGCCATCCATTTCCTCCTTACTCTTTGTCCTGGATCAAATCAGTATTCCAGCCAAAGAAATTATAAAGAGAGGTATTCTCTCCAAAGCTTACATCATCCTGTCCGTTCAGGCTGATCTGAACTTTGTCTGCATCCACAGCAGCCAGTACGGAATTAACTACCGAATAAATAATTGTTTTCTCCGGAATATCAAGAGCTGCATCAGAAAACGCCTGGCTGAAGTTCACATAACATACACGATCAGAAGTTGTTACAGACATAACCTCTGTATTCTCCGGAAGAGTAGGATAATGTCCTGTGTCCATAGGCCCCTTGAGCAGCTGCTCCTGGATCACCCGTTCCCTTGGAAGACTTCGCTTATAATAAACGCTTCTTTCTTCCTCAACCAGTTTTTCCCCTGTGCTGTCAGTAAAATACAAGGTAAAAGTATCATACCGGTAAGCATCCCGATCATCACCCCACAGTTCCACAAAACTGGAATTATCCATGGTGCCTATTGGATTTCCTTTAGAATCTGTAAGCTCTGTATTTCCTACATAGAATTTCACACCGGAAATCCCCGGAACCTGAAGAAAGCTTCGTACAACTCCAGCCCGTACCAGAATCTCCAGCACACAGGACTGTATCTGTACTTCTTTTGGGAAAAGTGCCTGATAATCTCCGCTGGTTTCTCTGTCATTCAGCTTCTGCTCCAGCTCATCGATCATATCCTGGGGACTTTCCTTCTCAGGCACATAACTTTCTCTCTGCAGCTTTGTTTCTTCCTGATTTGTATAGTAAAAATAATATTGATTGCCTCCGCTGTCCTTGAGGCCAGACTGTCCTGTATCAGCGCAACCGCCAAGAACTCCTGCAATCAGCGCCACACTCAGCAGCAATATAAGTAACTTTTTCATCTGGTGCCTCCTAAGGAATATATGACAACGGGATACGAACGGTAAAGGTAGTTCCTTCTCCCTCTTTGCTGAATACCTTAATGGTGCCATGATGCATGGCTATGGCACTTCTTGTAATGGCAAGTCCAAGACCTGTACCGCCAATCTCCCTGGAATGGGACTTGTCCACACGGTAGAACCTTTCAAAAATGCGGTCAATGCTATCCTCAGGAATGCCCATGCCGGAATCTGCCACTGTCACATAAAAATATTTATGGTCTGCGTCCAGCGTTACCCTTACCCATCCGTCATCCACATTATATTTGATGCCATTTTCCACAAGATTGGTCACTGCCAAAGTGAATTTCACTTCATCCACATCAGCTTCTACTGGCCTGAAGCAATCAAGGATCAGGTCAATATTACGTTTGTCTGCAATGGGCCGAAGCCTCTTCAGGATATCCTCCAGTAACTGATTGATATCCATATGGGAAATATTTACATCTGCTGCCTTTTTATCCATCTTTACAAGGGAAAGAAGATCTGTGATGATCTTATTCTCCCTATCAATCTCCGCAGTAATATCCCCCATAAACTCCTGGTAAAGTTCTTCTGGCACACCGCTTTGCCCTACAAGGGAATCAGCCAGCACCTTCATGGAAGTTAAAGGTGTCTTTAACTCATGGGACACATTGGATACAAATTCATTTCTGGACTCATCCAGGATCTTCATCCTTGCCAGCATCTTGTTAAATGCATCTGTGATCAGCTTTGTCTCTGTATAATCCGGAACAGAGATCTCATCATTCTGATATCCGTCTGTCAGATCTTCTATAGATTTGGTGATCCTCGCAAAAGGTTTTACAAGAATAGTGGAAAGTACATAACCAAGCAAAATGGCCAGTGCTACTATGAACCCGATGATCAGGATCTCCCTCTGCTCCAGCTCATCAATGGTAGAAGCGATCTCATTGGCTGAAACGCTTACCAGAAGTACCCCTTGCAGCTGCTTCACTTCAGGACTTTTTACCGGAACAACCATCTCTATCGACCGGTTCTTACGATTATACCAGCTGACTTCATCCCCTTTAAAGCAACGGATGACCATGGATGAAAGCAATGTCTTCCCTTCATCTATGCCATACGTATCCTTTACGATCCTGTAATCCCTGTCAACCAGCAAAAGTCTGCCGCTATATACATTAGACAACAACTCCAGCTTGCTGTTCACTACCTGCGAGCTGGAGTCATTAATATAATTCTCTTTGATTAACAGGTTGCACAAAATGTCACATTGATTCTTCACATTCTCAGTACGGAGAGCAATGGCCCGATCCGCATAGGTATTGATCACAATCTGTGTAACTATAACACTTGGCACGATTCCCAGAATGATCAGGATGATCAGGATACGAAAGCGCAGGCTTTTAAAAAAGCTTGTCTTTGGCTTGTTGATCATAGCTTAAGCCTGGAAGTAATAACCCACACCCCATTTGGTGTGTACGTATTTCGGCTCACTGGGATTTGCCTCAATCTTCTCTCTAAGACGACGGATATGTACATCGACAGTACGCACATCTCCAGGATACTCGTATCCCCAAACAATATTCAGAAGGTTCTCACGGCTGTAAACCTTGTTGGGATTAAATACCAGAAGCTCCAGAACATCGAATTCCTTTGCTGTAAGGTTGATCTCACGGCCGGCAATAAATACCCGGCGGCTTTCGCAGTCCATCTTAAGATCTCCCACCTCAATGGTCTTTGCCTTTTCTTTTTCTTCATGATTGCTACCTGCTCTTCGCATAATTGCTTTGATCCTGGCCTTCACCTCAAGAATGTTAAACGGCTTTGTAATGTAATCATCAGCACCATACTCCAGTCCCAGGATCTTATCCATGTCCTCTCCTTTTGCTGTAAGCATCACAATGGGAACATTTGAAAATTCCCGGATCTGCTGGCAAACCTCAAGTCCGTCCATCTTTGGAAGCATCAGGTCTAAAAGAATGATATCGTATTTCTTTTCCTTGGCCTTCTCTACAGCTTCCTCACCATCATAGGCGCAGTCCACTTCCATACCGTCCTGTTCCAGGCTGAAGCGGATACCCTTGACGATCAGCTTTTCATCATCTACTACCAATACTTTCCTGCTCATGTATATTCTCCTTATTCTCGCCTGCCATCCCTTCTCAACTACACACAGACGATATTAATCTACGGAAATCCTGTCTTTGATCCTGGCAAAAACACCTTCCTTGATCCCTTCCACATTCATGATCTCTTCAATGGAAGAAAATCCACCCTGATCCTGACGATATGCAAGGATGGCATCTGCCTTGGAACTTCCCACACCAGGCAGTGTGGTCAGCAGCTCTTTGTCTGCTGTATTAATATTAACCTTCCCTGTACCGG
>OGCQ01004586.1_pt1 | contig 11020 bp, 13 predicted proteins | sample 1570161 | NCBI WGS metagenome assembly OGCQ01 (sample SAMEA4384402, study PRJEB24528) | human gut metagenome
CACGCAACGACTGCTTTCTGCGATTCCTGACATCAACCCTGAGAATGTCTTTATTCCAAAGGATTTCTCAGACCGGAAGGATTCATCTGAAGATATCACTTCAAACAGTCCGGAGGACCCGCAGCAGCATTAATTGAAACCGAACACCAAAGAAGCAGTAAAGACCGAGGAAATCACCTTAATCTTTACTGCTTCTTTTATTTTGCCATTCTGTTTTTAACAGGCATACCGCATCTTTATTCTTATCTTCCAGTCATCAGTCGTATCAGCCGCTGAAATTTTTTCAAGAAAATAGTACAACGTACGCATTTCATAGGCTTCCAGCTCACAGCCGCCGTATACGGCCTTCTCCAGAATGCTGCAGACACGGGCATAATCCCCCGGCTGCGCCCATTCAAACCGTTCTGCCAGGCACTGATCCGTCTTCTCTGTTTTCCATCCAAGTCTTGCCTCAATGCCTCGGAAATTCATCATCCAAAAGATTCTTTTTTCAATTTCTATGACTCTTTCTTCCTGACTGGCATTTTTGAGATACTTTCCTTTCCGTCGGATAATGACGATACGATGCAGTTCCAAAGCAATGATTAAAAAAATCACCAGCAAAATAAAAATAACAACGATGCCCAATACGATGGCTTCCACATCTTTAACAACTTCCACCGCCTTAGAAGACTGTCCGTCCCCCTGCCCGCCTGCTGTCAACAGCGGATCTGCTCGGTTCGGATTATCCTCCACTGCTGCTGTCTTCCTGATCACATTAGAAGTACTGATCAGCTTCCTGAGTGTTACAGTGTCATAATAATAGCCCGGCGTAACCTCAACAGGCAGCCATCCGATGCCGTCAAAATATATTTCCACCCACGCATGGGCATTCAATCTGGTTACTGCAGCGCTGCTATCCTCGCTTTTTTGAAAATCTGTATTCAATACATAATATCCCTCCGCATATCTGGCAGGAACACCATGTGTACGCAGTGCTTCTACCGCTGCAGATGCATATAAAACAGCATTTCCTTCATGCGACTGTGTCAGAAACCACAAGATCGGATCTTCTCCCTGGGGAGGTTTCTTCGGTTCATAAGTATAAAAAACCGTCCCTTCCAGTTTATTCCTGATCTGACAGACCGCACTGTAAATGCCATCATTCGTCTGCAACTCATTGGTTTCCGGTATATCTTCCTGCTCCGCATCAGAAAGTGCATAATACTCCGCCGCCTGTGTCAGCGGATGAAAATTCAATTTTGCCAGCCATTTGAGCATACCGGAATATTCTCCGCTATAATCTGCATTGGACAAAGGTTTCCAACATCCGTCTATATATCGTCCGCCTGAATAGCCTTTGAGATAAAGATTTTTTTCTGCTCACTGGTCACCGTAAACATCTCATTCTCATTCGCCTTAAGCCGGTCAGCTTCATCCACATGCCCTTCCGGCAACGTCGGCTGTCCGTAACGCATATTGCTTAGACTCAATTTCAACGCACTCTTCGCCTTTGCCATGGAAAGCATATCTTCCTGAGGAACAGCCACTGCACATATCACCAGCACTGCTGTCAGTCCTGCCACCCACAAAAGACCGCGATGGGTCATCTCCGTCCGTTGGTTTGAAATATACACAGCCACCACCGGCACAAACAAACCAATACAGGCAGCCGGTGAAAATGCACTGCTGAACAGCTGTACCATCACCCACAGGATGCAGTACAATGCACAAAACCCGTATTTACGCAATGTAATCAGAAAATAGGTCACTTCCCCACACAATAGGGCAATAACAACAGTTGAAGCCCACAAATCATGCTGGACAATATTTCCCGAAAGTAATGCAATACTGTCTTCATGCACTTTATTCCATTGTGTAATCATCAAATTAATCCACGCTTTCAATCCCTCAAAGCAGCCACGAAAACCGGTGAGCACAAAAGCTGCAGGCCATGGAGCCAGAAGAATCAGCACACTTAATTGATACTTATCCTTTAATCGATACGCCAGCATCGAACAAACAATTCCCGCTGCTGCCATTAAGACAGGTATATAGAAGTGTCCTATATTGTCTTTCCATATACCTGCCATCGTCAGCAAACTGCCTCCAGTCATCAGACAGGACAACAGAAATGTCCAACCATTCATACGCATTCTCCTATCCCATCAACATATCAGTCTGAAAACTTCTTTTGACAGATCATCCACGGAAATTTCTATCTTTTCCTCAGACGGCTGCACAATTCCCGCTGAAATAATAATCAGTCTCGTAAAATGTTCTTCCATATGCTGCAGCACAAAATAGTCCATGCCGCGCCCTGCATTCATCTGTACGGGCATACCCAGCCACTCCATCTGAATCTTCTGAAATTCTCTCATACTGCCGATTTCATTTACGCTCAATCCATCTTTATATGGAAGAGCAACACAAAATGCTGCACCCTGTTGGATCATTTCCTGACAGAGGGCAGCACCAACGGCTGCAGCCCCGTTTAATTCTGTACGGGTAACGCTCTGTCCATCCTGTTCCATTCCCAGATCCATCAATATAATAGCATGATAATGAGTCGATTCACTGGGCTGACGCATAATCAGATGATCAGCCTTACCGGACAGTTTCCAATGGACAAAACGAAGATCGTCTCCGGGTGTATAATCTTTGATATCAAAGATCTCACTGGGATCATTGCCCTTTCTGTTCTGCATCATGCCCTCATCCAATGGTTGATGTTGACATCTCCACCTGAACATTGACATTTCTCGGAAAAACAACAGCGTTTATTGATGCAAAAGGTCGGATCTTTTTTTTAGACAGCTGCAAAACATCTCTGACACAAACAGACGTACAATTAATTTCTGTCTCACCGCACCATTCCGCCGGCACAACAAAGGGTATTTCCTTTTGACGATTGCTTATTTCCACTTCTAAATGATGACATTCAGATACATCAAACATTTTGTTATGTATTTCCATATCCAGCAGCAGCCACTGAGCCGCAAACATTATAACTGTACTCTCAATCGACAAAATCCCCTTTAATTGTTCGCCTTCTTTGATGCCTGAATGCAATCTGAATCGGACTTGTATATGATTTGCCTCATAGCGGAGGAGCAGGCTGTCCATGACCATCCATGCAACGAAAATGACAAAAACGCAAAATAAAAAGGACTTTCCGAAAAAGAAGATCAACACCGCCAGTATTGTAAGAAACAGTCCGTAACCTAAGCGATTTTTCCACATAAATACTACCTCGATGATGCAGTCGGTGGTTTGATCCGGTTCATGACATCCCTCAATAAATATTCTGCACTGACGCCTTCCACACGCGCCTGTGGGCGAAGCACCATTCGATGGGCGCATACATCACAAAATACATTTTGAATATCTTCCGGCACGATATAATTTCGTCCTTTTAAAACCGCACTGGCTCTTGCCATTTTAACAAGGGCATAAACACCCCGCGGAGAAATACCCAATTCCACCAGCGGATGCTCTCTGGTTGCCTCACATAACTGAATGGCATAGCAAAGGACAGCATCTGTCATCCGCACAGAATTCAGATAATTCTGTACTTCTATCACATTCTGTGCATTAGTTACCGGCTGCAGTTCCAACAAAGGATTGGTATAGCGCTGTGCCTGAATAATCTTCAGCTGATTCTCAAGGGTCGGATAACCAATGGAAAGGCAGACCATAAAACGGTCCAGCTGAGATTCAGGAAGTGGCTGTGTTCCTGAGAAGCCCAATGGATTCTGCGTTGCAATGCAGATAAAGGGTGCAGGCAGCTGATGTGTCTCCCCATCTACGGTAATGGTCCGCTCTTCCATTACTTCCAAAAGCGCAGACTGTGTCTTCGGTGATGTACGGTTGATCTCATCTGCCAGAAGCAGCTGACAATTTGCCGCACCATCCCGGTATTCAAAACGATTTGTTTCTCTGTTAAAAACGGGAAAACCGGTAATATCTGACGGCAGCGTATCCGGTGTAAACTGGATACGTCTGCTGCTCAGCCTAAGTACTTTTGAGAAAGCAAGCGCCAATGTCGTCTTCCCTACTCCCGGGCAATCCTGCAGGAGGACATGGCCTCCTGTATAAATGGTCATCAGGACTTTTTCTATGATGTCATTCTTGCCGATAAAGGCCTTATTGACCTCCGCAATAATCTGTTTTGACTGTTCAACAATCATTTGGTTACTATATCCCCTTCCTGCTCACTCTCTTTTTTATCTTCAGGCTGATCTGATTCCGGCATTGACGCCTCTTCCGTTTCACTTTCTGAAGTTTCTGTTTCATTGATCGACATATCCGGTGTTCCTGACTCTGTCTCTGTCTCCGATTCAACTGTTTGTGTCTCGCTGTCCGGTGAAACAGCCTCAGTTTCACTTTCTGACATTGATGTTTCATCTGTTTCCTTCGATTCCTCGGTTTCTTCCGGCACATCTTCTGAATTCTGTACTTCAAGGCACCACAGGTCGGCCGTCTCTGAAGCTTCCGCCAAACCAAGCATCAACCTCAGACGATTTTCCACAGGCATCAGGATCTTGGCCGCTGTTTCCTGTTTCTCCTGATCTGTGAGGCTTGTATCAAGACTCTGCATCAGCTCATCCAGATCCTTGTAACCCGCCGGCGGATATTCCCATGTCTCCCAGTCAATATGATTTAACTGAATATCCTGCCACATCTCAAGATAAGCAGAAGAACTTGGAGTACCTGCATAACCGGCAAAAAGATATCGCCATCCCATGACATAGTTTTCTTCAGACCCCTGCGGTATATGAACTCTGAGCTTTTCTGATTCTTCCTCTAACGTCCAGTACCAGTTAAAATGGAATGGCATACTTCCTGAAGTTGCAATTAATGGTACCGATTCATTGTGCAGTATAATGTCTGTGAGCTGATCACAGCCTGTAAACAAACCTCGATATATTGAGGCATCCTGTCCCGAAAATGTACCAAAATCCACTGTTTTCAAGGATGAACAGCCATAAAATACATCCTGCCCAATATAATTAACTGTACCCTTTATAAGGACAGACTCAATTCTCTCACAACCAGAAAAAGACTCATCACCTATGTAAATATGCGTATCCAGATAAATATCACCGCTGATATCCGAATCCATAAAAGCACCGCCATCCAACGCCCATAAACCAGTGACTTCATCCAGATTCAGCGTATAGCTTCCGGAAGGCGATTTCGTATCCGCCATGGCATATTTGTAGATTTCCTGCGTCTGTGCCGGCAGCTGCACCTGAGCATCTACTTCTGTGCCGGCACGCAGTGCCTTTTTATGTAATAGGGAATTCCAACGGATTTTCCTATTACATAAAAAAACAGGGTTTACACCCTGTTTTTTACTGTCTATAACACTTTATTGCTTTATTCAGGCAACTGATTTCTTCATCCGTCAGATTCCAGTTCAATCCGGCACAGTTCTCCTCAACCTTGCGACGGCTCTGGGCCCCGGCAATACAGGATGAGATAAATTCCTGCTGCAATGTCCAGTTGACTGCTATCTGTGCCAAAGGAACATTTCTCTCAGCAGCAATAGCATCCATCACCTTCAGCAATTCCATCACCTTCGAAAAAAGAGGTTCTCTGAAATACGGATAAAAGCGGTTTCTATTGTCCGTCTCACCAAATGTCCGGATTTTCCGATAACTGCCTGTCAGAATACCTCCTCCCAGTGTACCGTAAGTCATGACTCCCATTCCCCGGTCAGCAGCCCATCGGATGGTTTCCTCATTATCACCATCTAACATAGAATACTGCGGCTGATAAGCTTCAATCTCACAATACTTCGATGCTTCTTCTATCTGCTCCTTTGTAAAATTGGAAACGCCGGCATGAAGAATCTTACCTTCTTTTTTCAACTGTGCCACCGTACCGATGGTTTCCTCCATAGATACATTCGGATCCGGCCAATGGACAAGATAGAGATCGATATAATCTGTCTGCAGATTTTTCAATGATTCCTCACACTGCCTGCGGATTAATGATTCGGAACCGCAGCGGATATACTTTCCATCCACATACTTATTGCCGCATTTTGTCGCGATCACCACATCCTTACGAGCACCCAGATGATGCAGTGTCTCACCGATATACTGTTCTGCTTTACCCGCATTATAAGCCGGTGCAGTATCAATAAAATTAATCCCGCAGTCAAGAGCCGCCTTAATGGCATCCATTCGCTCCTCATCTGAATGAGCATCCCATCCGGCCCCTCCGATTCCCCATGTACCAAGACAAATCTGTGAGACTTCCAGTCCCGTTTTTCCGAATTTCTTATATCGCATGATTTTCCTCTCTTTCAATTTTCTCTGATTCATTGCCGCTGCTATTTACAAACAGGATGAAGAACTCCGCCCGTTTAGATATAGGTACATTATACCATATTTTCATTGATTTCTGCTTTTTTCTATTGATCCAGTCCAAAATAACTGAGCAGTCCCTCATAAATGCCTCTGGCAAATTCCGGCTGCATGGTTTCAAGTTTCTCTGCATCCCCGGCATTGGTCACATAAGCCAACTCCACCAGCACCGCAGGCATATTGGTTCTTCTCAAAACATAAAGAGATGGATTCACTCTCACCCCGTTATCTCTGGTTCCCACAACATTAACAATCGCACTTAATATGTGTTGTGCAAGATAGTAGGACTGGGTATATTTTCTGTATACATAAACCTCCGTACCGTTGACAACAGGATCTGTATTGGCATTGGCATGGATACTGATAAAATAATCCGCCGGCCATGCATTGGCCGCCCTCACTCTGGCAGCCAGACTTGTTGTATTGCTTGTTCCCAGCCGTTCTTCCGGTGTGTTCCGTGACAGACGGACTTCAAACCGGTCATCTGCCCGCAAAAGCTCTGCCAGTTCTTTTCCCACTTGATAGGTAATATCCTGTTCTTTTAAACCGAAACCTTCCGCACCGGTATTTGGTCCGGATGGATTATGTCCCTGATCAATAAATATTTTAATGGCCATCTATTATACCCGCTATTCTAAATTCATATATCAGCATATGCTGCAGAACATCTTTATGTGCATTGACAGCGGACACTGTGAATGTTACTCTAAACATCAGGAGAAATTTTTTAGAAATATTCAGAAAAAGGGGGGTTACCAGATGAGTAATTTTATGTTCAGCCTGAATGCAACGCTGCCGGTTTTCCTGGTCATCGTTCTGGGCTGGTTTTTAATGCAGAAAAAAATGTTTAACGACAACTTTGTTGATATCATCAACAAGTTTGTTTTCAAAGTGTCACTGCCTGTCCTGTTGTTTAAAGATATTGCCACCACACCCATCAAAGATGCCTTTGATCCGAAATTTGTTATTTTTTGTATGGTTGGCACCACTATCATGTTTATGGGCATCTGGGCACTGACAACCATTTTTATGAAAGATAAATCAATGGTTGGTGCTTTCACCCAGGCATCTGCCCGGGGCAGTGCCGCTGTTCTGGGAATTGCCTTTGTCCAGAATATCTACGGCAATTCCGGTATGACACCGTTAATGATTGTATCTGCCGTTCCGCTATACAATATTTATTCGGTGATCATTCTGACATTTTGTGCCAATGACCAGGATCACTCCGACCGGGCAGCCACTATCAAGCGTGCCTTCAAAAATATTCTGACCAATCCGATCATCCTCGGTATTGCTGCAGGTGTACCATTTTCTCTGCTGAATATCGAGCTGCCTCCTCTGGTCTTAAAAACGGTGACCAATGTTGCACAGACAGCCACACCAATGGCACTTCTTGCCGTGGGTGCCGGTTTTGAAGGGCGCAAAGCCATCAAGAAAATCAAACCAACGATGATTGCCACGTTCATCAAACTGATCGCCCTGCCTGCCATTTATTTTCCATTTGCTATTGCCATGGGATTTCGTGAAAGTGCACTGGTAGCAATCCTCATCATGGTTGGCTCCCCCACAACGGTTACCTGCTATATCATGGCCAAAAATATGGGAAATGATGATGTTTTGTCCTCCAGTATCATTGTTATGGCAACCCTGTTGTCATCCGTCACACTGACTTTCTGGATCTTCCTTTTGAGAAGCATGGGACTGATCTGATTTGAAAATTTTTCCATACATATAAGGAACAACCTCTGCGCACAATAGCTACGTAAGCATTGTAATGATTGCTTTGTCATATTTCATCTGTAATATTTTAAACAAAGTTTTCATTACATGTCATTTTGCACAGGAGGTCACAATATGGACGAATTATCAGTATTAGATCTGCAAAATCTCCGCCATCTCATCGGTGGCTATGAAACCACTCATAAGAAAATGATGGAATATGCATCCGGCGCCTCTGATCCTCAGATCAGGCAGTTTTTCCAGAAATCTGCCCAGTCAGCCATGCAGAACAAGCAGCAGCTCATGCAGTTTATCCATTAAGGGAGGTTTTTGAAAATGATCGATGAAAAAACAATGGTTGCCGACACACTGGCCGGCATCAACGGTGAATTAACACGTTTTGGAGAAATGATCCCTCAGACCGAGAACAAACAGCTGAAGCAGACATTAAAACAACTAAGAAATGCCTGCGAAACTTCCCAGGAAGAAATCTACCAGCTGGCCCGGGCCCATCAGTACTATGTCCCGGCCGAAAAAGCCAGTGTTCAGGAAGTTCAGCATGTAAAAAACATTTTAACCCAGGGATAAATTAATTTACCCTCTCAAACAAAACACCGCAGATCCGGTTCATCACCGGCTGCGGTGTTTTTCTCTTTTATTCATATCGTATTGCTGTTTCAAGGCATATCATTTATCTGCTATCTTCAATTGACAGCGGACGAATATCAATCCGATTATCATTCATTGTCGTTGCCGCACCAATATCGGACAAACGCCCATGGGTCAATGTATTAAATCCACAGCCATTTTGTGTCTGATGGCTGGCAAACACACCTTCCGACACAGCATTTCCGACAGCTACACGCTGATCTATACAAGCCGTAAACTGCACTTCCCCCAGCTCATTAAATGCGATGACAGACATACCATCCTCAATCTTCCTTACTTTTGCATCTTCCGGATTCAGCCAGAGGGTCATGCCTTTCCTGGATGTCATCAGCTGTTCCCTGTCAAGGAAGGTTGAATTAAGACTCCACACACTTGGAGCGGCCACCAAGTGCAGCGGCCAATCCTGACATTTCGCACTGTAATCTGCTGTATAATGCGGCATCGGTTCCGCCAGCTTCTCATTGACAATCATCATTTTGCCTGTTTCTGTTCCAAAAGCCAGATGATCCGAAAACGGCAGCACAACCGAACCGCCCTGCCGAAGAGTTTCCTTCGCCTCATCGGAAGTCTCCGCAATTGCCTTCGTCGGATGACTCAGCAAAATATCCAGCATCTCATCCTCAGACCTGTCAAAATAATCCTCCGAATAACCCATCCCCTTTGCCAGAAGACAAAACGTATCCCAGTTGCTCTTGCATTCTCCCGGTGCATCCACAAGCTTTCGTCCCGTGCCAAGGGTACAATAGCCGTAAGCCCGATAAATATCTGTCTGCTCCACAGAAAAGGTTGCCGGAAGCAGAATATCCGCATATCTGGCTGTGTCCGTCATAAACCGTTCATGAACGACTGTAAATAAATCTTCCCGTTCAAGACCTTTCAGGATCAGCTGCTGGTCACTGACGGTATTGGCCGGATTGCAGCCATAGACATAAAATCCGCGAACAGCCTCTTTCTCTTCCATGGCAAGTGCCTGTCCAATCTGGTTGATATTGATCTTTCTTGCCGCTTTCTCTCTGAAATCCGGTCTGGTGATCAGCGATTTGTTCACATAATCCGTATCAATCGGCGTACAGCCACATAATCCGCCGCCAGGATGCTGCCATGCCCCGGTCAGCGCGGATAAAATCGTAATCAGACGCACCGTCATACCGCCATTGCCATGGCGGGAATTGCCGCTGCCCAGTATAATGGCCGGTGCCTTGGCCTGACCAAATTCTCTGGCCAGCTGCCGGATCACTTCTGCCGGAATACCGGTTTCACTCTCAGCCCATTCCGGGGTATAGACATCCAGTGTCTCTGCAAATGCCGGATATCCACTGGTATACTTCTCCACAAAAGATTTATCCACCAAATGTTCATTCTTAAGCACATGCATCATGGATAAAGCCAGTGCCCCGTCTGTTCCCGCCTTGATGGTGATCACCTGGTCACAGTACGCTGCCGTCGGGTTCGGATACACATCGATCAATATTTTCTTCTTATGTCTGTTGGCCGGTTTCTGCAGATCCGCCAGAGTCTGAAGTCTTGTGGCTGCCATATTACAGCTCCAGATCAAATACAGATCACTGTCGTTTAACTCTGTCGGCTCAAGACATCCGGTTTTGCCCACAACCGCATCATAGCCGGCACCTTTTGCCGATGAACACAGTGTTTTAACAAGTTCCGACGCACCCATGCGGTTAAAAAAAGCATCTCCGCAGTTACGCTGAATATCGCTCATGACGCCGGAATAGACACAGGGTAAAATCGCCTCGGCACCCCATTTCTCTATGATTGCTTTAAACTGATCTGTAATCTCCCTTACTGCCTCGTCCCAGCTAATGGGCTCAAACTTTGCTTCACCCTTTCTGCCCACACGACGCAGAGGTGTCCTCAGCCTGTCTGCTGAATAAATATCCTGCTCATAGTGCTGCATCTTGCGGCAAATGCCGTTCTTTGACACCGGATGTGTCTTATCATTCTTCACTTTGATCAATCTGCCGTCTTCAATCTCTGCCTCAAGTCCACAGGTGGAAGGGCAGTCATACGGGCAGGACATTTTATGAATTGTTGTCGCCATCTTATATCCGTCCTTTATCATCTATATCTATTTTTAGTATTCTATGAAGTCTCATTCGTGTATTTCCATCTTGATAAATAAATCGTCCCGCTAAATTTGTCACATTAAATCCCAAACTTTTTAACAAATTGCTATAAAGTCCATTTAGCTCAAAACAATATCCTCCCCTTTGTTTAACAATCATCTTATCAAATAAATCTTGTGATTCAAGTGATAT
>OGCQ01004590.1_pt1 | contig 11015 bp, 9 predicted proteins | sample 1570161 | NCBI WGS metagenome assembly OGCQ01 (sample SAMEA4384402, study PRJEB24528) | human gut metagenome
TGACGAAAAATTTGACGACGCATCTGTCGCACAATCTTTGTGCGGTATTGCCCAGCATCAACCGGAAAGGCGGCAGTCATGACAAAAGGAAAAACCAAAGACGGGCTGGAGTATCTCTGGACGGACAAAAAGCGTACCCTGTTCGGACTGCCCCTGTCCTTTACCCGATATTATCTGACAGAAAGCAGGCTGATCACCCGCATTGGTCTGCTCACCGTAGTGGAAGACGAACTGGACATCTACCGCATCACCGACAAGAAAATGGAATTGCCGCTGGGACAGCGGCTGTTCGGCTGCGGCACGATCATTCTGTTCAGCAAAGACGTTGACACTCCGGAAAAGCACATTCACTCCATCAAGAATCCCCGACAGGTTTCCGACCTCATCACGGCTCTCATCAACGAACAGCGTGACCAGTTCGGGATCCGCGGACGGGACATGGTGGGACCGTCCGGCATGCCGCCGGAGGCATGGGAGAATGACGACTGCTGCAATGACTAAAACAGACACTGCATGCAGCAGCCAAACCCATTCATGCGAAAAAGAGAAAAGGAGGTCCTGAACACATTGCTTTCTTTCATCACAGAAAAACAGTCCTCGTGGGAAAAACTACAGGCGGAAACCCGCCCGATCTTTATCTACGGCATGGGCGACGGTGCAGAAAAGATCATGCGTGTCTTTCGGGAAAAGTCCATTCCGCTTGCCGGCATTTTTGCAAGCGATGAATTTGTACGCGGGCATTCCTTTGCCGGCTACAAGGTGCGGAAGCTCTCCGAGATCGAAGCACAGGTAGACGACTTTGTGATCGTGCTGGCGTTTGCCGCAGGGTATCAGTCCCTTGTGGACAAGATCGTGGAGCTGAACAGCCGGCACACCCTCATTGTACCGGACGTACCGGTAGCAGGGGGCGGACTGTTCACCTATGATTACTGCGTAGAGCACGCGGCGGAACTGGAAGAAGTCTATGAGATGCTGGCGGACGACGAATCCCGACGGGTATATGCCAACATCATCAATTTCCGCATCAGCGGCAATATCCGCTATCTGATGGACGTGACTTCGCCCAAGGCGGAGATCTACCGCAAGATCATCAAGCTGACACCCAACGAGATCTACGTGGATCTGGGGGCATACAACGGGGACACCATTGACGAGGTGCTCCAATACACCCGCGGAAAGTATATCCGCATCTACGCCGTAGAGCCCGACCGGAAAAACTTCAAGAAGCTGTGCAAGTATCTGGACGGCAAGAACTTTGTCTATGCCTACAATGCGGTGGCATGGTGTCTGGACACCACGGTGCCCTTTTCCACCAAAGCCGGCAGACAGTCGGCAGTTTCCGCCTTTGGGCAGGAGATCGATGCACGTGCTGTGGACAGCATCTTACAGGGCAGACCGGCGACTGTGATCAAAATGGACGTGGAGGGCTGTGAACGGGAAGCACTCTGGGGAGCCTCCCAGACGATCGCACACTTTTCTCCGAAGCTGATGGTTTCGCTCTATCACCGGAACGAGGACATCTTTGCTCTGCCGCTGCTGATCCGGCGGCTGAACCCGAACTACGACTTATATATCCGGCACCAGCTGTATATTCCCGCGTGGGAAACCAATTTATACGCTGTGCCCTCACAAAAGAATTCGCTGGCATAAAGCCGGCAGAAAACAAAACTCCCTGCACGAAAACGTGCAGGGAGTTTTGTTATTGAGCTCATACATCGTAGGGTTGTGCTGTGTCGCAGTTCTTTGTGTAATCTTCGTGCAACGCATTGCCATACAGTACAAGGGTAGGCGAGTTCTTTTCTTTTTTTGCTTCTTTTTTTCTTTTCAGTAAAGAAAAAAAGAAGCGTAACTCCTTGTGAAATCGGTTGTACATGAAAGATAATAAACAGATAAACTTGCAAACGCCGTATGAAATAAAGTTACCCACCTGCACAAGAAAACACTTGAATATCAACATTACCGATACAGGCAAGGGCAACAACCGGCGTTGGCAAGCCCCAGGCAGACAGCGAGGTACGAGCGAATTCCGCCGGACGGTTTCGACATGGCTGCACTAGAAGTTACGCTTTGCGGAGGAACCCCTCCACCGCCTAACGGCGGTTCCCCTCCCCTTTCAGGGGAGGCTATATGCAAGCTTGCAAACGCCGTATGAAATAAAGTCGCCCACTTGCATAAGAAAAACAATCGAATATCAACATTACCGATACAGGCAAGGGCAACAACCGGCGTTGGCAAGCCCCAGGCGGACAGCGAGGGCAACGAGCGAATTCCGCCGGACGGTTTCGACATGGCAGCACTAGAAGTTGCATTTCACGGAGAAATCCCTCCACCAGCTTCGCTGGTCCCCCTCCCTTTTCAAGGGAGGCTTATTTGTACCTAGGCTTCCCTGAAAGGGGAGCTGGCAAGCCGCAGGCTTGACTGAGGGGTTTCTTCTGTGAAACTTGAAACAAGAGTAAAAGCTATACTTCACACCAACTCCAACGCCCACGTAAACAGCTTCACCACCGCGGGCATGGTCAGCATGGACACCAGCGTGGTGACGGCGAAGATGTGGGAAGCGTAGGCATCGTTCATGTCGTGTTTCTGGCACTGGAGCGTGCACATTGCCGCCGAGGGGGCTGCCATCAGCACCAGCACCACAATACGGACAGACTCCGGAATGAAGCCCAGCGGCAGAAACAGTGCCGCCAGAATCACCGGCACGATCAGCAGCTTCACGGCACTGACATAATACACCCGCGGATTCTTCAGGGCATGGAACAGATCTGCCTGTGCCACGCTGATACCCGAAGCCACCATTGCCATAGGCGTATTCAGCCCTGCCACATAGCCGAAAGTCTTTCCCAGCAGATCCGGCAGCGGAATCCGGAAGAAGAACAGCAGCAGCCCGATCACGATACCGATCATGGTGGGAGAGCACAGCTTCTTCACCAGTGCTTTCCGGTCGTGCTGCCCTGTCAGCAGCATGATGCCGTGTGTCCACGCGAAGCAGAAGAACACCGACAGAAATGCCGTGGTATAAAACACGCCCTCGTTCCCCAGAATCGCACTCGCCAGCGGAATCCCCATGAAGCCGCAGTTGCTGTAAATGGCGGAAAAGCGTTCGATTTCCGTTTCCCGCCCCGGCTTCTGCCGCACCAGCAGATACACTGCCGCAATAAACACCACGTAGGACACCGCCGCCAGCAGAAACGTCCAGAGCATATTCACCACAAGACGGGACTCATACTCCACGTCGGCGTAGGCGTTCACCACCAGCACCGGCGTGACAATTTCCAATACAAAGTTGGAAAACTGCCTGCCGCCGTTTTTGTCCACGACTTTTGTCCGATAGGCAATGATGCCCACCACGTTCAGCAGCAGCATGAGAATTGCCTGCTTCAAAATGATCCATGCCAAATCCATACACCTCAATCCCAGAACAACGCGTGTACTCTAAGGAAACACTGAATAAAGCCCGCCTGACAGCTTTGCACGCAATCTGCTTGCAGATTTTCCGTCAGATTGCCCAGAAATCCCTTGCCATACGGCAGTATGCCTGCGGAATTTCTAGGCAATCTGCCGAAAAATCTGACTACGCATCTTACGCACAAGCTTTATTCAGTGTTTCCCTAAAAATGGGCGAAATCCGGAACGTCCGAACTTCGCCCATTTTCTAGTATATCACATGACATTGAAAAAAATATGGCGGCAATATGGCGTACCGCAGAATTTTTGCAGCAGTTCCGCTTACCCGAAAATCGGCTGGATCTGTTTGCCGTCCCGTGCAAGAGCCACCGTTTCCGGCAGCTTCGTGAAATCCGCCACCATGGAAGCCGGCTTTTCCGCCGGTGCGTCCTGCCGCAGGGGCACAAAGTAATAGTGCTTCGTATTCAGCAGCAGCCCGATATTTTTCGCCGATGCCCGCAGTGCATCATTGGTGGCGATTGCCAGCACAATGGATTTCTGCCGCCGGAGCATGGACTTTACCGCCATGGTCGCTGTGGTATCCGTGATGCCGTTCGCCAGCTTTGCGGCGGTATTGGCAGTACAGGGTGCCACCACCAGCAGATCCAGCAGGTTCCTGGGGCCAAGCGGCTCTGCCTGTGCAATGCTGCGAATCGCCGGTTTGCCGCAGATCTCCTCCAATTCGGCAACCCGTTCTGCCGCTGTGCCGAAACGGGTATCTATGGCGGCGGCATGCTCCGAGAAAATCGGTGTCAGTTCCGCACCGGCTTCTCGCAGCAGCTTCGCCTGTGCAAACGCGGCGGAAAAGGTACAGAACGAACCGGTCACCACAAAGCCGATTCGCTCACCTGTCAGGTCGTTCATGGGCAACGCTCCTCTCCTCCGAGAATATTGCAAATGGTGTCTGCGATGATCTCTCCCGCGGTCATGGGTGCAACTTTCCCCGGAACGGCGGTGCGGCGTTGTCACCGGCAATTTTGCACGAAAAGCCGCATACCCTGTACGGGAGGGGATACCATGATCGCGATTTACGCACGACAATCCGTGGAACGTCCGGATTCCATTTCCATTGCAATGCAGGTGGAGCACTGCCGCCGCATTTGCCCCCAGTCGGTGCCTCAGCAGGTCTACACCGACCGCGGCTTCTCCGGCACCAACACCCGCCGACCGGCATTGCAGCAGATGCTGGAGGCGGTGGAACAGGGACAGATCGAAAGCGTCTATGTCTATAAGCTGGACAGAATTTCCCGTTCCCTGTGCGATTTTGCGGCAATGATGCAGGAATTCCGCCGCCGCGGCGTGACCCTGCACTCCGTGCGGGAAAGTTTCGACACCCAGACGGAAATCGGCGGCATGCTGCTGAATCTGCTGATGATGTTCGCGGAACTGGAGCAGAAAACCATTGCCGGACGGGTGCGGGACAATTACTACGCCCGAGCCGTCCAGCAGCTGGCACTGGGCGGTGTGCCGCCTTACGGTTACACGGCAAAGCCGGTGACACACGGAGGGCACCCCACCACCATGCTGGAAGTGCAGCCGGAGGAGGCACAGCAGGTACAGGCATTTTACACCGGATACGGCGTGGCAGGGCAGAACGTGGAGCAGCTGGTACAGGCTGCCAACCAAGCCGGCAGCCGTACCCGACAGGGGGCGAGGTGGTCCAACAGTGCGGTGCTCCGGCTGCTGCGAAGTCCGGTCTATGTGCAGGGAGATCTGTCCTGTGCGGTATTTTTGCAGCGGCAGGGGGCAGTGCTGACACATGCGTTGGAGGCGTATTGCTGCGGAAACGGCTATCTGGTCTACGGCAGCCCCAGCCGGCGGCAGGGTTCCAAGCTGGTGCATCTGGAGGGCGAGCATGTCGCCGCCGGACTGCACCGGGGCATCATCGACGGCACGCTCTGGCGGAGCGTACAGGAACGGCTGAATGCCCGCGGCGGCAGCACCAACCGCGGCACAGGACATACCTCGTGGCTACAGGGGCTGGCAGTCTGCGGGCTGTGCGGCACACGCTGCTATGCCCGCAGCAACGGCAAAGGGGCAGCCTACACCTATTTTGTCTGCCGCGGCAAACGGCAGGGCATCTGCACCGGCATTGCCGGACTGCGGACGGAAACGGTGGAACAAGCAGTAGCTCCGGTGCTGGCGGAACAGGCGGCGGCAGTGCTGCCCTATGCACAGGCGGCAAAGCCGGAACCCTCTGCCGCGGCGGTGGCTCTGGAAAAGCTGGAACAGCGAATGCGGCGGCTGGCGGCTGAACTGGGGGAACCGCATGCGGCAGCGGTATTTCTGCGGGAGGAACTCCAGCGGCTGGGGACAGAGCACCAGCGGCTGGAACAGGAACTGCGTCAGAACGCCTCTGAGCCGCCGTTACAGCCCGCAGAAAATTGGGAAGCATGGTGGGCAGATGCCAGCTTGGAACAGCGTAGGCATGCCGCCGGACTGCTCCTGCGGGAGGTACGATTGTTTCCGACATACGGGGAAGTATATCTGCAATAAAACAAAGAGGGCACCTCCCGAAGGAGATGCCCTCTCGATGCACTTACGTGCATGTAGATTCAGTTACACATGTTGCTGCTATCGCAGCGAATGCTTACTTTCTCTTCTTAGCAACCAGTGCTACGCCACCGATTACAGCTACAGCTACAGCTACGCCAGCTACCGGCAGAGCGTCGCCAGTCTTCGGAGAAGAAGTGGACTTAGCCGGCTTGGTCGGGGTAGCAACCTTAGCAGCGGTAGTAGTAGCAGCTACCGGTGTAGCAGTCGGAGCTGCTGTGGTAGCTTCGGTGGTCGGCTCAGTCGGATCTTCAACGATGGTGATAGTACCAGCACCGCCGCCCGGAACGCCGCTGTCACCAGTTTCGCCGTTCTTGTAAGAGGTTTCTACGCCGTCGGAATCCTTACCGTCGATAGACAGGGTGTAGGTGTCGCCAGCCTTAGCATCCTTGCTAACTTCAACGGTGATTGCAGCGATCTGACCGCTAACAGCCTTCAGCGGAACAGTTGCATATGCAAACGGAGCGAATACAAAGTTGCCAGCATCGTTAGTAGCTGCCAGGCAGGTAGCCTTCTTTACAGAAGCTTCCAGGTCAACATAAGTCAGACCTTCGCCCAGAGTTACACCGAAGCCAACACTGTTGATGCTATCGGTAACGCCGATCGGCAGAGTTACCTGATAGTTAGCAGCCTTCAGTTCAGCCAGAGTCAGGGTCTTGCTGCCCATAGTCAGGCTTACGCCAGCAGCACTTGTCGGAACAGCCATAACAGCTGCAGATGCAGCTACAACAGCAGCAGCAGAGAGAGCTGCCATTGTCTTTTTCAATGTAGTCTTCATTGTTTCTATTTCCTTTCAAAAATAAAATTATATGTGATATACCAGCGATGCGATATGCACCTCACACCGCTAATATATACAAGCAAATGGATAAAAGTTTGTGAATCTTAGAAAAGCTTACTTACCGCCGTTAGCCATCTTGATAGCTTCTGCCCAGTCAATGTGGTTACCAGCACCGTTGTATGCCTGATATACTGCAGTGTACAGCATGTCGGTAGCATCCAGCTTTCCATCTTCTGTATTTTCGCCTGCCTTGGATTCCGTATCAATATCAGATGCCAGATAAGCCAGCTTGCTCTCCAGAGCAGTGCCGTTCTTTACGGTATCAAAGATCGGAGTCTTACCAGCACCCTGCAGGGCAACATAGTAAGCAGTTTCGAACAGGTCAGTTGCATCAACCTTGCCGTCCAGTGTAGTGTCGCCCTTCAGAGCAACTGCTACCTTTACGGTATCTGTGATCTCAACATCTTCTTCGCCCTTGTACTTCAGACCAACTTCGCCGTCAAAGTAAACCTTGCCAGCAGTCTTTTCTGTTACAGTTTCGTAAGCTTCCGCCGGAGTCATTTCGAAGTCAATTGCAGTTGCCGGATCTACGGTAACATCTTCGCCATTTTCCAGATGCAGAGTTACGGATTCGATCAGACCAGCCACGTTGAAGGATTCTTCATCGGACAGGTAGATGTTTTCAGCAGTTTCAGCGTCAACAGTCTTTACTTCTACAGAAGAAACGCCGGTCGGCAGAGTTTCTGTAGTAGTGCCGCTGCCGTCGGTAGTGGTTTCACTGCCGTCAGTCGTGGTATCGCCGCTGACATCAGTGGTATCGCTGCTTACAGTAGTGGTTTCGCTGCTGACATCAGTGGTATCGCCGCTGACATCAGTGGTTGCACCGCTGACATCGGTAGTTGCACCGCTGACATCAGTGGTTGCACCGCTAACATCGGTAGTTGCACCGCTGACATCAGTGGTTGCACCGCTGACATCGGTAGTTGCACCGCTTGCAACGGTAGTAGTTGTGCCGCTGTCACCAGTGGTAGTTGTTGTAGTAGTTGTAGTATCCTTGTCCTTCAGAACAACGGTTACGTCACGAGTTACATCGAAAGTAGCAACGCCGTCAGCTGCACCGGAAACCGTTACGGTCTTTACGGTGTCAACAGAAACAACGGTCTTTTCCGGCAGCTTTTCTGCAACCTGTTCTTCTACGTACTTTTCTACTTCAGCCTTTTCAGCATCGGTGATTTCCAGTTCAGCAGTGTAAGTGCCAGCTGCTGCACCAATGGTTACCTTTGTTGCACTCTTCAGCAGAGCAGCAACATCAGCAGAGGAAACAGCGATCTCTACGTTTACGCCAGCGTCCTTCAGGCTGCTGTTTACAGATGCAACGCCGTTATCGAAGTTTGCACCATACTTTGCAACCATGCCGTCAACTGTCTTCGGCTGATTTGCAGCAGCTGCAACGTTCTTTGCCAGATAATTTACAGCAGCAGCCAGAGCAGCGTCTGCGGAATCATAGCTCTTTGCAGCCTTTGTCAGATTCTTGAAAGAATCGTACTTCTTCTGTGCCTTTGCAACGTCAGCAGACAGCTTGTCAGTTTCTGCCTTCAGAGCAGCAACATCACCGGCGATGTCGAAGTCAGCATTTGCACGAACTTCATCTTCGGTCATGTTGTATTCAGCAGCCAGTTCCTTGACCTTCTGGTCTACAGCAGCAGTTACCTGACCAGCCAGATTGGTGCATACATCGTTTGCATACTCAGTTGCTGTGCTTACGCCATAGGTCTTGCCGTTTGCGGTGAAGCTCAGATCAGCGTCAACGCTCTTGCTGTTTGCGAAATCTGTCTTGATGGTTGCAGTGTAAGCAACACCAGTCAGAATGGAAGTATCCAGAGTGAAATTTTCATAGCCGCCCAGAGTGTCCAGCTTTTCAGCCAACTTGTCTGTTGCAGCACTGAAATCAGCAGTACCAGAAATGGTAACCACGCCATCCTTTACCGTAGCGGTCGGATTTTCAGATGCGTCTACTGCCTTCTTCAGGAGTTCTACATAGTAGTTTGCGGAGTTGATGCCTGCGACAAACTTCTTTGCGTCCACAGTCACAGTCTTGTTGGAAGTTTCTGTGTTCAGCTGCTTTGCCAGAGTAGTGTTCCAATCGGACTCTACAGTGTAAGTAATAGTGTCTGCATCTGCACTAACAGTTTCCGGGAAACCAGTAGCCGGTTCCACCTTCAGCAGCTTGTCAGCTGTAACTTTCAGTGCTGCAGGAGCTTCCGCAGCGTTTGCAGAAATTGCAAGAACCTGACCCAGTGCAACCGGAATTGCGACAGTTGCAGCAAGAAGTCTGTTAAATGTCTTCTTCATTTCTTATTACCTCTCTTTTTAATTAAATTGATTGCCGTCCGCACAGGTGGTGTTCCACCGCCCGCATCAGATGCATTTGCTTCCGGTAATCCCGCTTCATCTGCCGGAAACGCACGCTGCGGCAATTGTTCTTATGTCTACAAGGTCCTATAAAAAAGCCCTCGTAAACAATTTACATACGTATTTTAACATATTATTGTGCCCGTGTCAAGCCCAAAGCCTGATTTTTTTTAAAATTCTTTGCTGGATATTATCCCCGTTTTTGTCGCTTTTTCACAATTTCGAAGCCGTTTTTCTGAATTCAACACACTTTCCACCGACTTTTCAACATTTTTTCTATGGAATTCCGCAGAAACCGCCTTTTCCGGAATGTGGCAACGCCGCACTTCCGGCGGCAGGGCCAATGCCCACACCACGCGGGTGCCCAGACGTTTTGCCGCGTCGAAGTCGGTTCCGCCGGGGCGGGAAGCGAGGTCGATCACCAGTGTTTCCGGCGGCAGGGCTTTCAACACCGTTTCAGACAGCAGCAGCACCGGCACCGTGTTGAAGATCACGTCCGCCGCCGCTGCCCTTTGGGCGAGAGCGGACACCGGCACGGCGGAAAAGCCCTGCATCTGTGCCAGTGCACGGGTTTCACAGCGACGGGCACAGATCTCCGTCTGCATGCCCAACGCCCGCAGCCGCGGAGCCAGTGCCATGCCGATCCTGCCATAGCCCACCACCAGTGCCGATGCCCCGTGCAGGGTGCGGGCAGTTTCTTCCATGGCGATCTGAATCGCCCCCTCCGCAGTGGGGACGGCGTTGGCGAGGCACAGTTCCTCCCGCCGGAGATAGTCGGTCACAGTCATGCCGGCAGCTTCGAACCAATGTGCCACGCCGGAGCAACCGCCGCCGGCGACCAGTGCCGCAGGTTTTCCCTGTGCCGCCAGTTCGGGCAGCGACAGGGGAGATGTTCCGAATGGAGCCGGCACGGTTTCCCCGCTGCTGCCCGCAAGGACAGGCAGCACCAGCACGTCATACGCCGGAACCTCTGCCGGTGTTTCGGCGAAGTGCAGGTTCGGCTGTGCCGGCAGTCCCACCGTCCAGACCGCCGCACCGGTTTTCTGCCGGAGCCGCTGTGCCGCATACTGCTGCCGCAGGTCACCGCCTGCGACAAGAATGACTTTGTCGGATTTCATACACGTTTCCTCCGCTTGCTGAAAATCAGGGTTTTCCACAGGGGGATCGACTTAGTTTTCAACAGATTTTCAACTTATCAACTTCTTTCCCTGTGGAAAACCTGTGGAAAGCACTGTCTGCACGTCGAATTGCACGTCGAAGGCAGGCAGTGCATCATCACAGCACCAAATGTCAGAAAGTTGTGCAAATACACAAACTCCTGTTCTTAACGTATGCAAAAAGCGAAAAAGAAGTGCGGCGAGCGGCGAGTCGCTGCTGACCCTACGCCCGCGGCGGGTCGCCGCTGACCTTACGCCCCAATTTCAACTGTGAAAAGGGTAATGTTACGGCGGACAAGCCGCCTGTATGCCCCGCCGGGGGAGTTTTGTTGGTGAGAATCTGTGGGAATATATTGCACGTGTCCTCAATCTTTCGTGTAATCTTCGGGTGATACTTGACTTTGTAGTACAAGTGGAACGCGAACTCTTTTCTTTTTTTGCTTCTTTTTTTCTTTTCAGCAAAGAAAGCGGCGAGTCGCCGCTGACCCTACGCCCCAATTTCAAGAGTGAAAAGGGTAGTGTTACGGCGGACAAGCCGCCTGTTCGCCCCGCCGGGGGGGGAGTTTTGTTGGTGAAAATTCACAAGGCAAAAAAGGCTCCCCTGAAAGGGGAGCTGGCAAGCCGCAGGCTTGACTGAGGGGTTTCTTCTGTGAAACCTGAAACAG
>OGCQ01004593.1_pt1 | contig 11010 bp, 7 predicted proteins | sample 1570161 | NCBI WGS metagenome assembly OGCQ01 (sample SAMEA4384402, study PRJEB24528) | human gut metagenome
ACCATGTCCATATCCTGGCAGAACTAAGTCCAAAATATGCAGTCGCGAACGAAATTGCTACATTAAAAACAGTTACCGCAAGAATCCTACGGAGAGATTATGGAGACTATCTGAAGCAATTTTTATGGGGAGATAATTTCTGGTCAAGAAGTTATTTTATCGCAACTTCAGGTGGTGTTACATTGGATGTATTAAAAGAGTATGTTGAAACACAGAACAGGAGACCCGGCCGTCCTCATGGAACAAAAAAGAAAAAATAGATATTTTTCATTGTATTTTTTATATTTACAAATTCATCTCCACCTGAATCAAAGATTCAGATGGAGTCTTCTTTGCTTATTATGATAAAAAATACCCGCAAAATCATCTGGTGGAGACTTCATAAGTAAGATGCAATTTTTTTACAGCGCCGTCCGATTACTCGGGCGGCTGTTTTATTTTGCATATTGTATATAAATAATATATCCCAAAAGGAGGTGTTTGTTTATGTTTCGCAGGACAAAAAGAAGGATTGTAATTGGATTACTGGCAGCAGCCTTGGCCGGCGGCGGAGCCGCCGTAAATAGAGATGCAATATATGAGAAAACCGGAATTGACGTGGATTTTCTAAATTTGCGTGGGGTAGAAAAAATAAAAGACGCTGAAAAAATAATGGCAAAATATAGTATCAAACCGGAAGATATGCAAAAAATATTGTCCAGCAAATGGGCTGAAGCAATGGAAATCCTGACAAAATACAATGTCAACCCGGCGCATATTGCGCAATTGGTTTTAACTGATGTCGGGAATCATTCCTGAATGTTTTTTGCATATTGTATTTGCAAACAAATATGAAAAAAGAAAGGAAAAAATAATATGGAAAAAATAAACGGAGTAACAATGGATGGACATACAGTCGTAGATATTGACCGGAATACAGATGAAGTAGTGATTCCTGAATATGCAAAAGATACAACATATCAGCTGCCGTTGTACGGTATTAAATCTATGGAGGTAAGCGACCTGATGTTACTTGCACAGTTTGCCGGTTTACCAAAAAGGCTTGTGCTGAACGACAAAGGCAATTTGGCTTCTTATTCGTTGAGTTACTGGAGCGGCGTAAACGCAATCGATTCGGTCCTTGGACGCGCTGGTTTGGAATGGCTGGAACTGACAGATGATAATCCTTATTTCAAAACGGTTGATGGAATATTGTATTCAAAAGACGGATATAAACTAGTTAAATGTCCGGTGGACAGGAATGGAAGTGTAAAAATCGCAGACGGCACGGTTAGTGTTGAGCCAAGAGCATTTGAGAACTCCGAGATTTCCGCTGTGGAATTTCCGGATTCGCTGCAGGATGTTAGGAACAAAGCATTTTCGAACTGCAAAAATCTTGAACATGTGAATTTTGGACATGGTATACAACGCATCGGCTCGTCTTCACGCTGCTTTCAGTCTTGCCATAAACTGAAACGGATTGAATTTCCGGAACAGGTACGCAACATCGGGGAAAAGTCTTTCATGAACTGCGGCTTAGAAGAGGTAATCTTTCATGAAGGATTAAAGAGTATTTCTTCTAGTGCTTTTGCATATTGTGATGAATTAAAGAAAATCTTTCTCCCAGATTCACTGCAATATATCGGAAGATTCAATTTCGCAGAGGTGGAAGACATATATTTAAACCACAGTGTTCCAGTAGGGCTGCTGTCTATCATTTCGTCAAACTTTTCTGCAACATATACGCCTATGTATAGCCAAAGATTGGATGTACTGTCAATACATATTGATAACGACATTATATATGTGCCGAAATCATTAAATTTATCTGGCCAAACAGAAATACTGACCATTTTGGAAGAGAGAGACAAAAAGCGATACGGAGACACTTTTAAATTGTCATATTTAGAGCAGGCTAAACAGGATACGGCATTTTTTACTTATGCATACGGAACGCCAAACAAAAATACAAAAGAGTATTTAAAAGAACAGGCTGACGAAATTGCAAAAAGATATCTTAAGGCTGGACATACCGAACTCCTGGTAAAACTCCTGCAAGCCGGTTTTGTTAGTCGAACTGGACTAAATGTAATGTTGGAGATGCTAAAAGAAGACTCGAAAATGAACTTAGAGACACAGATGCTGGCGCCACCTGTTACTGCAAAAATAGACAGACAGGAACCTGTTGTCATGGCTTATATCATGCAGGCGCTGGAAGAGTGCAGAAGAAAAAATGGAAGAGTGGATGCGGAAAATCTAAGATTGAATTGAAAAGCTGGACGTTTCGTTGCAGCCGGCAAAGCCGGCTGCTTTTTTTTCTTCGTGTAGGAATCAGGCATATTGGAGATGAAAATATAAAAGACAAAGAAAGGATAAAAAATATGGATAGAATTTATGGTAACGAAAGTGGAATTTCCTACTGTTATGATAACGGCGGTGTAACCTTCTATTGCTCAGACGTTTATACTTGCCGAGATATTGATATGGCATCGAATGTTAAACGCGTATGTTTTGGTGAGGACAACAACACAAATCAAATGTATTACAAATTAAGGTATTCTTGCATGATATTTCCGAATGTAACGGAGATATATATTGCCAGAAATGTTGCAGCAATAGAAATCAACAACAGAATGTTTCCAAATTGCCGAAAGATTATCTCAAATAATGTAAATTATCGTTCCGGAAGCATACTGGTGAAGAAAGATAAAGCCATGGACTGGAATTTTCTGCTTAATGCGTTTTGCCTGAAAAAAGGAGAAGACGTAGATTTAACCGGAATAGATATGATTAAATCAGGAGCCTTTTCCGGATGTGAAATCGTAGAAATCAAAAATGTTGCTGACCTCTCGCAGGTTGAAAAATATGCTTTTTCCGACTCAGATTTTTGTTCAGACAAAAACAAGGCGGTTGGCGGATTTCGAATGGCCGGACCAATCATTGTAGAAATGCTGCCGGACCTGGAAGAGTATGAGATACCCGACTATGCTATATACACTGCGCCACAGGCCGTAAAGGCTATGCAGAAAATGCACAAAGCCAAGCGGCTTATCATCAATAACCTTGCGGCTACGGTAAATGTACTTTGCACGACACGGCTGCCTAAAAAAGTAATTGTAAAAAATATAAAGAAAAGGACTGATGACACAGATTATGATTTGTTTGACATACTGGACAGCGAAACAACTGAAGAGATTGAACTTCAGAACTGTTCACCAGAATACAAAAGCATCAATGGACTTTTATATGGAAGAGTCATAGATGAATATGGTTTTTTTACAAAGACATGGAGTGTCCTCAGATGTCCGCGAGGAATGAAGAAAGCAGTGATTGATGATATTGCAGAAGAGATTGCGCAAGCAGCATTTATGGGATGCAGTGTGGAAGAAGTTGTGATGCCAGATTCCGTGAAAATGATTGGTAATGAAACATTTAGCTGCTGCAAGTATCTTAAAAAAATCAATTTAAGCAAAAACCTACAAAAAACTACGAATCAGCTTGGCAATAACGCATGTTTTAAGAAATGCGAAAGACTGAAGGGTATCGAAATTCCTGCCAGAATTAAAGGAATCCCGAATATGATGTTTTTTGGATGTAGGGAGCTGTCAGAAGTAGTTTTTCATGACGGGCTGGAGGTTATTGGCGCCAGCGCATTCGCTTCATGCCGGAACCTGAAAAAGGTAAGTCTTCCTAAAACGGTGAAACGCACTAAACGATGGGCCATGCCTTATGTGGATGAATTACATTTAGCTTCAAACGTAGTTCCAAATGGTCTGGTGCTTGGTCTGAATAATTCGTCCTCTGTTTGCGCAAGGGTTATTTTTCCAGATAGAAAAGAGGTGCTCGTATCTAAAACAGTAAATCCAGACGTAGAAGACAAAGCAACACTGCAATTAAGCAAGCACTGTCAGGACCCGGATTGGTATAAATACAGTTCAAACATGACGAGTCTACTTTTAAATGGGTTAATTGAGTATGAGAGAAGACGAAAAGAGCCAGAAGAATGGCCTGATAACAGGCCAGAACAGGCTGAGCTTAAAGGACTCTTACGAAATAACAGCGTTACTATTATGAATTGGCTCTTAACGCATGATAAAAGGCAGTCTCTGGCAAAACTGATTAACTATGGATTTCTGCCAGATTCAGCATTGAATGAGCTGCTGACATATGCAAATGAACATAATATGCCTGATATTGCTGCATATACTATACAGCAAATACAAAAAGGAGAAACACCTGACACAAAATTCCATATCTGATAAAATAGCGGGCGGAAAAAGCCCGTTATTTTTGTGTAAAAATCCGGCATATTGGAAATGAAAAAAGTAAAAGAAAGGAGGAAGAAGTATATGGCAATCGTAGAGACACCACCATGTAAGTGGACACCGCCAGTCTGCAATGATAGAGAATATCTGGAGCGACCGATAACAACAAAGAAAACAGAAGGAAGTGAAAAAGAACCGGAATACAGAAAGCCACATCAACTGCCTTGGGCCAAGGTAAAGAAAGTCCCACCATGTAAGAATATCCCGCCCATCGAGGAGCCTTAACGGAGAACGGGAAATCCCCGGCCGACAGAGAGTCATCCGCGGGTCAAATGTTCCGGCTTTAACTTCGCATGCGGGCCTGAATCCCCGTTTGAAACACGCTTCATTGCTGGACGGCAGTCAACGTCTGGTGATAACTCAGAGCAAAGCCCTTCGTTACCAGATTCGCTTACGCTCAATTCCAGCTCGGACTTCGTCCTCGCTGTCAGGTGAAAACTCACTGGAATTTGGTACCGAATCCGGCAAGGCCGGTGAGGTATCAATGAAGGCGAACGCAAGTTCACCGAGCCACTCAGCCTTACGGCTTCGCTTGTCAGCCTCTGCAAGGCTTGGTAACGAGTCCGGCAGAGCCGGGGAGTTATCGAAGACTCGCAAAATTTGCATAATCATTCGACGTGCGGTATAATATATACAACAAGAGGGAAGAAAAAAAGCCCTCAGACATCAGGCGGATTCGCCGCCGAAAATCCTTTCTTTGTTTGAAATCCCCGCTGCTGTGAAAAACATGACAGCGGGGATTTTTTTTTGTTTTATCGGAACTGTTCTTCAGCATATTAAATACAAAACTACAAAGAGAGGAAGAAAAAATATGGATAAAAAGAAATGGATTCCGACGCAGGATGCCTGGCTGTATTTCGAAGGAAACGTCTGTACGGATATAAAAGTGAGTACCCCTGGTACCAGTGTTCGGCTGGAGGCTCCAGAATTTGCGCTCAGGAATTGCAAGCGTTCTTTTTCAGGCGTAAAAGCATTAATCATTCCAAAAGGTGTTAAAAAGATTGATATTCCAAACTCACTGTTTCCGAATGTGGAACATGTGATTTCCGATTCTGATAAGTTTTTGACATCTACAATGCTTGTGAGAAAAAGTATTACGCAGGGGAATACGCTTTTGAATGCTTTTTGCAAATCAGAAGATGATGTTGTCGACCTCCATCGCGTCAATAAGATTGATAATTTTGCTTTTGAAGGATGCCGGTCTTGGAGCCTGGTAAACGATGCATCTGTTGAATATGTTGCTGAAAATGCTTTTACCGATTCTGCGTTTATGGAACAGCCATTTAAAGGCGGAATCAAACTTGCGGGACATATAATGATAGCAATGGATGATACGGCCGAAGAGATTGTTATACCACAGGAACCACAGATTTTCGTTCTAAGCGAAAAAGTACAGTCTGTCATCAGAGACACGAAATACGCTGGCACTAACATCAAGCGTATGCGCGTCAAATGCCTGGACTCCGTCGAGGCGTTTTGCTACATGCCGGAGACCGTGATTCTTGACTCCAAAGAAAAATGCACATGGTCAAAAGTCAGCAGAACGATATGTGGTATCGTTTCGGATAATACAAAAAATCTGATTTCCGAAATTCCAAGATACAAAAGCGTGGATGGAATCTTGTACTCAAGCGACATGAAGACTTTATGCTTCTGCCCAGGAGGAAAAACTGGACATGTGACGATTCCGGAAGGCGTAACTAAAATAAAAGATATGGCTTTCTATAGTTCTGAGATACACTCTGTAAAATTACCAGACACCTTGCAGGACATAGGCTCGCAGGCATTTCAGCTTTGCCATAATCTCACGCATATTGATTTTGGTAATGGAATCAGAAGGCTTGGCGCAAATGGACATTGTCAAATATTTGATGTTTGTAATAGCCTGGAGTCTGTGGAATTTCCGGCGCAGATAGAGTATATTGGCCACAATTGTTTTGAAAACTGTAAAAAATTAAGAAATGTAAAGTTTAATGAAGGCTTGCAGGAAATAGGCCCTGAAGCATTCATGGACTGTGAAAGTCTTAAAAATGTGGAATTTCCAAGCACGCTGAAAAAAGTTGGGAAGAGGTCATTCACCGCAACAGATGGCGTCAAATGGCTTAAGCTAAAGATAATACCATTTGGATTTGTGCATGCATTCATAAGTAATGCTGGTCCGTGTGGCCAAAGATATATGGATGTGGATTACAATGGGAAACATTTTGCAATACCGAAACGCATGGATACTTGCAGGCTGTCAGAATGTGTACAACGATTTGAGCCTGAATGTATCTCCTGGTGTGGACTGACTGACGACTTTCTGGATTCGCTGTACCTATACTCACGTTCCAAGATTGAAAAACATCTGTGCGCTATGGTAGCATACAAATATACCAGAAAAGAACAGATAAAAAAAGATATATATGGACGGTGTAATACGAGCACAGTTCACGGTATAACTGAGCCGGAACGTGTGTTGCTAGCCCTGGATGAGAAAGACCTTTCTGAAAAAGAGTTTGTGGATTGTCTGAACACTGGATTCGTGGATGCGAGGCCTGAACTGATAGATGAGGTTAAGAAGAAGGGGTGGAATATAGCAGTAGCATATATTCTGGATAAATCAAAAGAACCTGAAAAAGTAAATCTATCTCTTTAATTTTGATGAGAAGGCTGGCAGCAGCCTTCTTTTTTTTGCGATACAGAATTAAGCATATTGGACGTATAAAAAAGAAGAAAGGAAATAAAAGAATATGGAAAAAATGAGCAAAGTAAGATATCAAGATTGGCCATCATCCAATGATACAGAAGAAAAGAGATGGAGTAAAGACGGAGTTAAAATGAGCGGGAACACAATTGTGGCTATTGATGTAACCAAAAAGAAAGTGACCATTCCGCCATATGCTACGAATACTGAATGGAAGAACCTTTGGGGACTTGAATGTCTGGAAATATCCAGTATTAACCTGCTGGCTCAATTTACGCACCTTCCCAAAAAATTGATTCTAAACGACCCGAATGCGTTGAAACTTGATGAAACGGACATTTTTTGCAGACACAATGTAAATTCCGTTGCCAAGATACAGTCTGTATTAGGCCAGGATGGAATGGAGTGGATGGAATTGAATGGAAGTAAAGATTATATTACAAAAGATGGCATTTTGTATACAAAAGATATGAGAAGTTTATTGAGATGTCCTGCTGCAAGAGCGGGTGAAGTTGTTATCCCTAAAGGCGTCAAGTTCATTAATGAAAAAGCATTTAGTCATTGCGAATGGATATCTTCCGTAGTCTTTCCTGATTCCCTGGAGGCAATCGGCCAGCAGGCGTTTGCCGGCTGTCACAATCTTAAACACATTGAGTTTGGAAACGGAATTAAAAAAATAAACTGCCGCTGCTTTGAGTTATGCTGGGGATTGGAAGAAATCAATCTTCCGAAACAGTTAGAGATAATCGATTATGGAGCATTTTCAGGATGTAAGCTTCGCAAAATAACTTTTGCAGAAAACGGTGTGAAATATATTGGGGATAATGCTTTTAACGGAAAAGACCTTGATGAGGTTACGCTTCCTGAATCACTGGAATATATCGGTGCACAAAACTTCCAAAGTGTAAAGCACATAATACATCTAAAAAGTGTTCCAAAACGCTTCGTGATAGCTATAACTGGAAGCTCGTTTATGCGTTCTTTCTATGAAGACCCGATGCAGAATATGATTGTCCTGGATATAGACGGAAAACAGCTCTATATGCCGCGTACATTGAAACTCGGAACAGAACATCTTGTGCAGAAAATACTTCATGATAAAATAGAAGACTCCTACGGTATAATGTTTCTTTACGCTAATTCTGGACGTTGTAAACTGGTTGTTGCTGCCATGTCTTACATCGCTGGAAACCGTAACGCAAAGCTTGTTAAATTCGTGAAAGAAAACGAGAAAGCAATTTCTAATACGCTCCTGGCATACGGCCACATAAAGGAACTTTCAGAATTTATACAGACTGGTTTTGTTTCGCACCGTACACTGTCTCTTATGCTTAAAGCATTGGAAGATGGAACTGACGCAAACGCTGCACTTAAAAACAATCCAGAAGCATCAATACTGCATGATGAAGGAAAACAAACTACTGCAAAGGCGTATATCTTAAAGGCGCTGAACGAGCAGAAAAATAAAAATAATGAAGAATTGCATATTTCCTGACTGTAAGAGCCGGCTTTGCCGGCTCTTTTTTTCGTACAAGTATTTCTGCATTGTAACTGTTTTTGCAAATTCTGCATATTAAACGTATACAGATTGACTCAATGGAGAACGGGGAATCCCCGGCCGACCAAAAGTCGTCCGCGGGTCAAAGGTTCCGGTTTTAACTTCGCACGCGGGCCTGAATCCCCGTTCGAAACACGCTTCGCTCAGCCTTACGGCTTCGCTCGCCGCACTTCAGGCTGGTTATATTTATTCTGGTAACGAGTCCAGCTTTGCTGGCGAGCTATCATTTTTAATCTGGTACCGACTCCGGCAAAGCAGGGGAGGTATCGAAAGGAGGAATAAAATGAAAAACAGATGTATGTTTGAAAAAATGGCAGCCGGAATGGCGCTGGCGGTGACGGTGATGGCCGGTGCAGCGATGCTGCCTGGAAGCGGGCATGAGCTGATAGTCAGGACTTATGCCGCAGATGCGAGTAATCAGAATAGTCAGAATATTTCGGGAGGGGGTACCAGTACTGAGGATAAAATAGACGAAACAGGCAGCAAAACGGGATGCGCGGAGAATAACGGAAACAGCGACGACGGAAGTGGAATTTACGACTTCAAGGATAATAAGACGGCCGGAGCTGTGGCCATCACCAAGAAATGGGATGGCGGACTGACCAATGCGGAACGTGAAATCCCGGATATGTATTTAAGCACTGGAAGGCCGAGCAAGAGCACGAAGGGGTACACCGTCACATTCCACGGGAACGGGCTGAAGTTTGCCGACGGGACCGACGAGAATATGGTAGTTTATAACTCTTCCGGACAGATTGTGGAGGGAAGTTATAAGGAAGCGGTCGGGACCGGAGTGGCGTGGTATGCGAATGAAGCGTGTACGCAGAAAATAGAAATTTCTGATGCTGGCATACCGCAGGTTGAACTGACCGGGGATGTGGATTTGTGGGCGAAAGAAATGACGTTTGAGATTAAAGGATATAATGACAACTATCAACGGAGAACGGAGAATCCTCGGCCGACCAAAGGTCGTCTGCGAGTCAAAGGTCCCGGTTTTAACTTCGCACGCATGTCTAAATCCCCGTTCGAAGTCTGGTTACGAACGCGAAGCGCAAGCTATAAACAACAATATAATGATTTCAATTCTTTAATCCCAAATACGGTTACTGAAATCGTGTTTACCGATGAGGTAAAACCAAAAGACAAAGCGACCATTGACGTTGACGCAGACGGGGATGGGGGTGTTGTCGCATGGCTGGATGATGATGCCAGAACAGTCATGAAGGTATCTACGCAGATTCCGGGCGTAAAAGTACAGGCGGCGAAAGACAGCGAAAATATGTTTTTCAATAGAAGCAAGCTTCAAAAAATCGACTTTAAAATGCTGGATACGCAAAACGTGACGGATATGTGTTCCATGTTCAACGGTTGTTCTGGCCTGACAAGCCTGGATTTAACACCACTGGATACGCAGAACGTGACGGATATGAGTGGCATGTTTTACAAATGCTCCGGTCTCACGAGCCTGGATTTAACACCACTGGATACACAGAACGTGACGGATATGAGTGGCATGTTTTACAAATGCTCCGGTCTCACGAGTCTGGATTTAACGCCATTAGATACACAGAACGTGACAAATATGAGAGACCTATTCGGACTCTGCTCCGGCCTCACGAGCTTGGATTTGTCTCCGCTGGATACACAGAAGGTAACGGATATGAGTTACATGTTCTACCACTGTCTCGGTCTGATAAGCCTGGACTTAACCCCACTGGATACACAGAATGTAACGGACATGGGTTCTATGTTTTCCAGATGCTCTGGTCTGACAAGTTTAGATTTGTCACCGTTGGATACTAAAAAAGTGTGGGGTATGGACTCCATGTTCTACGGCTGCTCCGGCCTCACAAGCTTGGATTTATCCCCCCTGGATACACAGAATGTGACGTATATGTATGCCATGTTCTACGACTGCTCCGGCCTCACAAGTCTGGATTTGACGCCGCTGGATACGAAAAACGTGACGGATATGCATTCCATATTCTACGGCTGCTCCGGTCTCACAAGTCTGGACTTAACCCCACTGGATACGCAGAACGTGACGGATATGTATGGAATGTTCTACGACTGCCATAGTCTGGCAAGCCTGGATTTGACGCCGCTGGATACATCAAAAGTGACGGATATGACGTACATGTTCGCCGGCTGCTCTGGTCTCACCAGCCTCACCACAGGCACCACACTCAAATTTGTTGGCACGGACTATGAACTTTCCGGCACATGGCAGAACACCGCCGGCGAAACCTTCACCTCCGGAAAGTTCCCCTTTAACGTTGCCGACACCTACACAAAAATTTCATCTTAACACATTAACTCACATCAAACCTGTAGCGATACGCGCTGCAGGTTTTTTTGTATATTCTTTTCGTTTGTTTATTAATTTGTAAATGGGTGTATTTATCAGAAGGAGGAATAAAATGAAAAACAGATGTATGTTTGAAAAAATGGCAGCCGGAATG
>OGCQ01004595.1_pt1 | contig 11005 bp, 10 predicted proteins | sample 1570161 | NCBI WGS metagenome assembly OGCQ01 (sample SAMEA4384402, study PRJEB24528) | human gut metagenome
TGGCGACTGCCGCGATAACTTGAGAAACTCGCGAAGCGTGTTTCTCATAGTTTATCAGAAGGATAGTAAGCAGTTATATCAGCCTGAACTCTGTATACGCCTAAATAAACCTTACTAACGATTCCGATCAGAAGTATCGGAGCAGACTTGAATGAAAATGGGTGATGAGTATGAACAATTTTATTATGAAGGGTGATATCTGTTACAGTGAGACTTCTGATACATTGAGGCTCTATGAAGATGCGTATCTGATCTGTGAGAACGGCAGATCAATGGGCGTATTTACACAGATTCCGGAGAAGTATCAGCATTTTGAAGTGCTGGATTACACAGGGCATATGATTGTTCCGGGATTGTCCGATCTGCATGTGCATGCACCGCAGTATGCTTACAGAGGTCTCGGAATGGACATGGAACTTCTGGAATGGTTGGAAACCTATGCATTTCCGGAAGAATCCGGCTATAAAGAACCGGCCTACGCGGATAAGGCATACAGTATGTTTGTGCAGGATCTGAAGTATAGTCCGACGACACGTTTTTGTGCATTTGCGACGATCCATACATCGGCTACATTGAAATTGATGGCCCTCCTGGAGACCTCCGGTTTAAAGGGCTATGTGGGCAAGGTCAATATGGACAGAAACAGCCCGGATTATTATTGTGAGGAAAGTGCAGAAGCCTCATTGGAAGCAACCAGAGAATGGCTTATGCAGTCGGAGCAATTTCATAATGTCCGTCCGATCATTACCCCGCGTTTTACACCGAGCTGTACCGATGCACTGATGACGGGACTTGGGGCGATCGCTTCCAGGAACCATCTGGCGGTTCAGTCCCATTTATCCGAGAATCTCAGTGAAATTGACTGGGTGAAGGAACTGTGCCCTGATTCAGAGAACTATATGGGTACCTACATAAATGCCGGCCTGGCAGCGCCCGGCAGAAAATCCATCATGGCACATTGTGTGTACTCTGATGAACGGGAGATACAGATGATGAAGGACAATGACACCTACGCGGTCCATTGTCCGCAGTGCAATATGAACATTGCATCCGGCATTGCCCCTGTGAGAAAGTGGCTGGATATAGGCGTGCATATGGGACTTGGATCAGACGTAGCCGGAGGTGCCACCCTTTCCATCTTCAGAACCATGATGGAGGCCAGACAGGTATCCAAGCTCGTATGGAGACTGCTGGATCAGAACCTGAAGCCGCTGACCCTGGAAGAAATCTTCTGGATGGGAACAAAAGCTGGCGGCAGTTTCTTCGGCAAAGTCGGCAGCTTCGAACCGGGATACGAACTTGACGCCCTTGTCCTTGATGAGAGCCGCATGCCGCACCCGCAGGCCCTCACCCTCAGACAGCGGTTAGAGCGATATATCTGTTTGTCAGAGAACGGAGATCTACTACATAAATATGTCTCCGGAAATAAGATTTTTTAAACAAAAACAGTTAAACAAACCAGCTTTTAATGGAGTTTGCAAAGTAGATAAACTATGGATAACATTTTAATCAAATGAACAATTCATAAACAGGGCTTCTGCCGCGTCCGGTACTTAGGCGGTGTATTTTACCGCCTTATGTACCGTTGACAGGGGCAGGCAGCGAGAGCGACCTGTTTAGAATCGTTCATTTGATTAAAATGTTTCATAGAAAAAGGAAATTTTGCAAACTCGTTAAAAGCGGAAGGAGGAGCGTTATGGGGATTGGAAAAAGCATTCAGCGTGTGGATGCCCGTGCCAAGGTAACGGGCCAGGCGAAATATACACAGGATCTGATGACACAGCCGATGATGGTGGCGAAGGTGGTACACAGTACCATTGCCAATGGTGTTGTGACTGGATTTGATTTGGATGAGGCATTAAAAGTGCCGGGGGTTGTAAAGATTGTTACCTGTTTTGATGTGCCGGAGATTGATTTTTGTACACCGGGACATCCCTGGTCTGTGGAGGCGGCGCACCAGGATGTTCAGGACAGGCGCCTTTTGAATCAGCGGGTGCGTTATTATGGGGATGATGTGGCAGCTGTCATTGCAGAAGATGAGATTGCAGCTGTTAAGGCAGCACGGCTTGTGAAAGTACATTATGAAGAATACCCGGCACTGGTGGATGTGGCAGATGCCATGGCGGAGGGAGCCGTGGCCATGCATGACAATGTGCCGGATAATATTTTGAAACATACATCCTTCGCCTTGGGCGAGGAAAGCTTTGATGAAGCTTTGAAGGAAGAGGGACTTGTTCTGGTAGATCAGACGTATGATACCCAGCGTGTACAGCATTGTCATATTGAACTGCCGGTTTCCTTTGCCTATCAGGACGGCAACGGCAAGATTACCGTAACTACATCTACACAGATTCCGCATATTGTCCGCCGTGTCATTGGACAGGCCCTTGGTATTCCATGGGGACAGGTCAGAGTGATCAAGCCCTATATCGGCGGCGGCTTCGGCAATAAACAGGATGTGCTTTATGAACCGCTGAATGCTTTCTTAAGTCTGCAGGTGGGCGGTCGTCCGGTGAAACTGGAGCTGACCAGAGAAGAAACATTTGCGGATACAAGAGTGCGTCATGCGATCCGTTTTCATATGCAGGGAGCTGTAAGACTGGATGGTACACTGGTGGCCAGAAGAGCAGAAGCTTTTTCTAATCAGGGCGGTTATGCTTCCCATGGCCATGCGATTGTCGCCAATGCTTCCAATATGATCAAGCAGCTTTATCGGGATGAAAAGGCCCTTGAATCGGAGAGCTACACGGTTTACACCAGTACAGTGGCCGGCGGCGCCATGCGTGGTTACGGTATTCCACAGGGAGATTTTGCAGCAGAGTGTCTGATGGATGATCTGGCGACAGCCATTCATATGGATCCATTAGCCTTTCGTTTGAAAAACTGCATGGAAGAGGGATATAAGGATCCACATAACGGTATTACATTTTACAGCTATGGCCTGAAGAAATGTATTGAAGCGGGCAAAGAGGCTGTGCATTGGGATGAAAAACGAGCCGCTTATGCCTGCCAGACAGGCAGCAGACGACGTGGTATCGGTATGGCGATTTTCTGCTACAAAACCGGCGTTTATCCGATTTCTCTTGAAACTGCCACATGCCGTATGGTATTGAATCAGGACGGTTCCATTCAGTTGATGATGGGCGCCACAGAGATCGGACAGGGAGCGGATACCGTCTTTACACAGATGGCGGCAGAGGTACTTGGCGTGACAGAGGATAAAGTGTATATTGTTTCCACCCAGGACACAGATGTCACACCTTTTGATACCGGGGCTTATGCTTCCAGACAGTCTTATGTCAGCGGCAAGGCTGTGAAGAAAACAGCAGAGATGATGAAGGAAAAGATTCTTGAATATGCAGCCTGGAAATTGAAGATGGATCAGCAGACACTGGATATCCGCAATAATATGATTGTGACAGCAGAGGGCGAAGAACTGCTGACAATGGAGGCACTGGCGACAGAGGCATTGTACAGTCTGGAACGTTCTGTCCATATCACTGCTGAGGCCACCAGCCACTGCAAAGAGAATACATTTGCCAGCGGTGCCTGTTTTGCGGAAGTGGAAGTGGATATGCCGTTAGGCAAAGTCAATGTACTGAAGATTATCAATGTCCATGACAGCGGTATTCTGATGAATCCAAAACTGGCTGAGGCCCAGGTGCATGGCGGTATGAGCATGGGCCTTGGTTATGGACTCAGTGAAGAATTAATGTATGATGCGAAGGGCAAACCGCTGAACAACAATCTTCTGGATTACAAGCTGCCGACGGCCATGGATACACCGGAGCTGAATGTTGAGTTTATAGAATTGCAGGATCCGACGGGACCTTTCGGCAACAAAGCCCTGGGAGAACCGCCGGCTATTCCGGTGGCACCGGCTATCCGAAACGCAGTTTTGCAGGCAACAGGCATTGGCTTTAACCAGCTTCCGATGGAGCCTCAAAGACTGGTGGCAGCATTCAAAGAAAAAGGACTGATATAGGCGGGGGGATGACATTATGTATGATATTGGATCATTTTATGAGGCAGCCAGTGTAGAGGATGCAATCAGGAAATTGCAGGAATGGCCGGATGCAGAGATTATTTCCGGCGGCAGTGATGTTTTGATCAAGATCAGAGAAGGTAAATTAGCAGGCCGATCCCTTGTCAGCATTCACAATATTGCGGTATTAAAAGGGGTGACAATGGAAGAAGACGGAACCATCCTGATCGGTCCGGGAACGAGTTTTTCTCATATCACAGCGCATCCGCTGGTGCAGCAGCATATTCCGATGCTTGGATATGCCGTTGATCAGGTGGGCGGCCCGCAGATCCGCAATATCGGCACCATTGGCGGCAATGTCTGCAACGGTGTCACCAGTGCGGACAGTGCGTCATCTCTGTTTGCCTATAATGCGATTCTGGAATTGACGGGCCCGGAGGGCATCAGACAGGTGCCGATTCAGGAATTTTATACAGGTCCGGGCAAAACCGTACGCTGCCATGAGGAAGTGATGACGGCTATCCGTATCAGACGCAGGGATTATGAAGGGTACACCGGATGCTACATCAAATACGGCAAGCGAAATGCCATGGAGATCGCGACCCTGGGGTGCGCCTGTCTGGTGAAGCTGTCATTGGACAAGAAGGTTGTTGAAGATATGCGGATCGCTTACGGCGTGGCGGCACCGACGCCTGTCAGATGTCCGGAGACAGAAAAAGCAGTTTCAGGGAAGGCTGTTTCAAAGGCATTGCTCCTTCAGACTGGAAAAGGTGTTTTAAATGAAGTGAATCCGAGAACCTCATGGCGTGCCTCGAAGGAATTTCGTCTGCAGCTGGTGGAGGAGCTGGCTAAACGTGCCATGGCGCAGGCCATAAGAAATGGGGGAGGTGAAGTCGATGCTTAAGATTATCCATATGAATGTGAATGGCAAAGCAGTGGAGCTGGCCATTGATGACAGAGAGTCTTTGCTTGACACTTTGCGTAATCATCTGGGATTGACCAGTGTGAAGAAAGGCTGTGAAGTGGGAGAGTGCGGTGCATGTACTGTACTGGTGGATGGAGAAGCCATCGACTCATGCATCTATCTGACTATGTGGGCTGAAGGCAAACACATTCTTACAGTGGAGGGACTGCAGTCAACCACAGGAGAACTCTCGGAAATCCAGCAGGCTTTCGTGGATGAGGCAGCGGTCCAGTGTGGTTTTTGTACACCGGGCATTATTATGTCTGCGGTGGAGATAATCGGAACAGGACGCAAATATACCCGGGACGAACTCCGAAAGCTCATCTCCGGGCATCTTTGCCGCTGTACCGGCTATGAGAATATATTGAACGCTCTGGAAAAAGTGGTGGGCTATTAATAATTATCTATCCGAGAATCTCATTGAAAGCCTGGGTGGCCTCTGTCATCTGTTCCTGTGTCAGGGAGGAATAGTTGACTACCAGTATATGCTGCATGGCTTTCTCCGGGTGATAGTAATATTTGGATAGCGGCATAATGCGGATGCCTTTGGCTGCTGCCCGCTGACAGATGATCTCATCCGTGAGTTCAGTGTCAATCTTCATCAGAAAATGCAGACCGGCGTCCTCACCTTTGATGGTGACATGGTTAGAAAGGGGACTGCTTTTGATGCACTGCAGCAGCATATCCCGCTTGTCATGATAGTGAATACGCAGACGGTTGATGTGTTTTTCAAAGTGTCCTTTGTTGATAAAGGCAGCCAGTGTATACTGTTCAAAATTGGATACCGTGCAGGAATAGAACTGCAGCTTGGCATAATAGGCCTTCACCAGATGTTTCGGCAGTACCATATAGCTGATACGGACGGTGGAGGCCAGTGTTTTTGTAAAGGTATTGATATAGATCACCTTCTCAAGAACATCGATACTCTGAAGGGTTGGGATCGGCTGGCCTGTCAGACGAAACTCGCTGTCATAATCATCCTCGATAATATAGCGGGAAGGCACTTTTGAAGCCCATCCAAGGAGTTCGTATCGTCTTCCGATAGGCATGGTGATACCCGTTGGAAACTGATGGGAAGGGGAAATATGAATGACATCGATATTTTTCTCCTCCAGTTCTGAAATCCGGATGCCGCTGTCATCCATGGCAATATAATCACAGTCCACATTGTGGCTGTTGTATATTTTGGCGATTTTGTGATAACCTGGATCCTCAATGGCGTATTTCTTGTCAAAGCCCAGCAGCTGAATGAGGATACCGTATAAATATTCCGTTCCGGCCCCGATGATAATTTGTTCCGGGGAGACGTGCAGACCGTGAAAATCCTTCAAATGTCTGGCAATGGCTTCTCGAAGCTCCAGTATACCGCCGCAGGGAGGATTGATCATCAGCTTCTGCTGACTGTCACTGAGCAGTTCCCGGATGAGCCTTGACCAGATAGAAAAGGGAAAATATTCTGAATCTGTCTGGTTGCTTGTAAAGTCTACAGCAAAATGAAGGCTTTCTTCCATATCAGCTTTTTGAATCATGGATGGGCTGTCGATGGATGAGGAAGAACCGTTGTCTTCCTCAAAGGGATGCATCTGTTCCACAGGAAGGATCGTATGGATATCGGAAACAAAATAGCCCTTTTTTGGGATAGAATAAATATAGCCTTCGGCGATTAACTGGGCATAGGCATTCTCAACAGTGATGGTGCTTATGCCCAGATTTTTGGCAAAATTTCGTTTGGACGGCAGTTTCTCTCCCATAGAGAGATTCCCGCATAATATATCATTTCGTATGCATTTATATAAATGTTCATATAAAGAATCTGACCCTGTTCCGGCAAAAGAGTAGGTAAGCATCTGGCATGTAACCTCCAATCTGGCCATCTTAAATAATATCAAAATGGCTATTTATTTATGTTCAGATTTCATTATAATGGAAAAAAACTTAGATGTAAACAAAGGAGAACGAAAATCATGGCAGAAAACAGATATGAATTAAATAAACAGCTGGTGCAGATGTTAAAAGGCGGTGTGATCATGGATGTAACAACACCGGAACAGGCAAAGATCGCAGAGGCAGCAGGTGCCTGCGCTGTTATGGCTTTGGAGAAAATTCCGGCAGATATCCGTGCAGCAGGCGGTGTAGCCAGAATGAGCGATCCGAAGATGATCAAAGAGATCCAGCAGGCGGTTTCTATTCCTGTAATGGCCAAATGCAGAATCGGGCATTTTGTGGAGGCTCAGATTCTGGAAGCCATCGAGATCGACTATATTGATGAGAGCGAAGTGCTGTCCCCTGCCGATGATGTTTATCATATTGACAAGACGAAATTTAAAGTGCCGTTTGTGTGCGGCGCCAGAGATCTTGGCGAAGCCCTCAGAAGAATCAACGAGGGTGCTTCCATGATCCGTACAAAGGGTGAACCGGGAACCGGGGATGTGGTTCAGGCTGTCCGTCATATGCGCATGATGAACAGTGAAATTGCCAAGATCAAGGGCATGAGAGAAGATGAGCTTTTTGAGGCTGCCAAGGAATTAAGAGTGCCTTACCAGCTTGTTCAGTATGTGCATGAAAATGGCAAGCTGCCGGTTGTCAACTTTGCGGCAGGCGGTGTGGCAACACCGGCGGATGCAGCACTGATGATGCAGCTGGGTGCTGAGGGCGTCTTTGTTGGATCCGGTATTTTTAAATCCGGCAACCCTGAGAAACGTGCCAATGCTATTGTCAAGGCAGTGACCAATTACACAGATGCCGCTATGATCGCAGAATTATCCGAAGACCTTGGTGAAGCCATGGTGGGTATTAATGAAGATGAAATTGCCCTTTTAATGGCTGAAAGAGGTAAATAAACCTGTGAGAATAGGCTGATAAGCCTGAAAGAATTAGGATAAATCGAGAAAATCAAAATGTACAATGTACATGAGGAAGAAGGAGTGTCAATGACAATCGCAGTACTGGCAGTACAGGGAGCATTTGCAGAGCATGAGAAGAAGCTGGATGAACTGGGTATCTCATGGTTTGAACTAAGAAAAAAAGAAGATTTAGACAGACATTACGACGGACTGATCCTGCCGGGCGGCGAGAGTACGGTGCAGGGTAAATTATTAAAAGAGCTGGGAATGTTTGAAAGACTGAAAGGGCAGATTGAAAAGGGCCTGCCGGTGTTTGCAACCTGTGCCGGACTGATTCTTCTGGCTGCGGAGCTTGGCAATGATGACAGAAGATGGTTTCGGACCCTTCCGGTAACGGTGAAGAGAAATGCCTATGGCCGTCAGCTGGGCAGTTTTCACACAGATACGGAATTTGAAGAAATCGGTGAGATACCGATGACCTTTATCCGGGCACCGTATATCGAAACGGCATCACCGGAAGTCAAAGTCATGGCAAAGGTGGATGAACGGATTGTGGGCGTGAGGTACAAACAGCAGCTGGCTATCTCTTTTCATCCGGAACTGGATAACGATAACCGGCTGCATCAGTACTTTGTTCAGATGGTATCTTCATCTCTCAATAAAGAGAAATAGCGGTCCAGATAGATCTTGTGGGCAACAGTAATAATCATATTGCGGAGCATGGTTTTCTCATTAGAGAAAGTGCCATGCTCTTTTTTTGCGTTATGAGCCGCACTGGTTTTTGCATCCGCCTGATCTGATTCAAACACATGATGAAGGATCAGCTCGAATTCCGAACAGAAATAATTATAGGCGGTTGCATTGTCATAGGTCTGGCGCTGAATCTCAAACATCATATGGATATTGTCCAGAGACAGCACGGATTTGGCAATTGCAATAAAGATCAGGGAAGCAATCTGATCCCGGCCGTATTGTTTTTTGACGGGATTGTTGATGATCTTCTTCTTGACATAGTTGCTGATCATAGAGCCGGTGATGCTGATATCTTCCAGAGGGCTTAAGTAACTGTCGATATATTTGGCGGTCTGTTCAAGGTAAAGGCCGACATCGGGAATTTCCTGATAGCGGGGGAGGTGAAAATTGTGAATAGGGTCAGCCATTTTGGATAGGATATGTTCGTTCATAAAACACGCTCTTTTCTTTATTTTGTATCGTGATCGTTTGTTATTTGGGTGATTATTTAATTATGAAACAATCATGTTCATGGTTGTACTTGTTTAGTAGAAGCATAGCATTCTTTATTCCGGGTGTCAATTATAAAGATTGGAAAAATGCTGATATCGGTTTTTGAAAAACTCTTGACAAAGTAATGAAAGTGATATAGTATAATAGCACAAGGTTTTGAAAAACTTATAATGTTGTAATAAAGACTTTTAAAATATAAGGAGGATGTTTTATGCGGACACAGACATTGACGAAACAGATGTATACAGCGAGTTTGGATAGAGACAGAGACTTTCATTTCAGAGTAAAGGACCCGGGAAGTGCGGCAACCCATTTTATTGGATTTCTGGCAGCTGTTTTGATGACGCCGGTGTTGTTAGTACATGCAGCAGGCAATGGTGCGGATTTTATGACGATGATCGGTATGAGTGTTTTTATGATCAGTATGATTCTTCTTTATGGTGCAAGTACATCCTATCATTCATTCGACATTTCAGAAAAGGCGAATCTGCGTTTGAAGAGACTGGATCATATGATGATTTTTGTATTGATTGCAGGTTCCTATACACCGGTTTGTTTGACTGTATTAAGGGGGAGCATTGGTATGAGATTGCTGGCTATCGTCTGGGGGCTGGCGATTGTGGGGATGATTTTTAAGCTGCTGTGGGTGACCTGTCCGAAATGGGTATCATCCGTGATCTATATCGGCATGGGTTGGGTGTGTATTCTGGCTATGCCGCAGCTTCTTGCGGGATTATCATTTGGAGCGTTCATGTGGCTTCTGGCCGGCGGTTTATTCTATACAGTGGGCGGCGTGATCTATGCGATGAAGTTTCCTGTATTCCATAACCGCTTCCGGTACTTTGGATGTCATGAATTGTTTCATGTCTTTGTTATGGCAGGCAGTTTGTGCCATTTCGTTGTCATGTATGCTTATTTATGCAGCTAAAGACAGCTGTATTCCGGAAACAATCCATAAGACGGAGGCTTAATTATATGAAGGTTTTAAATATCGGTTCTATGAATCTGGACCATGTCTATAATGTTGACCACATCATTCTGCCCGGGGAAACCCAGGCAACCACAGGGCTGAATCTTTTCCTTGGCGGAAAAGGAATGAATCAGTCCATCGCTCTGGCAAAGGCCGGTGTGGAAGTGTATCATGGCGGTATGATCGGCAAGGACGGCTATGCATTTATTGATGCCTGCAAAGAATACGGCGTTTATTATGATTACATTCGTGAAGTAGAGGGCAATACCGGGCATACCATTATCCAGATTGACAGAAATGCCCAGAACAGTATTCTTCTTTTTGCAGGAACAAATGATATGCTGACGGAAAGCTATGTGGACGAAGTGATTGCCGACTTTGAAGAAGGAGATATTCTTCTGCTTCAGAATGAGGTCAATAGGCTGCCTTATATGGTGGATAAAGCTTATGAAAAAGGTATGCAGATTGCCCTGAATCCATCACCATTCAATGAGAGACTGAATGACGTTGATATGTCAAAAATCAGCTATTTTCTGATGAATGAGGTGGAAGGCGAGCAGATTACAGGCTTTTCGGAACCAGAGAAAATTATTGACAGAGTGGTTGAGCTTTATCCGGAAGCCAAAATCGTCCTGACCCTTGGCAATGACGGTGCCATTTATGCGGATAAAAATGTCAGATACCATCAGCCGATTTTCAAAGTGCAGGGACACATTTACAGGTTATTTTCTGGCAGGCATCATCGAGGGCATGGAGATTCCTGAGATTCTGAAGATGAGTGCAAAGGCATCCTCCATTGCGGTTACGCGACAGGGAGCAGTGCCGTCCATTCCATATAAAGAAGAAGTTTTAGCATCTCTTAAAGAGGATTAAAATAAGCGGTGTACAGTTCTGTAACTGTACACCGCTTATTTTATGTAATAGGAGCGTGCCCAGCAAAGCTGGGGCACGCTCTTATTACATAAAAAGGCACTAACCGCACCTGTGATGCGCACTTG
>OGCQ01004602.1_pt1 | contig 10984 bp, 9 predicted proteins | sample 1570161 | NCBI WGS metagenome assembly OGCQ01 (sample SAMEA4384402, study PRJEB24528) | human gut metagenome
AGACCCACAAAATCCAGCAGCTTGCGGAAGGTCGCCCGCTCAATCTTCATGGGGGTGTGCTGGTTATTGAACACGATGCAGTGCTCGTTGTAGTAAACGTAGGGGCTGTACTGCAGATTCCACGCGCTGTCGTTGATGGTCAGCGGGATGATGCGGTGGTTTTCGCGTGCAGGGTGGTTCATGCGGCCTGCGTAGCCCTCGTTCTCCGCACACAGCTGGCACTTGGGGTAAGCGCTCTGGGGTGCAAGCTTTGCAGCGGCAATGGCCTTGGGGTCTTTTTCCGGCTTGGACAGGTTGATGGTAATGTCCAGATCGCCGTACTCGGTCTTGGTGATCCACTTCAGATCGCGCTTGATGCGGTAGCGGCGGATGTAGTCGGTGTCCTGACTGAACTTGTAGAACCAGTCGGTGGCGGCCTGCGGGCCTTCGTTTTCGTACCGCTCCTCAAAGTTTGCGCGCACGATGCTGGGGCGCGGGGTAAGCACGCCCATCAGCTTGGTGTCAAACAGATCGCGTGCGGTGGAGTTATCCTCGCACACGCCGCGGGCAACGGCATCGTCCACAAGGGTCTTGAGAATGCTTTCCAGATCGGTGTAGCACGCTTCGCCCTCCGGGGCGGTAAAGTCGTCCAGCTGCATGGTCATCAGCAGCTGGTTGCGGATATAGATCTCGTCATCGGGCAGGATCAGCCCGGTGTCCAGCCCGTAGTTCACGAGCTGCTGGATGGCGGTGGAGATCACAGCACAGCACCTCCCTCAGGACGGATGTTCAGCACATGGCAGCGGCCAGCGCCGAGGATCTTTTCCATGTTTACCTTAAAGTCCGCCAGCATCTCCACCGGCACAAAGGCCTGCACCGTACCGGCAAAACCGCCGCCGTGCACGCGCACAGCGCCCTTGCCGCCCAGATAATGCTTGGCAGCGGCGATGGTCACAGCCACCTCCTGATGCTCCTTGTAACCGGCGGGGATCACGTTCTGCAAATACTCCCAGCTGCTGTCGCCGGAGGCGGTCACCAACTGCAAAAAGGCTTCAAAGTCGCCCTCGCGCAGGGCGGCTACCTGCTGGGGCACGCGGTCATTATCGGCGTAGAAGTGGAAGGCGCGCAGCACAGCGCGGTCGCCGCACTGCTTGCGGCAGGCCGGGATATTTGTAAGGAAGGTCTCAAAGGGTACGTCCCGCAGCACCTCGCCACCGCACACAGCGGCCACAGCGCGGCACTCGTTGGGGATGGCGGCGTACTCGTCGGTCAGGTCGGCATGGTCTGCACCGGAGTCCAGAATGCACAGTGCCAGACCTGCCTTGGAAAAGTCCACCTGCACCGGCTCCACGTCGGGGTTTGCCTTGTCGGCAAAGTCGATGGTGATAATGTTGCCCACGCTGGAGGCCATCTGATCCATCAGGCCGCAGGGCTTGCCAAAGTAGACATTTTCAGCCCACTGGCCAATCTGTGCAATGGCGATGGGGGAGACCTTTTCAGCCATGAAGCAGTCGTTCAAAATCACGCCGACCAGCACCTCAAAGGCAGCAGAGGAAGAAACGCCGCTGCCCTTGGGCACATTGGAGGAGATGTACACGTCCAGACCGGACAGCTTTGCGCCGCGCTGACGGAAGGCCTCGCACTCGCCGCGCAGCAGGGAAGCGGTGGTGTTCTCCTCCTCCTTGCGGGCAGTCAGGTCGTCAAGGTCGATGACGCAAAGGTCGTAGCCTTCGCTTTGCACGCGCAGCTGGTTCAGGCTGTTGGGGGCGGCAGCAGCGATCATGTCAATGTTCACGCTGCCTGCCAGCACGCGGCCATGCTGGTGGTCGGTATGGTTGCCGCCGATCTCGGTGCGGCCGGGGGCACTATACAGACCGGCCTCGGTATGTGCGCCGAAGGTGGTCTCTAACCCGTCCAGAACAGCCGTATAACGGGCTGCCTGTGCAGGGGTCTCGTCGGGGGCGCAGCAGTACAGCGCAGCCAGACGCGCAGCGTGTGCGCCCTCGGTCAGTTCCTGCTTCCAGGTGGAAATGGACTTCATCATGGAAATTTCCTCCTACTATTATGATCGGAAAAGTCGATGCAGCCGTTCGCAGCTGCCGTAGCTGATTCTATAATAGTCAAATGCAGCGCAAAAAACCATGTGTTATTGTTGCATCTCGATGAAAAGTTGCAAAAAACGCCGATGGAAGCTGATCGGCTGCTTGCAAACAAATAAAATAAAAATTTCTTGGGTAAATCAAAATGCTTGGCATAAATGCACACAAATCCCGGAATTTTGAGCGCAGCGCCCAAAAAAGACGGGATGGAAAATTGCACTTTGCACAAAAAATACCCCCGCACCGATGCAGCCATCGGGTGCGGGGGTGTGGTTCAGCGGGTAAATTCGCTGCCGGTCAGGCCGTCAAGGTTCAGCATTCCTTCCAGTGCGGCAATGTCGGCGTTCACGTCCAGCGCATCGGCTTGGAACAGCTTGTCCAGCTGGTTTTCAAAGGCGGTCACCAGCAGGTCCATGCTGCGCTCAATGCTGTGCTTGGCGTCGGTGATGTTCGTGCCTTCCACTGCCTGCCCGGAAAGGCTGGCGTAGGTGTTCAGCAGCTTGAGGGCGGTAGGCAGATAGTAATTCATAAACTTTTGCAGCTGCGCCTTTTTCTCCGGGTCCTTCTGCGCCAGCGCAAAGATGCGACCGCTGACCTCTTCCAGCCGGGAGATCTTCTGGCTCATCACCGGGTCGGGGATGGCATCGTTCACCTCCCGCAGCTGGCGCAGCAGGGCGGCGTACTCGTCCTCTGCGGCGGGCTGGGGTTTGGGTGCCGGAGCAGGTGCGGGCTTTTTCGGCTGCGGTGCCGCGCCCCGCACCACCAGCGTGTCGGTGCGGTTGTCAATATAGGCATCCGCGCCGAAATATCCGTGCTCGATGGCACTTTTCACCGCAGTGCGTCCCCGGGCGGCGTCCACCCCGGCGGCGGCAAACAGTTCCGGCAGGGGGATATTATCCCGTTCGCCCACCACTTTATCCAGCAGCTGCTCCAGCTTGCGGGTGCTGTTCATCCGCAGGCCAGTCAGCAGCGCACCGCCGCCGCCAATGGCCATGACGATATCGGAAAACAGCTCCCCGGGGTCGGGCAGAATCTGCCATGCACCGATGATATCCACCGCATCCATCACACCGGAAAACAGGAAAACGGCACCCATGATGGTGCAGAGGGCGGCAATGTTTTTATGCCATTGCTTGGCGCTTTTCTGCTCTGCCGTGGGAACATCCTGCCCGGGGAAGGGCGGCGTTTTAGGCATGGGTGCGGGATTTGGGGCGGGGCGGTAGTCACCTCGGGCACAGGCAGCTTCCTGCTCTTCCTTCTGCACCTTCTGGTCGATGCCTTTCAGGATAAACAACAGCACCCCTAACGGCCCGGACATCGCCATCACGATAAAGATGGCAATGGTGGGGATCTTTGCAAAATAGTGTTTTCTCGGCTCCATGAAACAGATTTCCTTTCACAGAAAGATAAAAATAAAAGACCGCGTTCCACTCTATTATAGCGGAGCGCGGCCTTTTTGTTAAGGGGGTATTTCTGTTCCTGTGAATGTGCTTTGAGTGGTTCGCAGACCGCGACAAGCGCAAAAATTAAAAATCATCAGCAACAAAAGAAGCCGCTGCACAAAACACAGCGGCCTCTTCCTGAAAACTTACTTCATCAGGCTGCAAACGGCCTCAGCATAAGCGGCGGGGTCATCCACGGGCAGACCCTCGATCAGCTGTGCCTGTGCGTACAGCAGGGCACTGTACTTGTTCAGCTTCTCGGTGTCGCCAGCTTCCTGCGCGGCCTTCAGGGCGGCAAACACGGGGTGGTTCACGTTCAGCTCCAGCACCTTGTCGCTCTTCACGCCCTCGCTGCCGGGCTGCTTGGACAGCACCTTCTCCATCTCAATGGACAGCGGGCCATCAGAGCTCAGGCAGACGGGGTGATCCTTCAGGCGGGTGGAGACCTTGACCTCCTTTACCTTGCCGTTCAAAGCGTCCTTCATGGCATCGAACAGTGCCTTGTTCTCGGCGGTGGCATCCTCGGCGGCTTTCTTCTCCTCCTCGGACTCCAGACCCAGATCACCGCTGTTCACGTTCTTGAACTCCACGGTGCCGTCCTTGCCCTCGGCATCCTTGCGGGGGTAGCTGTGCAGGATCTGCAGGCAGAACTCATCCACATCCTCGGTCAGCAGCAGCACGTCAAAGCCCTTGTCCAGCACAAGCTCTGCGGAGGGCAGCTTTGCCAGACGGTCGGTGGAGTCGCCTGCGGCAAAGTAGATGTACTTCTGCTCGGCGGGCATCTTGTCGATGTACTCCTGCAGCGTGACCATCTTCTGCTCCTTGGCAGACCAGAACAGCAGCAGGTCGCGCAGCAGTTCAGCGTGCATGCCGTAGTCAGAGTAAGCACCAAACTTGATCTGACGGCCGAACTCCTTCCAGAACTCCTCATACTTTGCACGGTCATTGTTCAGCATGGCGTGCAGCTCGTTCTTGATCTTCTTTTCCAGTGCGTTGTGGATCAGCTTCAGCTGGCTGTCTTTCTGCAGCATCTCGCGGCTGATATTCAGGCTCAGATCCTGACTGTCCACAATGCCCTTTACAAAGCTGAAGTAATCCGGCAGCAGGTCGGCGCACTTTTCCATAATGAGCACACCGGAAGCGTACAGCGCCAGACCTTTCTCGTAGTCTTTGGTGTAGAAGTCGTAGGGACGGTGGCTGGGCACGAACAGCAGGGCATTGTAGTTGGCAGTACCCTCGGTGCGGCTCACGATGACCCGGGCGGGGTCGGCATAATCACCGAACTTGTCCTTGTAGAAGCTGTTGTACTCCTCGTCGGTCACTTCGCTCTTCTGCTTCTTCCAGATGGGGATCATGCTGTTCAGGGTCTCCAACTCGGTGTAGGTCTCCCACTCCGGCTTGTAGTCCTCGGGCTTGGGGTCCGGTTCCGGCTTCTGACGGCTCTTTTCACGTTCCATCTGGATGGGGTAGCGCACATAGTCGCTGTACTTCTTCACGATAGCCACGATGCCGTATTCGTCCAGGAAGTTGTCGTATTTCTCAGTGTCGGTATCCGGCTTGATGTGCAGAATGACCTGGGTGCCCACGGTATCCTTCTGGGCGGGGGTCATCTCGTAGCCGTCCACACCGGAGGACTCCCACTGCCATGCTTCATCCGAGCCATAAGCCTTGGAAATGACGGTGACTTTATCGGCTACCATGAAGGAAGAGTAGAAGCCGACACCAAACTGGCCGATGATATCGATGTTCTCGTCCTTGTTGTCCTTCTTGAAATCCAGAGAACCGGAGTGTGCGATGGTGCCCAGATTCTGCTCCAGCTCTTCCTTGGTCATACCGATGCCGTTATCCTCCACGGTCAGGATGCGGTTTTCCTTATCGCGGGTGATGAGAATACGGAAATCGCTCTTGTTCATGCCCACGGAGGTGTCGGTCAGGCTCTTATAGTACAGCTTATCAATGGCGTCCGAAGCGTTGGAGATCAGCTCCCGCAGGAAGATCTCTTTATTGGTATAGATGGAGTTGATCATCATGTCCATCAGTTTTTTGCTCTCTGCCTGAAATTCTTTCTTGGCCATAATACAAAACCTCTTTTATCACATATTTGGTGCGCCGTACCCGGTAAACTGCCGGAATGCTTAGCACTCACAACTTCTGAGTGCTAATATACAACGACTTGCAGGGAAAATCAAGGCTTTTCATAAAAAGTTAAAAAAGTAAAAGATTTGCTGTCCGGGTGCACAAAACGGCGCGCCGGGATTGTTTGTTATATAAAGGACGAAATTTTTCCTGAAAAGCTTTCCCACTTTTGCGCGGACTGTGCTATAATAGAACGAGTATGCCGGAAGGATGTGAGAAAATGTCAAAACAGGGCGATGCCGCCTACGCATGGTTCTTAAAGGGCTATAATTGCAGTCAGAGCGTGGTGGCGGCGTTTGCACCCCAGCTTGGCCTGACCGAAGAAACAGCGCTGCGCCTTTCCGCAGGCTTTGGCGCGGGTATTGGCCGGATGCGGGAGGTGTGCGGGGCGTTCTGCGGCGTGGTGACCGTGCTGAGCATGGTCTACGCCGACCCTGCTGACCCCAAGGATAAATCCCGGATGTACGCACTGGTGCAACAGGCGGCAGAGCAGTACCGCAGCCGCAACGGCGGCGGCAGCATCATCTGCCGGGAACTGCTGGCAAAGGCGGGTGTTGCCCCTGCCGGAGGCACGGCGGCAGAGGACCGCACCGCAGATTACTATAAAAAGCGCCCCTGCCCGGAATTATGCCGCCTGTGCGCAGACCTGTGCACAGAATTTATTGCGGCGCACCCGGAGGGACGGCACGGCTTTTATAAGGAGGAAGTGTAAATGCAACTTGAACAACTGGAATTGACTGGCGGCGGTACGCTGACGCTCTACCTGCGGGAGAGCGTGGAGGCTATGCCGCATTTCCGGCAGCGCCCGCTGGTGCTGGTGGTGCCCGGCGGCGGCTATACCCACGTCAGCCCCCGGGAGGGCGACCCCGTAGCGCTGCAATTTGCGGCAGCTGGCTACCACACGGCGGTACTGCACTACGCAGTAGGGGAGAGCGCCCGGGATGCGCTGCCCATGCGGCAGCTGGCACAGGCCATCGGCCTTGTGCGGCAGCACGCAGAACAGTGGAATATTTTGCCGGATCAGATCGCTTTGTGCGGCTTTTCTGCCGGTGGGCATCTGGCGCTGTCCGGTGCGGTGTGGGAGATCCCCGGCATGGCAGACCAGCCGCGCCCCAACGCCCTGCTGCTGGCCTACCCGGTGGTCACCGCCGGAGAATACGCCCACAGGGACAGCTTTGTGCAACTGACAGGCACGCAGGATGTTGCCGCCCACCAGCGCTTTACGCTGGAGGATAAGATCACCCCCGCCACACCACCGGTGTTCGTCTGGCATACCATGGAGGACGAAACTGTCCCGGTGGAAAACACCTTGCTGCTGCTCAGCGCCCTGCACAAGGCAGGCGTGCCGTGCGAAGCGCACCTGTTTGAAAAGGGCTGTCACGGCACCAGCATCTCCACCCCGGAGGTGGACGCCGACAGCACCCACCGCCACCGCTGGGTCAAGCTTGCGGTGGAGTGGCTGAACGATACCTTTTCCTTCCATGCCTGAGATAACCGACTGAAACAGAAAAAGCGTTTGTAAATTTTGGCCGTACCTACAAAAAATTCACAAATAAACCGTTGACTTGCACAGGTGTATGCCGTATACTGTCCAACGGGGATAAAACCACGAAAGAAGGAAACAAAAATGGTTATGGATCCCACACTGCCGCGCATCAAGGTGCGCGACCTGCTCATGCAGGCATTTCTCACCGGCTGGGAGCGCTCCGATAAGAGCACCTCGCAGGACGAATACCTGCAAAGCTCCATTCAGGTTATTGAGATGCTGCAGGTGGAACCGGAAAACCTCTACGCAGAGGAAGGCCTTGGCCTGCCGGACGGCGAAGAGGTGGATCATCTGGATGATCTGCTGCGGGCAGACGGCTTCTGGCTGTACTACGGGGTGGAAGCGGAAAACTTCTTCCTCATCCAGTGGTACCCGGATGAGGCTTCTGCCAATGCAAAGCTTGCCCAGCTGGAAGAACTGGGCGATGGCAAGCAGTATCTGGTAGATTTGACCCTCAAGCGGGCAAACCCTTCCGAGGCCGAAAACTTCGGCAATTCTAACCCGGTGCAGCTCCGCTCCTGAACAAACGTTAACGTGTTGAGTTGAAAGGAAATTTTGCTCATGCAGCTTTCTGTTACGGAACGCGAACAGCTTTATGCCATTTTGGAAAAATACGATCAAAACCCCAAGGTGCAGCAGATGCGGGAGTTCATCCAGCATGGGGACGTTACCACCTATCAGCACTGCAAGAATGTGGTGCTGGTCAGCTGGTGGCTGAACCATCGGCTGCATTTGGGTGCAGACGAGACCTCGCTGGCTGTCGGTGCTTTCCTGCACGATTTTTATCTGTACGACTGGCATAAAAAAGGTACCTTCCATGGCATCCGCCGCCTGTTCGAGATGCACGGCTTCTCCCACCCGGGCTGCGCCTGCGTCAATGCAGAACAGGTGTTCCATATCACCAAAAAGGAACAGAGCATCATTTCCAGCCACATGTGGCCGCTGACCTTCCGTCATGTGCCCAGCTGCCGCGAGGCCATCATCGTCTGCCTTGCCGATAAGTACTGCGCCGTGGTGGAAAGCATGTTCAAGCGCAGCCGCGTGGCTGCCGCCAAAAACGCCAACGGCGAATACGACGAGTGGTAAAACCGAATCATCGCAAATAACAGGAGCCGCTGCACCAAAAAAGTGCAGCGGCTCCTTCTGCTTTTTACATCGTAAAAAGGCAGACGGGGAAAATCTGCGGATTTTCCCCGTCTGCAAATAAAATAATAATTCCGCTAAAAATGGTAAAAGCGCAGCGGAGACCATATCCAATCGTTAGCCTGCACTCGGCAGCTGGTCACAGCTTTTTGAACCCCTCCGGTTCGTCTGCGGCGGCGCGGCGCTCCATCAGATAGGTATCCAGCCAGCGGCCGTGGCAGTCCCGTGCAATGCGCTCCCGGCGTCCTACCAGCCGGAAGCCGCACTTGGTATGCAGGGCACGGCTGGCAACGTTATCCTGCAAAACGGTGGATTGCAGCGTCCAGTAGCCGGCCTTTTCGGCGGCGGCGCACAGGGCACTCAACAGTCGGAAGCCCAGTCCGTGCCCCCGAAACTGCTCACCCACATAGATGCTCACCTCGGCCACGCCCCGGTAGCACCAGCGGGGATCTACCCGGTGCAAGGCGCACCACCCCGCCAGCACCCCGCCGGAAAGAATGACCAGACGGCACTCCTTTGTGTGGGAAGCGTCCCACGCGGTATAGGGCGGACATTCGGTCTGGAAGGTTGCGTATTCCGTGGCGATGCCCTCAACATAGATTCTGGAGACCGCGCCCCAGTCCTCCGGCGTCATAGGCCGGATGATGATCTTATCCATACTTTTATCCTCGGCGGGCCGAAAAATGCCCACATTCTCTTTCCACTCCCGGATAGGTTTCAGTATAGCAGAATTTGCCGGACGGTACAAGAAGCGGACTGCACAGAAATTGCTTTGACATCCCACCCGTTTGTGATACAATAAGGGAACAAGAATACGGAGCGGGGCAGTGCAGGGGCGTGCTGTCTCCCATGGAGGATGTATGAAGAAAACTGTACAGGTGCTGCTGTGTATGGTATGGCTTGTGCTTTGCGCGGCGCTGCCTGCCTTTGGCGCAGAAATCGCACCCCATGTTACTGCGGAAACTACGATGGCACAGCTGCGCGCGAACCCGGCGATCCAAGGGACCGGCTATTATACATATTGCCGCGAGATGACGCCGCTGATGGTGGCACGCTGGAAAAACAAGACCCTGCACGACTATTTTGGCGACACCGACCGGGAATCCGGCATTGCTGCACTAAACCTTATCATTGATAACTATAATAAGGGCGTCAAGGTCACCTATCAGGTCTATACCCCGGAGGAGATCGAACAAAATTCCAGTCTGGGCTGTGTGCAGCTGTTTTATTACCCGGCAGAGACGCCCAACGCCAAAACGGCTATCGTGATCCCCGGCAACGCCCTGACCATAACCTCAGAGATGGGCGAGGGCGGCTCCACCGCCTACGAGCTGCATAAACTGGGCTATGCTGTGTTCGTGCTGCGTTACCGCACCTTCTTGGATCTGGGTAACAACGCTCCGCTTCAGGATCTGGCACGGGCGGTGCAGCTGGTGACGAGCCTTGACGAGGAGCTTTCCATCCAGACGCAGGACTATGCGCTGGTAGGCTACTCCTCCGGTGGTCAGCTTGCGGGTGTGTTTGCGAACAAGGAGCGCGGCTACGGTCATTACGGCGTTGCAAGACCCGGCGCATTGCTGCTGGGTTATTCAGTTGTGAACTTTTCAGAGGTAAAGATCGCGTATCAGGCGTTTATGGATACCGGCAACTATGGGTGGCACTATTACTGCTCCAGTGTGGCAGATCTTATCACGGATGATTATCCGCCGGTATTTTTCTGGTACGGAAAGGATGACAAGGTGCTGCCATGGATGATCAATCAGGTGCAGGGCCCGGCGCTGCAAGCAGCGCTGGAAGCCCATAAGGTGCCTTATGTTGTAAAGGTGTTTGAGTCTGCACCCCATTGCATCGGGGTAGGCGATAACACTGATGCCGAGGGCTGGCTGACGGAAGCAGTAGCTTTCTGGGAGCAGCAGACCGCTGCTTGACCATAAATAAAAAGGAGTAGAGCATGATGGATCAGAATACTTGTTTTGCATACCTGAACATGGAGCTGCCGGACGACATCCGCCGCCTGAAGGAGGCGGGCTACTATGATGCCGCCATTGCGCGCATCGACGCCTGTCTGGCCGAGGACTGGACTGCCAGCCAGAACCAGCCCCTGCACCCGCAGGGTGCGCTGCCGGTAAACCCCACTCCTCACGGCGTGGATGTGTGGCGGCAGGGTCTGCTGGCGCACCGGGAGATTTTGCGCCGTCTGCCGCAGGACTACACCCTCACCGCCGACCAGCTGCTGAACCAGCTGCAAGCTACCCTGCGGGACTTTACCGCCGAGGAGTTCGCCGCGCTGGATGCTGCTGGTCAGATGGACTGGCGCTTTGTGGAAGGGCAGAAGCGCTATATCTACCGCGCCGCCGAAACGCTGGTGGCTACCCATCCCGACCTTGCTGCCCGTCAGCTGGACCCGCCCGTCCCGGAGCGCAGCTGGGATCGTTTTGAGCCCCAGCACGACCAGATGGTGCGCACCGGCGCAGTCAGCGCAGACATCACCCTGCGTGCCAGCATCGGCATGACGGACGAGACCTTTGCCCATGCCCTTGCTGCCGCAAAGGCTGAGGGCAGAAACACCGTGCACGTCAAGGTATGGCTGCCGCTGCCCGCTGCCTGCCCGGCACAGAGCAATATCACGCTGGACAGCT
>OGCQ01004604.1_pt1 | contig 10978 bp, 8 predicted proteins | sample 1570161 | NCBI WGS metagenome assembly OGCQ01 (sample SAMEA4384402, study PRJEB24528) | human gut metagenome
CTGTTAAGGGATTTGCTGTGCCTATGGTATCTGTCCTACGGATTGTCTTTCGCAAGGTCTGAACGCGCTCCCATGTTTCCTTGTCAATAATTGCTTCCTGCGTATTCTCAAAAATGACTAAATCCTCTTTTGGTGTCATTTTGGAGTGTTTGTCCTTGTAGCTCTCCTTATAAGTCCGAAAGTTTACCGTATGCCCGATATATTCCGGCTTGGATAGAATATCTGCAACTGTGCCGCCGCGCCATGTGTATGGCTCGTCGGGGTTGTAACTGGTTTTATGTTTGCCTAAACCGCGCTGTGCAAGGTAGTAGGACGGTCTTTCAACTTTTTCCGAAGCAAGAATACGAGCGATTTCATACGGGCCTTTTCCCTCTATCGCCATGCGGTAAATCCGGCGAACAACCTCGGCGGCTTCATCATCAACAATCCAATGGTTTTTGTCGTTAGGGTCTTTCTTGTACCCATAAATACCAATGGAATTAGTGTGTATGCCAGACATTCCCTTTGCCCGGAGAACGCTTTTGATTTTGCGGCTTGAGTCCCGAACATACCACTCATTCATAATGTTCAAAAAGGGTGCAAACTCGCTGCTTTCGCGCTTGTCGCTGTCAACGCCGTTTGCAATGGCAACGAAGCGAACGCCATGCTCTCTAAACATAACTTCGGTATAAAAACCCACTTGCAGATAATCTCTACCAACGCGGCTCAAATCCTTTACCAGCACATGGGAAACCTCTCCGGCTTCTATGGCTGCAATCATGCGTTTCCAATTAGGGCGGTCAAAGTTTGCGCCAGACCAGCCGTCATCAGTAAAGTGGACACAATTCGTAAATCCATGCTCCTTTGCATAATCTTCAAGCAGCTTCTTTTGATTGATTATACTGTTACTGTCGCCTGTGAGGTCGTCGTCGCGGGAAAGACGCTCGTATAGTGCGGTTATCTTGCCGTTGTCCGTTTTCTTTGCTTTCATTGAAAAACTCTCCTTTCTATGGGCGATTTCTTATCCCCCTTTCACAGCATATAGCTTCGGTGTAGGGCTTCGGCGGCTGGGTGAAATGCTCGGTGACGGAAACCTCCGCACCGTCAAAAGTCTGCCCTTCGGTGAAGTCCGGGAGCGTGCCGCCGTCCCCATCCGCAGGCTTTTCCTTCAAGAAGGCACGGAAAATGCGGTCGATTTCCCGCCAGCCTTCGGCAAGGACGCGCTTGCCCTTTGCGGTGAAGGAATGGCCGCCGCAGTCGAAAGTTACCGTGACCGCCTCATACACATACGGCTCTGCCGATGCACACAGCAGCTTGCAGCAGACCAGCAGAAACAAATTGCGTTCGCCCAGAGGCAGAGCCTTGATATCCACTTTTTCAATCTCCATCGTGGGGATAATGGCGTGGTGATCGGATACATCTTTATCGGAGATCATGGCCTCCACCAGCGGAAAGAAGTTGCCGCAGCCATCAAAAGGCGGCAGCTTTACCGCCAGGTGGATCACACAGGAGACCGTTTCCGCCATGTCGGAGGTCAGATAGCGGCTGTCCGTGCGGGGATAGGTCAGCAGCTTCTTTTCGTAGAGGCTCTGGGCGTAGTCTAAGGTCTGCTTCGCCGTGTATCCAAACAGGCGGTTTGCCTCACGCTGCAAGGTGGTAAGGTCATAGAGCTTCGGCGGCTGTTCCTTCTTCTGCTCCTTCGTGACAGAGGTACAGGTGACGGCCGCACCCTTGCACATGGCCGCTGCCTGTTCCGCCGCTGCCGAATCGGTGAATTTCTCCGACACCGCCTCGGCTCCATCCAGCGTCAGGCGCAGCAAATGATATTTTTCCTTGTGAAACAGCGTGATCTTTGCGTCACGCTCCGCCAGCATTGCCAGCGTGGGTGTTTGCACACGGCCTACATTCAGGGTGCGGTGATAGAGGACGGAGAAAAGGCGCGTGGCATTGATCCCCACCAGCCAATCCGCTTTCTGGCGGCACAGGGCTGATTGATACAATGCTTCATAATCGGCGCCGGGGCGCAGATCAGAAAAGCCCTCCCGGATGGCGCTGTCCTCCATCGAGGAAATCCAGAGACGGAGGACCGGCTTGCGGCAGCCGGTCATTTCATACACCAGACGGAAGATCAGCTCACCTTCACGCCCGGCGTCACAGGCATTGACGATGGTATCCACGTCAGGTCGGTTCATTAGGGCGCGTAGATTTTCAAAGGCGTCCTCCTTGCCCGGTGCAAGCACATAACGGAACGGCTCCGGCAGAATGGGAAGATCGTCATAGCGCCATTTCTTGAAACGCTCGTCATAGCCGCCCGCATCCATCGGGGATACCAGGTGCCCAACGCACCAGGATACAAGAAGGCCATTGCCCTCATAAAAGCCATCGGCCCTGGATGAAGCACCCAGGGCCGACGCGATAGATTTTGCCACACTCGGTTTTTCTGCGATAATCAGTTTCAAAAGACTACCTCCTAAATTGTGATAGAAATGTTGATTTATCATTGTTGTGCAGTATAATTGTGGATATCAGAGAACGGAGGCGTTATTATGTTTGAACGGAAGTATGAAATAGTCCCCAATGCGCCAGCGCATATGTCCTGGGATGACTATTCTAAGATAAGTCTCAAAGAATATCGGAATCTTCTTGAAACAGCATCAGATGACGAAACTGCATTTCAACATTTTTTTGAGGAAAACCCCTCTTTTGTCCCAGGTGCTTTTGAACTCTTTGGCAGTTCTGGACACTACCCGTATACGCAATCTCTGATTACCCAGCCAAAACTTGATGGGGGTATTTTCAATCGCGTTCCAGATTTTATCTGGCTCGCACAAGATAGTTTATCATTTACTCCCGTTTTGATTGAAATAGAGAAGCCAAACAAGCGGACGTTTACAAATGCAGCGATACAGTCCTCAGATTTTACGCAAGCACTTGGGCAACTGCAAGAATGGATGTCGTTATTAAGCATACCTGAAAACATTCTGCAGTTTTACCGTTGTTTTGACATTCCTGAATGGATGAAAAAGAAGAAATTTGCCCCGCAATATGGGTTGATTTATGGTAGACGAGCTGAGTATGAAAATAATTCAATCTTACTTGGAAAACGGGCGCAGCTTGTTCCACCTAATGTAATGCTTGCGTCATTTGATAGACTACAGCCTGACCCCAAAGGACAAGATTTGTTATGTACTTCTTTATCTCACGGTCAGTATACGGTAAAAACAATCCCCCCAACCTTCAGGTACTCACCCATGACAGCGGATAATTTATCTGTAGTAAACGGTTTTGATCGTGCAATTACGAAAATGAACCATTGTTCTGATGAGCGAAAGAATTTTCTTATAAAACGATATCCTTATTGGGAGGAATATGGTAGTTTGGACAATAAAGGGGTTATGAATAGCTCCGATTGCGAATAAATAGTTGGCACCATATATTTTGTGGTGCCAACTATTTTTAACTTTAAACTATATCGTCCTCATTGACCATTTCTTCGTCCTCAAAATCGTAATCGTCGGGATCGGTGCTGACCTTCATGCCCTGCTTCGGCTTGATGAATTTCACATAAGCGAAGGCCCCACCGCCTGCCAGCGCCAGCAGCAGGACAATGACCAGCAGACCGCCGCTGCTCTTTTTCTCCGGCTGCTCTGCTTCAGGCTCCGGCTCTGCCACTACCTCCTTGCCGATGCACTCGGAGAGGTTATTCTTGCAGACAGGGCAATTCGTATTTACCGCGCCAGCCGCACACTTTTCCTTGCAATTGCAGACGGCGGGTACCTCCGCCGCAGGCGCATCGTCGCCCATGAGCGTCAGAAGGTCGGCTTCATCCACCTGGTTCAGAAAATGCACGGTTTCCTCGCCCTCGTCGTCACGGTCGATAATGAGATAGAATACGTTACCGTTCTTCGTTTCCACCGTAATGAACTGCTTGCCGCTCCGAGTGCTGCCGCCGATATCGTCGATCAGCGAAAGGTTTCCGTCCGGCGTCAGGGCGGCACCGCCGCTGCCGCCCATAAGCTGCTCAAACAGCTCGCTCAATTTATCGGGATCAATGGAGAAGGAAAAGCTGCTGTCATTTTCGCCGCCCGTATCGCTGAGCGTCATATAGCCGGAATAAACATAGCCGATCTTCTCCGGCAGCCGGACCATATACCAGTCGCCGTCCGTGCCGACGACCTCTACCACCGTCCCGTTCGGAAGCTGCGTAAAAGCGTAGTTATCCAGCCCGACGCCCGTGCGAACATTCAGCTTGCCGCCGTTGGTGGTGACGATTCCTGTTTTTCCGGATTTCTCCGTGCCAATAGAGCCAAACAGCGCGGAGATCAGTTCGGAGAGATCGTCCCCGGTGATATCCGCACTGTCAGTCGGTTCCGTTTGTGCCTCGGAGGTGGTGGCTGTCTCCCCATCACTTGCAAAAGCGACCGTGGAAAAGGCCGTCATGCAGAGCATAACGGCCAGCAGCACCGCCAATGTGCGGATCATGTGCTTATTCCTCATCGTCGGCACCCTCCATCGTATCGGGATCAGCGGCGGCCTCCTTTTCCATCATCCCTTCCGGCAGGGAGATCATGCCGCTGGCGTAGGCCCGCAGGAAAGCGGTCAGCTCCTTGTTGTCCATGTGGACAGCCTTCACCATGCGGACAATTTCCAGATTTTCTTCCTCCGCAAGCTGCGCCTCCAGCGCACGAAGGCGCTTCTGCTGCTCCGTGATCTTCTCCCGGACCTTCTCAATGTCACGACGGATCTTCTCAGTAGTTGCCATAGTCAAATAAACTCCTTTCCAAATCGTTCTCTCCATGAATAGTTGCGTCCAAGTCCCTGAACGGTTTTCAGATTGGCCCTTGCGTTATCCTCCATTGCCAGCGCACGTCGGAACAAATCCGGGTAATGCTCCCGCAGGTCGATGATCTCCTCCGCCCGCATACTGGGGCAGAAAAAGCAGGAGGATTTTCCCGGCTGCGGCAGGCCCGCCGCCTCGATCGCCCGGATACACGCCTCCCGGTCCCAGCCCCATTCCATCAGGGGATACCACTTGCTGTACTTCGGGTCTGCCAGATCACGCAGAAGGACCTTATCGCTGCGGTAGTGCTCGCCAGCGTCATAGCCGATGAACTTGACCACCTTTTTCCCACTGACCCAGACCTTGCGGCACGGAGGATAGTTGTTGCAGAACTTTTCCTGCGGCCCGATCTTGTGTTTCAGAGAACACCGCTTGAAGCCGTAGGCGATAGAGGGCAGCGTGCCGCTTTTCAGACATTCATCCTCCAAAGTCAGCCGTCTGCCGTCCTTCGTGGTCTTATAGACCCGTGTGATCTCCGGCATACCGTGATCCTTCAGCCAGCGATCCATGATATCCAGATAGGCGTAGGTATGGGGATGCTCGCCGCCCGTATCTGCAAACAGGATCAGGTCAACGGGGATACGGTGCTGGTGCAGTCCAATAAGAAGGGCGGTGCTGTTTGCACCGCCGCCATAGGAAACAATATTGATATGCTCACCTCCATCAATCATACGGCGGTCTGCCGTAGGCGTAAAAGTGCTGTTGCCAGTAGCTTGTATTGAGCCTTGCGTACTGGATCGGGTCGCCGCAATGCAGAAACATGGGGTTACCCGCTTCGTCCAGTCCCACATAGAAGCCGACATGGGAGATGCCTGCGGTATCATAGGTCCCAACGAAAAACACCAGGTCGCCCGGCTGCGGATCGGATACCCGTGCGGAAATGTTGTATAGGCCTTGGGCTCCCAGCCGCCCGATATTGCATAGGCCGCTGCTTGTCAGAACATAGCTGACAAAGCCGCTGCAATCAAAGGAAGTGGAGGGGCTGCTGCCGCCCCAGACGTAGGGATATCCCAAGTATTTTTCCGCCTCCGTAATAAGCGCCGCAAAGCGTTCATCAGACAGGTATTCCGCAGGGATTTCATAGTCCTCTGGCGGGTTCGTGATGTACTTGTCCACATACCCGGATGACGGGAACAGGTCAGAGCGGTTCCCCAGCGTGGACATATACACGGCGTACATGGAGAGCGTTTCGGTATCCATGATGTAAACGGGAACATGGCTCAAATCGAAGTTTTCAAGCTCCACGGTGCAGATGTAATACGTGTACGGAACGTCCACTTCATATTCGTTGCCCTCGCCGTCTGTTCTCGTCTCGGTGCGATATCGGGTCTCCGTGGTGACCGTCTCGGTAAGGATATATTGCTTGTTGAACAGCATTTTAAGATCGTCCTGTACCTGGCCAATGGTGAACTGCCCATCATGGAGCGCCGACAGGATAGACAGCAGCACATAGGGATCGTGCTTGATCTCGTCCAGATCAAAATGATACTCGTCGTAGTCGTGGGTCTGCTCATAGGTGTCCAGATACTCCCGTAATTCATCCTCCATTGCACAGTAGGCGGCCTCCGCCGCCAGCAGGTCAGAATCCTCGGAGAGATAGGAGGACGCGACGATATTGGACACGCCTCCGCCGAAGATGGAGGAACAGGATTGCAGCAGCCCCAGCAGCATGACCAGCAGCAGGCCAATCCCGCCTACAAGCAGAAACGCCTTTTTGTGTTTGGAAACAAACTCTCCGGCCTTTTTCGCCGCGTCCGCGCTTTTCTTCGCATCCTTCGATGCTGCCTGCGCCGCCGCTGCCGCGTCCCCGGCGCTATGCGCCGCCCGGTATGCGGCGGCATACTGCTTTTGCAGCTTCTTTTTCTGCCACATCCGGGAGATGGGATTGCTGGCCGCAAGCTGTGGATTCTCCCGCAAAGCCTTTTGGTACAGCGCATCCGCGTTAGCCTGGACCGCCGCCTGCTCTGCCTGTGATACCTCCCGCCAGGGTTTCAGCTTGCGGTCCGCCTGCCAATTTTGGAGCTTGCGGTCTCCGTAGCGGACAGCCTTTTCCATGCCGCGCTCCGTCAGGTGTCCCGCCTCCACGCCGACATTTTCCTGCTCCACCTCATGCACCTTCGCATGGGCGGCGTGACCAATCTCCTGTAACGGCCGTGCCAGCGGATTCACCGGCTGATGGAAAGAGGGCTGTTTTTCGGGAACAGCGGCCCGTGCCGCGTCCAGCTTATCCGCCGCCTTGTCAGACTTGCGGATCACTTTTTGCAGTTCCGGCGCGGAGCGTTCCTCGCTTGAGAACTGCAAACGGGAGGATGGACGGTCGTTGGCCGCCGTACCCTCCCGGTAGGATCTGCGCCGTTTCCGGCGCTTTTTCTTTTCACTTTTGTGGATACGTCGGTCATCCAGCCGCTCCGCCGCGCTGCGAACAAACGCCGTGGAATCGCCGGAGGAAGAATAGTCCTGCTCCGGCGCACGGTCGGACACCCGGCGTGTCTCGCCTGTGACCATGTTGACGGAAATGGCTCCGTCGCGGGTCATCTTCTGCGCCTCCTTCTCGGCGGCCTTCCATTCCTTCATGCGTCACCACCTGCCTTTCCGTAGGGGCAAATGCTCACGCACTCGCCCGTCTCGATCATGGAGATATACTTGAAAATGGGATATGCCTGGGGCGGGCAGACCGCGTTGCCCAGGGTTTTCAGCCGTAGGGCGCGGTCCGCGGTGTTTTCGGTGATACGGGGGACTCCCTCCGGCTCGGCGGCCCAGAGGATACGTCCGTCCATTTCCGGGGGAAGCCCATGAGCCATTCCACCCAATCCGGGTTCAGCGCTGCCGCCTCGGATAGCGGCTGCTCCTGCCGGATCACCTGGGATGACAGGTTGGCAGATGGGACGCTGTTGCGAAACGCCGCCGGTTTCAGCGTGGAGCGGTAGCCCTCCGACGCTGCCAGGGTCAGATAGAACACCGCCGCTGACAGGCTCAGGCTCCAGATTGCGCCGCTTTTGTTCACCTTGCGGAAGATCCCGTTGTCGGAGAGGTACACATCCAGGTTGGCCGCGTCCCTGCAGGTGTTCTTGTCGGAGGCAAGGGGCGTGGGAAACATCAGCCGCGACGATAAAAGTTCGCTGGCGCTCATGCCATGCGCCGACACCGCAAGCCGGAAATACGAATGGGAGAACAGCGTATCCCGCTTTTGCCAGGTCAAAGATCGTTTTGTCGAGGCCCAGATTGATGAAGCCAGCAACATTTTCCCCAAGCACCCAACGGGGCCGCAGCTCGGTAATAATGCGGCACATTTCCGGCCACAGGTAGCGTTCATCCGCAAAGCCCCTTCGCTGCCCCGCGGTGGAGAAGGGCTGGCAGGGAAAGCCGCCGGAGAGGACGGTAACGGTTTCAAGTCCTGTTTTTTCAAAAAACGCCTCCTTCGTAAAAGTTGTGATATCCCGGAATCTCGGCACCTCCGGCCAGTGCTTTTCCAGAACGGAATAGGGATAGTCCGCCCACTCGCATTGACAGACGGTGCGGAAGCCCGCCGCCTCCGCCGCCAGATCAAGCCCGCCGATGCCGGAAAACAGGCTCACATGGGTCAGCTCAGTCATAGTCGTCCTCGCAGGAATGATCTCCGCAAAGGGCGCAGCAGCGGCCGCAGCCGATGCCGTCCTCCGCTGTTCCCTCCGGGTCATAGGGCGTCAGATGCGCGCGCCGCAGCGTTGCCTCCAGAATGTCATAGCAGGTGACGACCTGATCCTCCGCAAAACCCCACCTGCGGTACATTCTTCGGATGCACGGATTTTCGCCGGAGAGATTCTTTTGCAGCCGTGCAAGCCGTTTTTCTGTTTTCACTTCTACAACACGGTTGCGGAGAAAGCTGTACTGTGCCAGCAGGTCAAAGAGATCGCCCACCAGCATACGGAAGGCGCCGCCGGAGATGATGTAGGCGGGATCATCGGCGGTGGCGGCGCGCTGCTTTTCCCTGGTTTTTGCGTCGTGCTCTTTCAGCACGGCGGTCAGCGGCGTGAGCTCCGCCGCCTTCAGCTCGGCAAGGTCGATCCGGTCGCCAAACACCAGATAGCGACCGGGAATGAGCCAGTCGTCAAACTTTTCCTCCGCGCTCTCTCCGTAGCGCTTTGACGTCTCGGCCAGATTTTCCAGATCCTTTTCGTCCTTCGCCTTTTCCGCCAGGAAGGCGAGTTGATGGAGAAGTCCGTACAGATGCACCTCATCATTGATGTGGTTTTCATATACCTTGCTGTCGATCACATATTTCATATCTTGTCCCATCCTTTCCTCATCCGGTTTCCCCGTAGTGGGAAACCTCGCTGGGCTTGGTCGTGAGAAGTTTGTATAGCTCCGTATCCTTCGGGAACTCGTCCCGGAAGGGCAGGATCACATTCTGGAAGAACAGAAGGCCGCTGCCGGGGTCCGCGTTGGTCACATAGGCAAGTTGCTCCGCGGAGATGTTCAGCCGCTCCGTCATCAGCTTTCGGTCGCCCGCGGACAGGTTCAGCAGGTAGATAAAATCGCTGTTTTCCAGAATGTTTTCGATCTCCGGCGAGGAAAGCAGGTCCTTCGGGTTCTGTGTCGCCCCAGTCGGGACGCCGCCCCACTTTCTGAAACGCTTCCAGACCTCAGCGCTGTATGCTGCCGTCTGTTCCTCCTTCAAGAGCAGATGAAATTCGTCCACGAAATACCAGGTGGCCCGTCCAATGGAGCGGTTCACCGTGACGGTGTTCCACACCGCATCCTGGACAATGAGCATCCCCGGCTTTTTCAGATTCTTGCCGAGGCCCTTGATATCGAAGCAGACAAGGCGGTTTCGGATATCCACGGTGGTGCGGTGGTTGAAGAAGTTGAGAGAGCCGTTTACATACAGGTCAAGTGCTTGCGCCACACGCTCTGCCTCCGGGATGCCCTGCGCCATGAGCGCGTCCAGCAGATCGCCCAGCACGGGCATATTCTCCGGCCGCGGGTCCGCGAAGTACGGCTGATAGATCATCTGCACGGCACGGTCGATGACGGTTTTCTCGATAGCCTCCAGCCCCGTCTTGCTGCCCATAATAAGCTCACAGAAGGACAGCACGAAATCACTTTTCAGCGCCAGCGGGTTTTCTTCCTCGCTGTAATTGAGGTTGATATCCAGCGGATTTACATAGTCGCGGCTGTTGGGAGAGAGCCGGATCACCTGGCCGCCCAGCCGGTTCACCAGCGGAGAATATTCATCCTCCGGGTCACAGATGATGACATTATCCTTTGTGGTCAGCATGACATAGGTGATCTCCCGTTTGCAGCTCATGGACTTGCCGCTGCCCGGCGTGCCGAACACAAGACCGTTGGGACAACGGGACTGCTTGCGATCCAGCAGGATCATGTTGTTGGAAAGAGCGTTGAGGCCGTAATACATGGCACCCCCGCCCATGAAAAGTTCCTGGGTGACGAAGGGGATAAATACCGCCAGCGCCGATGTGGTGAGGCTCCGTTCGATCTTGATACGGTTGAGGCCCAGCGGCAGCGAGGACATAAGCCCGTCCTCCTGCTGGAAGTCCAGCCGGGTCAGGATGCAGTTGTGCGTCTGGGCGACGCTGGCCGACTGCGAAACGGCAATCTCCAGCTTTTGTTTCGTGGGCGCCAGATGCAGCATGAGGAAGGTCATATTGAACATTCTCTCGTTGCGGCTCTGCAAATCCTGCAAGAGATTTTTCGCCGCGCCGCCGTAGGTGGAGAGGTCGGAGGGGAGAATATCCAGATCGTAGCCGCTGCGTGCAGCCTTCTTCTGCTCCTGAATCTTCATGGCGTCCAGATCGGTGATCTTGCGCTTGACCATCTTGATTGCTTCGTTCTGGTTGATGCCGCGGACGTGCATGGTGACGAGAAGGTTTCCTTCCACATCCATGAAATCCGTGAGGATACGGTCCTGAATCTCCGGGGCCAAAATCTGCAAAAAGGACACCGCACCGTACATTTCGCCGATACGGAAACGCCGCGTCTCGCCAAACTCGAAGGAGGACGGAGAGATAAAGTCCTTGACGGACAGGCCGCTTGCCGGGAGCCAGTCCCATTCAAAGGCAAACCTTCCACCCTCCGGATGGAGAAGCCCATGCAGCAGAGCCAGTCGCTCTTTGCCGTCCAGCACCCTTGCGCCCGCGCCCATGACCTTGAAGCGGTTCA